>Ga0302271_10000973_pt1 | contig 28096 bp, 21 predicted proteins | sample III_Bog_N1_1_FD_198767 | JGI IMG/M metagenome (GOLD analysis project Ga0302271, IMG submission 198767) | Peat permafrost microbial communities from Stordalen Mire near Abisko, Sweden - III_Bog_N1_1 | ecosystem: Environmental > Terrestrial > Soil > Wetlands > Peat | place: Sweden: Abisko... | reverse complement strand
GGCAAATTCAACCCCGATAATCTCCAGTTTTTTCAGAAGTTCCCTGCTGAAATGTAAACCGGCAGTAGGAGCGGCAACTGCCCCCTCATGTTTCGCGAAAATTGTTTGATATCTCTCACTATCCTCGGGTTCAACTTTTCTGTTAATGAATTTGGGCAGAGGAGTCTCTCCGAGACTGTATAATGTTTTCTTGAATTCTTCATAGGTACCATCAAACAAAAAACGCAATGTCCTTCCCCTTGAAGTAGTATTGTCAATCACTTCAGCAACTAACAGGTCATCTTCCCCAAAATATAATTTATTCCCAATACGAATTTTTCTTGCCGGGTCAACCAGAACGTCCCACAGGCGCTGTTCCCTGTTTAGTTCCCTTAAAAGGAAGACTTCAATTTCGGCACCTGTCTTCTCTTTATTGCCATATAATCTTGCCGGAAATACTTTTGTGTTGTTGAATACCAGGACATCATTCTCACTAAAATACTCTGTAATATCTTTAAAAATCTTGTGTTGAAGCGCTCCTGTCTTCCTGTTAACAACCAATAATCTCGATTCATCCCTGTTTTCAGAAGGGTAAAGAGCAATGAGTTCCTGCGGCAAATTATACCTGAATTGTGATAGTTTCATAATAAATATATAATCATTGTAAATTAAAGAAGTCTTTTTACGTAAAAATATCAAATTTGTTACACTGTGGTTAAGTTATTTTTTCTTAGGGGTTTAAACTTTAATAATCGTTTCAGAACAAGAGCCCGACTTAATTTGTTCAATATATTTCTGAAATTTTTCTAGACTGTAAGCATTTCTGACATCATAACTTCCTATCTGTGTCCGCTCAAGAGCTGAAAGATAGCTACCGCTTTTCAGTGCGATTCCCAGATCCCTGGCAAAAGATCTTATGTATGTTCCTTTGCTGCACACCATTCTGATTTGTATCTCTGGAACATTAATAGAAATCAGTTCTATCTCCCTGAAATTGATACTTACAGGTTCGAGTTTTTTTTCTATCCCCTGCCGGGCAAATTCATACGCTCTTTTCCCATTGATCAGCTTAGCTGAATACATTGGAGGAAGCTGTTTCTGCTCGCCTAAAAATTCCGCAAGAACCTGTTTTACCAATTCTTCGGTTATATGATCTATAGGAAAATGATTATCCGTTTCCGTTTCAAGATCAAAAGATGGTGTTGTTTCCCCAAGATGAAACCTTGCAACGTATTCTTTATCAAGGTCCCTGAATTCATCGATCTTTTTAGTCGATTTGCCCGTACAAATAATCAATAAACCTGTTGCCAGGGGATCCAGTGTTCCTGCATGACCTACCTTTAATTTTTTGAGTCCGAAGTTGCTCTGAATCATAATCCGTACTTTGTTCACCAGATCAAATGATGTCCAATAAGCCGGCTTATCAAATAACAAAACCTGTCCATCCTCAAAAAAACTCCTCGTGGTTTCTCCCATCTCAGCTTAACAATATTTCCATCAGTAAGAATTGACCGGAATGCCTGAAGATCTGAGGTGCCTAAAGTTATTTAACAATAATCACAGGCACCACACACACTCTAATCTCTAGTTGCTCTACGCACTATTTTTCTTCAGTTTCTTTAGGTTTTTTCATAATAGCCCATATTTCGAAAATAAATCCTGCAAGAACAACAATCGGAGCAAGTGTAATTCTCCTGAAACTGAAAATGTTGTCACTGAATTTATCTGGACTTGGGGATTTCCCGCCAAGCATAAGCAGGAAACCTATTACTATTATTGCAAATCCTATAGCCAGCAGTTTGTAATTTTCGCGGCCAAGAGCAAAATTTAATTTTTCTTTGTTCTCGTTTTTTGTGCTCATGATAATTCAATAATAAAGTTTGTCTTCAGAAATACTTAGATACCTGTTAACTGAAAAAAATGTTGAAATGATATTTATCAGAACGCCTGTCACTATGATTGCAGCACCAAGAAGGAGCAGCAGATAGGTACTCTCGAAACTGAACATCATAAAAAATTCCTTCTCAATAAGATACAGCAATCCCATTAACAAGCTCATAGCCACCAGCGCAGCCAAGAGCCCATGTATGGCACTCTGTATAAGAAATGGCTTTCTGATAAATCCCCTCGTTGCCCCAACCAGTTGCATTGTCCTGATCAGAAATCTTCTCGAATAAATTGACAACCTGATCGTATTATTGATAATTGTCAGAGCGATCAGAAACAGAAAAGAACTAATTACAAGAAGAAATATACTTATCTTATTTACATTTTCATTAATCAGAAACAGCAATGATTCTGCATATTGAACCTCCTTTACAAAGGGATACACCCGAACGTATTTTTCAATTTTTGCCACGCTATCGGGACTCGTGTACCCTGCATACAGATAGACATCTATAGAAGGAGGAAGTGGGTTGTCGCCAAGGAAATTTATAAAATCTTCCCCAAGATCCTTCTTCATTTTCAGGGCAGCGGCATCTTTTGAAATATACTGGGTTGATTTTACATATGGTTTGGCATCAAGATCTTTCTGCAACATTCTTATATCCGGCTCTTTGGCTTCATCATCAAGCCAAATTGAGAAGGAAAGACTTTCTCTGAGATAGTCAGATAATTCCCGTGCATTTATAAGAACAAGTCCAAGAACCCCCAGTAAAAAAAGAACCAGGGAAACACTAATGACAAGAGTAAGATATGAACTTCTCAGCCTCGTCTTTGAATATCCTGACTCTTTGTTTTTCAAACTATTACCTTTTACTTTTATCTTTTTACCCTGACGTTTCGACTTTTAATCTTTATCTTATTCCACAATAGTAACCCATCCAAAAGGATCCGGTTCATCGCCGCATTGAATTGCTGTAAGCATTTTATATAACTTCAAGGACTCAGAACCAGGCTTACCATCCTTACAATACTCATAAATTTTATTTTTTTCCGGATCGAAGATTTTGGCAATAGGACTAATAATTGCTGCAGTACCACAAGCACCTGCTTCAACAAAGGTTGAAAGTTCTTCAACCGGAACCTGACGTCGCTCTGTTTTCATGCCTAAGCTTTTTGCAATCTCCAGAAGACTCATATTGGTTATAGAATTCAATATTGACTCTGATTTAGGCGTAACATAAGTATTATCCTTAATTCCAAAGAAATTTGCCGGACCACATTCGTCAATATATTTCTTTTCTTTTGCATCAAGGAAAATTGTGTTTGAATAGCCTCCGTCGCGAGCTGCAATAATAGCCCTCATGCTTGCAGCATAGTTGCCACCAACTTTATATATGCCTGTTCCAAGCGGAGCCGCCCTGTCTACATCCCGGCATATCAGCATATTTACAGGCTTTATCCCATCTTTGAAGTAGGGCCCAACCGGTGTCACAAATACAAGAAATGTGTATTCAGCTGCCGGTTTAACGCCAACCTCAGCACCACTACCGAACAATAAGGGTCTAATATAAAGAGTTGCTCCCGAACCGTATGGTGGTACATATTTTTTATTTAACTGGATAACCTTGACCAATGCGTTGTGAAACATTTCAACTGGAACAGGTGCCATTTTAATGCCATCTGCTGAGCCTAACATTCTTTTTGCGTTTTCCTCCCAACGGAAAAGTCTGATCTTTCCGTCTTTGCCCATATAAGCCTTAAGTCCCTCAAAAGCTTCCTGCCCATAATGCAATCCTGTTGCAGCTATGTGAATATCAATGTATTCAGAAGAAGAAACATCAATCTTACCCCATTTCCCATCCTTATAAACAAAACGTACATTGAAATCTGTCTTCATGTAACCGAATGGCAGACTTGCCCAATCGAAATTTTCCATAAAATGTGGCTGTTAAAATATGGCGGTAAAAATACGTTTTAAAAAGATATTATAAGTACTTTTTATCAGGAATTTAGATTATTCGCCTTGCAACTGAAGTCCGGCAATCTGATCGCTTGATGGTACATTTCTGAGTTTTCGTGCTGCATCAGTAATAAATTCATGATCCGAAAGATCTTTCAACAGCGAATCTATCCGGGTCTTCCTGTCAGAATGCTTCCCATATTCCGTCTGCTCCCTTAATAATCTCTCAATAAGTTTCAAATAGTCAACCCGGCCAAGGTAATCATACCTGGCATCATGAAGAATGGAATCGCTGAGGGACTCACGTTTATTGAAGAAACTATTCCTGATAATGGTTTTGGTTGAATCCACATCATGCTGGGTGAATCCATAACCTGGAAGAATCTCTTCAGCCAGACGCAATGAGGCTTCCATTGGCTTTTCATAGTCAGTTATATAACCTGACAGTAAAAAAACAGATGCCAGCTTCAGAATTATAAATTCCTCATCAGGAAGCTTTTCAGCTTTTGCAATCAATTCCACCTGGTTACAAATGCTTTTGACCATTACTGAATTATGAAAATAAAGGTTTGGGGGAGCTTCCTCATCAAATAACTTAATAATCATTTCTTCAATATCCTGAAGTTTGATCATCTGCATCTTAACTAGAAATTTCCTGTTCGGTGTGCCATCTTCGTTCCTTAATCCTGGAATAATTCCATTTACAAAGTACATTTCCAGTTCCCCTTTATACTTGACCGGCATCTTACCCCGATATTCACAATCGAAAAACTCCCTGACAAACTCATAAGTTGTTCCGGAGATATTTATCTTTCCTGCCTCACCTGATGATTCCATTCTGCTGGCAGTATTGACTGTATCGCCCCAGATGTCATAGGAAAGTTTCTTCTGGCCTACTACACCGGCAACTACAGTTCCAGTATGAATTCCGATCCTGATATCCCAGTATTTCATTCCTTCAATCTCGGATGATTCCTTAAGCTTTTTCATATACGACTTCATTTCAAGCGCAGCCAGAATAACTTCTACAGGATTGGTCCTGTTCTTCTCTGGGATACCACCCGCACACATATATGCATCACCTATTGTCTTTATTTTTTCAATTCCAAATTTTTCAACCACCGAATCAAAATAGAAGAAGAATTTATCGAGTTCATCTATTAATATTTCAGGGTTCATCTCTTCAGCAATTTTAGTAAACCCCTGAATATCTGAGAAAAGGACAGTGACAAAATTATACTTTATCTTAGTTGCCTTACCTTTTTCCATTATTTCACTGGCGGTATTCTTCGGAAGAACATTTGCCAAAAGTGCTTCAGTTTTTTCTTTCTCAATTATCAAATCCTCAGTTCGTTTATTAATAATCTGTTCAAGCTTAAACAACTTTCGGGCAAACCTCAAATTCAACAGATCAGAAAGAGTCCAAATAATCAGTCCACCCAGTAGTACATAAATTATTAAAGCTAAGCGTGAAAGGTACCAGATAGGCAGTACTTTAAAGGAAATCAGAGTAGTTTCACCTCCGCTGTTACCTGATATTATATATCTGATTCTGAATACATACTTCCCGGAATGAAGATTTGTATATTCTTTAAAACTAACCTGGTTCCAGCGACTCCACTCCTTATCGAAACCTTCCAGAAAAAACTGGTAATTAATACTATCAGCAGGTGACAGTTCAAAAGTGATATTATTGTAACGATAGTTTAGCTCAAGATTCAGGCTGATAACAGAATTTTGGGTACCGCTTTTTGCTGGGCCAAAAATTACAGAGTCACCATTTATTAATATCCTATTAATGAAAGGAGTAACATCAGAATATTGCTTTGTTGCTATTACAGAAGCTTTTGTAAGACCCGGGAATAAAAAAATTCCCAAAAGAAAACTTAACTTTATGAAATAAGACATAAACAAGTATCTTGCTTTTTATTATTCCAAATGTAGTACTTAATAAAATCAGGTCAAAAGGAAAGCTGATTTTTGCCTATTTTTGAACTTCCAAAAATTAAATATATGAACTTAGTTTTTGCCTCAAACAACGACCATAAATTAAAAGAAATAAATAGTCTCCTGGGAGATAGTTTTAAGCTGCTGAGCCTGCACGATATAAATATTGATGACGACATCCCGGAGGAAGAACCTCTTATTGAAGGAAATGCCGTTGCCAAGGCAAGGTTCGTATATAGTCTTACCGGCCGGAATGTCTTTGCCGATGATACCGGACTGGAAATATTTGCGCTGAACGGATTACCGGGGGTTCACTCGGCAAGGTTCGCCGGACTTAACAAAGATTCATCGGCAAATATCGAGAAAGTACTCACAATGCTTGGGAACAATCTAAACAGAGCTGCAAGGTTTAAAACCGTAATTGCATTGATAATTGATAAAAAGGAGTATCTCTTTGAAGGAGTTGTCACCGGCTCCATAACAAGTTCTAAAAGAGGAATAAGTGGTTTCGGCTATGATCCGATTTTTGTACCTGATGGAAAGACCATTACGTTTGCTGAAATGGACCTGGCTGAAAAGAACAGTATCTCACACAGGGCCAGAGCATTTGAAAAGCTCAGGGTTTTTTTAAATCATTACAGATGAGAAAATTTCTCAACTTATCTATTTTACTTCTGACAACATTTGCTCTACCCGGTCAAACACCTGTTGGCTCCTGGTCAGATCACCTCGTTTATAATACTGCCCAATGTGTCGCGGTCGGGACAGATGAAGTTTTTGCGTCAACCGGATCATCATTAATAATTTATAATAAGAGTTTCGCGGAGCTAAGGAAAATGTCCAGAATAAATGGTCTTACTGAAACCGGGATAAGTACAATTGGATGGTCTGAGGAAAACAAAACACTGATTATAGTATACACAAGTACAAATGTAGACCTTCTTAAGAATAATATTATTTACAATATCCCCGATATCGCACGGAAATATATTCCGGGTAATAAAGTGATAAACAGAGTCCGGACAAATGGCAAGTATGCATATCTTGCAGGAAGCTTTGGAATAATTGTAATTGATCTGACTAAGAAACAGATATATGATACATGGAAACCAGGAACAGGATCAGAAACAAATGAAGTTTGGGATATCGCTTTTGGAGGTGGTAAAATATATGCAGCTACCAACAGGGGTATTTACTCGGGTGATCCTTCAACATCAGGGTTATCTTACTTTGGCAACTGGGAACTGTTAAATATTCTTCCCAGCCCCACGGCAATATACACCGCTCTGGTCTTTTCAGGAAATAAGCTATATGCAAACCTGTCAAATCTGGTCCTCGGAGGTGATCAAATTTATGCAGTTGATGCTTCTGCTTCATTATTTTCTTTCCTCCCCGGAGTATTTTACAGGTCATTTGACATCTCCGATACCGGGTTTACAATTTCTTCAGGCGGGTCAGTACGATATTATAATAGCACTGGTGACCTTACCAAAACCATCAGTTCATATGGATGGGCAAAGCCGGATATTGCACAAGCTGTGGTAGATAAAGGGACCATATGGATAGCCGATATTACTTCAGGACTGGTAAGTGGTGAAAATTTAGCTGAGTTTAAAGCGCTTACAATTCCCGGACCATATTCAAATGATGCTTTTTACATTACTTCAGTTAATGGGAAAACTGCTATCTGTGGCGGAGGCACCAACGTAAGCTGGAATAATCTCTCGAAGCCTTTCCAGGTTTCAGTATATGAAAACAATAGCTGGACTCCTTTCCTGTCAGCGTCAATTGTTGATCCGGTTAGAGCCCTCATCGATCCGGATAATAGTTCGCATATGTTTGTCACAACCTGGGGTGGTGGATTACTGGAATATGACAATAACACTTTAGTAAAGCAATATACGGATCTGAACTCCCCGTTGCAGAACATAATACCCGGGCGTCCGTATGTCAGAATTTTTGGCCTTGCCATGGATAAGTCGAAAAACCTCTGGATGACCCAGACTGAGGTGTCGGGAAGTATTAAAGTACTCAAATCAGATGGGACATGGATTGTAAATCCCATAACCATACAGGCGCCGACTATTGGTGATATTATAATAACCGGGACAGGACAAAAATGGATTATACTGCCGAGAGGTTATGGATTATTCATCCTTGATGATAATAAAACTCCGGATGTTTTCAGTGATGACAAATCGAAAATAATGCTTTTACAGGATACTGAAAATCAGCCAATTTCATTCGTTTATTCAATAGCTGAAGATCTCGATGGTAACATATGGGTCGGAACCGATCAGGGACCGGTGATCTATTACAATGCTGAAACAGTATTTGATCGGGATTTAAAAGCTAACAGGATAAAAATCCCGAGGAATGACGGGACTAATACGGCAGACTATATGCTAAAAACTGAAACGATAACCTGTATTGCTGTTGACGGGGCCAACAGGAAATGGATCGGAACAGCTAGCTCAGGAGTTTATCTGCTCTCAGCTGACGGCACAACCCAGATAAAAAGCTTTAATGAACAAAACAGTCCTGTGTTTTCAAATTCAATAGTCAGTCTTGCAATAGATAATAAGACTGGAGATATCTGGATAGGTACAACTAAGGGAATTCAGTCTTTCCGCAGTGATGCTACGTCAGGAGTTGAAAAATTCAAAAAGGTATACGCTTTCCCAAATCCTGTAAGAGAGGATTATTTTGGAAATGTGACAATCACGGGGCTACTCAGGGATTCGCAGATAAGGATAACAGATATCAGCGGTAATCTTGTAAATGAAATGGTGTCAAATGGCGGTGAGGCAACATGGGATCTTAAAACATATAACGGAAAGAGAGTAGCTACCGGGGTCTATCTGATATTTTGTGCCAGTAAAGATGGCTCACAGACTTATGTTACAAAGATACTGGTGATAAAATAAATATTGCGGGGAACGGGAATAATATATTGCAGGGAAGGTCGCGACCCTTCCCTACAATTCTGTTATGATAGACCTGATCCTCTCAATCTGAAGCTTCTTATTTACCTCTCTGAGACCCCTTGCTGTTTTAGTAAAATACTGATGGCCGGATATAAATTTAACCTGAATTTTATTCCAGTCATTCAGAGAACCAATTTTATTCTGGGCTTTCAGCTCTTCAAATAGTGTATTGGATACAGGTATAAAATCACTTCTTCCAAGATAATCAAGATCTGCGTCACATATAATATTCTCAAGCAGATTTGTTGGTTTGGGAGGCAGCTTGGTTGACATTATCAGAGTGCATATCCTTTCAATCTGTTCTTTCGTATAATTAAAATCCGGAAGTATCTCCCTGGCTATTTCAGTGCCGTAAAACTCATGATTATCATATGCTTTTATGTGTCCGGCATCATGAAATAAACCGGCTGTTTTTAATAACAATATCTCCTCATCTGTACAACCTTCAGCCCATCCAATGAGTTCCACTTCGGTAACAACGTCAACAGTGTGCTTCACATTATGATAGAATAAATAGCCTGGCAGGTCCATCTCAAGTTTATCAAGTATAATCTCCTGAATATCTGTAAATTGAATTAGTCCGAATTTGATCCTGAATGATTCATTTGGACTTATACCCTCCCCATTAACAGAGAATTCGGGTTTTAGTCCCTTTACTTTATACATCTGGAGATCATCCTTATACTTTACAGGAAGCTTGCCAAAGTATTCACAGTCAAAAAATTCCTTTACTAGTTCATATGTCATTACAGATATTAGTATCATGCCGTTCTCAGAAACAGCTTCCACACGGCTTGCAGTATTGACGGTATCTCCTTTTATATCATAATTTATTTTTCTTCTTCCTGAGATTGATGCAGTAACTGGTCCTGTGTGAATGCCGATCTTTAAATCCCATCTTCGTTTTTCTTCCCCTCTCCTGTTTACTTCAAATTTTTTAAGAGAATTTGTCATCTCCAGAGCTGCCATTACCACATCAACCGGATTTGTTATATTTTTAACCGGAATACCTCCTGCGCACATATAGGTATCACCTATAGTCTTTATTTTTTCAATTTTATACCTCGCAGCAAAGGCGTCAAATTCAAAAAAAATCTCATCCAACTCATCCATTATTCCGGAAGAATCCATATTATCAGCCATATGGGAGAACCCACGGATATCTGCAAAGAGGACCGTCGCCATATTGAATTTAATGGCTCTCTCTCTCCTTTCCCCATCCGTCCTTTCCTTCGCAGCATCGGGTACCACTTTCTCATAAAGAGCTCTGATCTTATCATTGTCGCGCGAAAGCCTCTCATTCATCTTCTCCAGATTCTTGACAGTTTCCTCAAGCTCCTGGTTTTGTTTGGCTAGCCTGGCAATCCTCTTTACAAGCTCCTCATTATTTGTTACGGGCATAATCAGAATTGATTGGTCAGTAAATATAATAATTTCAATAGATAATCTTATAGGATGAATATATCAACGTAATACGATTGAAAATCAATAGATTTACACAATCCCCACATTGCTTCGCTGTCTTCGTCAGCCCCAAGCCGGCTTCGACGACCGTGGGATGAAGGTACACGAAAACGAAAAGGGGCTTAAATTGATTTTCTTTGCTCTCCCTGGGGACGAGGTAAACGAAGAAAATCAATTATGGTTTAGGTTCTCAATGTCAATAGTCCTAATTTTGAAAATTACAAAACTATATCATGCTTGACAAAACCCGTGGAATAGTATTGCATCAGATAAAATATACTGATTCGGGTATAGTTGTCCAGATGTATACCAGAAAATTCGGAAGGCAGTCATTCCTCATGAAGGGAATGAGAAACAGAAAAACCGGGAAACACAGTATCTTTTTTCAACCTATGTTCATTCTTGACCTCGAGCTGTATTATAAACCAAACCGCGAAATGCAGAGCATCAAGGAGTTTTCAGGTTATTTCACTCCATTTGACATATATGGCAATATAAAAAAAAGCTCGGTAGCCATTTTTCTCGGTGAGGTATTAACATCAATTCTTAAAGAAGAAAGTCCGCATGAAGAGATGTTTGATTTCATTGAGGAATCAATAATTTATTTCGAAAACTGCAAGGAAGGTTATGCAAATTTCCATATAGCATTTCTTGCCGGACTTAGCAGTTTTTTGGGCTTTGAGCCAGGACCGAGGTTAAATAACAATGATATATTCTTTGATATGCTTAATGGGATTTTTGTGCCCATACCCCCTGTTCATGGAAATTATACAAATGAGGAGATAACGAATATACTCGCTGACTTCTTTGCATCATCTTATGACTCAGCAAGCCAGATCTCTCTGACGGGGAAAATACGGAATGACGTTCTTGAGACACTTGTGCGATACTATGCACTTCACCTCCCGGGTCTTAAAAGAATAAAGTCGCTGGAGATTCTGAAGGAGGTCTTCAACTGAATTATAAATCACCTCCCGTTAGTTTTTTTTCTATCTTTAAAAATCTAACTGATATTATAATGGCAATTATACCCTCAATAGTTAACTGGCTTAATATCAAGCGCATAAATCAGATAGAAATATTTAAGAAATATCCATTTGAGACACAACAGGAAACTTTATATCAGCTTCTGGCAAAAGCAGCAAAAACTGAATGGGGTAAGAAATATAACTACTCATCAATTGTATCAATAAATGAATATCAGTCACGCTTTCCTGTACAGACATATGAAGATATTATACCTTATGTGGACCGGCTACGTAAAGGAGAGGTCAACCTCCTTTGGCCAGGAGAAATAAAGTGGTTTGCAAAGTCATCAGGTACAACCTCCACAAAAAGCAAGTTTATCCCTATGAGCCCTGAGGCTCTTGAAGATTGTCATTACAGGGCAGCCAAAGACATACTTGTAATCTATACATTGCAGAGACCAGATACAAGGATATTCTCAGGGAAGAGTCTCACTCTGGGTGGAAGCCACAGGATGAATCAATTCAGCAATGATTCATTATATGGCGATCTTTCTGCTATCCTGATTGAAAATGCACCGTTCTGGGTTGATATAATCAGAACGCCAAAACAAAAGATAGCCCTGCTTGAAGATTTTGAGGAAAAGCTTAAACTGATTACCCAATCAACGATCTCTGAAAATGTAACAAGCATCTCGGGTGTTCCATCCTGGTATCTTGTTCTGATTAAACAGATCCTGTCATTTACAGGAAAGAGCAATCTGCTTGATGTATGGCCAAATCTCGAAGTCTTCTTTCATGGTGGAATAAGTTTTACACCATACCGTGAGCAGTATAAGAAGCTTATTTCCGGCGAACAGATGAATTATATGGAGACGTATAATGCTTCCGAGGGATTTTTCGGAATCCAGGATGATCCTCTGCGAAGCGATATGCTACTGATGCTTGATTATGGAATTTTTTATGAATTCATTCCTGTGGAAAAGATGAGCAATGCTAACGCTCCTGTTTATACAGTTTCAGAGGTTGAGACCGGTGTCAATTATGCAATGGTTATCTCTACCAATGGAGGCCTCTGGCGCTATATGATGGGCGATACAATTGTTTTTACTTCACTTGATCCTTATCGTTTCAGGATTACGGGACGAACGAAACACTTTATAAATGTCTTTGGAGAGGAGGTAATTGTTGACAATGCGGATAAGGCTCTTGAAATAGCCTGCAGGGAAACAGATGCAGTTATTTCGGAATACACCGCCGGTCCGGTATTTATGAACACATCAGCAAAGGGTTCACATGAATGGATAATAGAATTTGAAAGGGCACCATCGGAACTGAATAAATTTATTACTGCCCTCGATGAAACACTTAAGTCAGTAAATTCTGACTACGAGGCCAAACGTTTTAAAGATCTGAATCTGATACTTCCTGTTGTAAGGCCAGTTCCCAGAGGAACTTTTAATAAATGGCTGAAAGCTAAAGACAAACTGGGCGGACAGAATAAGGTCCCACGCCTCTCAAACTCCCGTGAATACATCGAAGATTTGTACAAAATTGCAGGACTTGCCGTGAATCATAGTTCAGAGTGAGCCTGAGGTTTCAATGCAACATATTTTTAGTTTGCAATAAATCCTTAATCATTTTTTAGTAATTTTATAAACTGTAACTGAAATAATCTTACAATGCACATAGCAATAGCTGGAAATATAGGATCTGGCAAGACAACCCTGGCAGGTTTGCTTGCGAAACAATATGGATGGACTGCACATTATGAAGATGTCGATGATAATCCATATCTTAATGATTTCTATGAAGATATGCAACGATGGTCATTTAACCTCCAGATATATTTCCTTAATTCCCGGTTCAGTCAGATACTTGAAATAAGAAAATCAGACAAGACAATCATTCAGGATAGAACCATTTATGAAGATGCCTACATCTTTGCGCCTAATCTACATTCAATGGGACTTATGTCGACCCGCGACTTCGACAATTATTCCTCTCTGTTTAAGATGATGAGTTCGCTGGTTAAACCGCCTGATTTACTTCTCTACCTTAGAGCATCTGTCCCAACCCTGGTAAATCAGATACAAAAGCGCGGAAGGGAGTACGAAAGTTCCATACGGATTGATTACCTTAAAAGATTAAATGAGAGGTACGAAGCATGGATGGAGACTTATAATCTCGGTAAAGTCCTTATTATAGAAGCTGACCATTATAACTTTCCCAATAACAGAGATCACCTCAGTGAAGTAATTGATAAAATCAATGCAGAACTTCACGGACTATTTTAAAAAGCTGTTGACAATTAAGCCTTAATTAATTAACTTTACATTTCATCAATCTGCATTTCTGATGAATGTGCTGAATTGTCTTTTAATTTAAACCGTCTTAATTTTTAAAAATGAAAACTATCAAGTCATTAACTGCCCTTGTTGCGGTATTATTAATATCTTACAGCATGGTAGCCCAGACCGATCTTACAAAATCGGCTCCCATTGATCCCGGAATCAGGACAGGAAAGCTCAGCAACGGGCTGACTTACTTTATAAGAAATAATAAAGAACCTGAAAAAAGAGCAAGCTTTTATATAATACAGAATGTCGGAGCTATTCTTGAAAGCGATAATCAAAACGGACTCGCTCATTTTCTGGAGCATATGGCTTTTAATGGAACTGAACATTTCCCGGATAAGGGAATAATTAGCAGCCTTGAAAAACATGGTGTTGCATTTGGAAGCAATATCAATGCTTTTACCGGTTTCGATGAGACGGTCTATAATCTCAGTGATGTTCCTGTAGAAGCTCCCGGTCTGGTTGACTCATGCCTTTTGATTCTTAATGACTGGTCACATTACCTCACTCTATCCGATAAGGAAATAGATCTTGAACGGGGTGTTATAAGCGAGGAATGGAGAACAAGTAAGAATGCAAGCCGGCGAATGATCTTTGAAGTTATTCCTGTAATCTTAAAGGGCTCAAAGTACGCTGAAAGAGATATTATTGGAAACATAGATATTATTAAAAACTTTTCCTATAATACTCTTCGGGACTATTATCATCAGTGGTATCGTCCCGATCTGCAGGCTATTGCGATTGTTGGTGATATAAATGTTGATGAAGTTGAAGGAAAAATAAAAACACTTTTTTCCTCTATTCCCACACCTTTAAATCCCACTCCAAGAAATCCTGTCGAAGTACCTTACCACAAAGAGACAAATTTTGTGCTTGCACAGGATAAAGAAGCACCACAGACATCCGTATCAGTAATTGTTCTTAATAAGGCGGTGCCAGCTGCTGAAAGGAATCTGAATTATCTCCGCGACAGTCATATTATCTCATTAATGAATTCAATGATAAATACCCGGATAAGCGAGCTGTTACAGAAACAAAATCCACCTTTTGTAAGCGGATCTGTATCCTTCGGCGGATATTATGCCAGAGAATATGATGCATTTACAATCAGTGCTCTCTCCAGAAAAAATGAAGAGGCAAAAGCCCTGGAGGCTGTTTACACCGAGGCGGAAAGAGCCAGGAGATTTGGCTTCTCAAAAGCAGAACTCGACAGGGCAAAAGCAAAAATGCTGTCTGATTTTGAGACACGTTTTAAACAAAAGGATAAAATTGACAACGATAGTTATGCCGGAGGAATTCAAAGCTACTTTCTTACAGGAGAACCGCTTACTTCAATGGACTTTGATTATGATTTTCTGAAACAGGTAATTGGCAGCATAACACCTGAAGAAACTTCTCTAAGATTTAAGCAGGTAATGACTGACGAAAACAGAACGATAGTCGTTCAGGGACTTGAGGGAGCAGATATTAAACACATTAGCGAACTGGAAGCTCTCGATATTTTAAACAAAGTCAAAAATTCACAACTCACTGCTTATGAGGATAAAGCTCTCGGTACTTCTTTGATAAAAGATGATCTCAAAGGCTCAAAAATTGTTAAAACTGTACCTCTTCTTCAGTTTGATGCCGTTGAATGGACTCTTGGAAATAATGCAAAAGTTATATACAGAAGAGCTAAATATGAAAAAGACAATGTTTTGCTCTCCGCATTCAGCTTCGGCGGTATATCGAAACTTGATAATAACCTTGTACTTCCGGCAAACCTCATTTCAGCAATAGTTCCAATGTATGGAGCAGGTGATTATGATAACATAACCCTTCAAAAAATGCTGGCAGGTAAAAAAGCTACTGTAACTTTTGGTCTGAGTGAAACAGCTGAATCAGTAAGCGGATCATCGACCCCCAAGGATTTTGAAACCATGATGCAACTCCTCTACCTTCGTTTTGCTCACCCCCGCTTTGACAAGGTGGCTCATGATGCAATAATTGGAAGATTTTCAGGAATGATTGTCAACATGGAAAAAGATCCAAATAAGATAAAAAGCGACAGTATTTCATTAATCACAACAGGATATAATGCCAGGACACCCCTTCTTACAAAAGAAAGTATAGGTAAAATAACTGTAGACGATATCCGCAAAATATTTACAGATCGGTTTAATGCCGCCGATGAATTCACTTTCTTTATTGTTGGGAATATCGGCATTGACACAGTAAGGCCTTTGGTAGAAAAGTATATTGGATCTCTTCCTGCAGCAGGACGTAAGGAAACCTGGACAGACAGGAAAGTTGAACAGCCAAAAGGGAAAATTACCAAGGAGATCAGTCTTCCCCTGACGATACCCAAGTCAACAGTTTACATATCTTTTGCTGAGGGCATGAAGTATAACCCGTACAATTATATTGGACTTGAGGTTATTCAGGGAATTCTTGACCTCATTTATACAGAAAAGGTCAGGGAAGACAAGGGTGGAACATACGGAGTTGGCGTAAATCTCTCAGAACAGAAAAGGCCTACGGAGCTTGCTGAAGGAATGATAACTTTTGACTGTGATCCTGTAAGAGCTAATGAACTGAAAAATATTATTTACCAGCAGCTTGACAGTATTATGATAAAAGGCCCCAGTCAGGTTAATCTCGACAAAGCAGTAAGCAACCTGCTTAAAACAAGAGAAGAGAATAAAATGCATAACTCTTACTGGAGCAGCACTTTAAGCAGATATTACAGTTATGGAATCAACTCAAACGATCCGGCAAATTATGAAAACATCCTTAAATCATACAAAGTAAAAGACATCCAGAAACTAGCTGAAAAGATGTTTAAAAATGCCGATGTTGTGGACCTGATATTTAAACCCACAAAATAATTATTCCTTCCGGTGATGAAAAAGCCATTTTAAACCACAATGCACACAAAGCTTAAGCAAAGTACTCTAAGCTAACATACAGATGCATAATTCTTTGCGAACTTAACAAAGAACCTTTGCGACCTTCGCGGTTAATAGATTATGACTTTTTCAATCCTGCCATTGTTATAATTAAGGAATTTTTAATATTTGGATTGGGTATCATTTTCATTTAATATCTACCTTGTCAATTATAAAAAATCTAATTACGATGAGTTCAACGCGCAGAGATTTCATAAAGACAGCCTCAGTACTGGCTGCAGGAAGTGTTATTCCCTTTAATTCTTTTTCAAAAGTAAGCAAGAGCATTTCTCCGAGCGATAAGATCCGTGTGGGCCTTATCGGGGCTAATGGGCAGGGCTTTGCCGACCTGACTTCATTTCTTAAAAATCCCGAAATTGAGTGTGTGGCCATGTGCGATATTGACCGCAATGTTCTTAACATCCGGACTGATGAACTCATAAAGAAAGGGTTTCCAAAACCTAAACTATACGTTGATTATCGCAAAATGCTTGAGAATAAAGACATAGATGTCATTATTAACGGTACTCCCGATCATTGGCATTGTCTTATCCTGGTTGATGCTCTGGAAGCAGGTAAACATGCCTATATAGAGAAACCCTTGGGCAATTCGATTGCTGAGATCAACATTATGCAAAGAGCCGTTGAGAAACACGCGAAGATAGTGCAGGTTGGGCAATGGCAGAGAAGCCAGCCTCATTTTGTAGATGCAATTAATTATGTGCAATCAGGAAAGCTAGGCAGGATACGTACCTGCAAAGCATGGTCGTATGTTGATTGGAAAGGAGCAGTTCCGAAAGTTCCGGATTCCCCTGCGCCTGACGGAGTTGATTACGATATGTGGCTTGGACCAGCCATAAAAAGGCCCTTTAATAAAAATCGTTTCCATTTTACATTCAGATGGTACTGGGATTACGCCGGAGGACTGATGACTGACTGGGGTGTCCATCTCATTGACTACATATTATACGGCATGGGTAAGACCATTCCCACCTCTGTAATGGCAATCGGCGGTAAATATGCTTTCCCCGATGATGCAATGGAAACACCCGATACTATGACTGCTGTGTATGACTTTAAGGATTTTACCATGATCTGGGAACATACAATAGGTATTGGACTCGGAAACTGGAAAAGACCTCACGGAATGTCATACATTGGTGAAAATGGAACCCTTGTGCTTGATCGTAACGGGTGGGAGGTTATTCCGGAAAAACAAAGGATTGAAGCACTTCCGGTTCAGAAGAATGTCGGCGACGGACTTGACCTCCATGTAAAGAACTTCCTGGAATGTCTTAAAAACAATACGCCACAGAAACTTCATGCAGGGATTAAAGTAGGAAGAGATGTTGCCCTTGTTGCCCAGATGGGGAATATTGCCTTCAGAACAGGGGAAAAGGTTAACTGGGACGATTCAAAACAATCATTCCAGACCAGCACAGCAAACAGGCTTATTGTTCCTGAATACCACAATGGCTGGTCCTTACCAAAATACTAATATTGATTGATGTTAATTAAGTTTTTTAAATTTATCATTGTCGGGTTTACCGGCATGGTTGTTGATTTTTCAATAACTTTCCTTCTAAAAGAAAAGCTTAAAGTACACAGATATGTTTCAAATTCAGCCGGATTCACATTAGCTGCATCTACAAACTATTTACTTAACCGGTTCTGGACCTTTCAGAGTAATAATCCCCATGTCTTGGTTGAATTCGGAACATTCTTTATCATTTCGCTGATCGGACTTGTTATCAATAACTTGCTTTTATGGCTTTTTGAAAAGAGATTCAGCTTTTACTTCGCAAAATTCTTTGCAATCATCGTCACCTCAGTATGGAATTTCTCGGCAAACTACTTCCTTAATTTTACTCATTGACGATTGCTTCCCTGAATTTGCTGCTATAAGTATCATACAGAATTCCAGTCTCTGTGTATATTGCCATTTTGTATGTGCCTGATGCGAGGTCTCGGAGAGTAAACCGGCAATTGACTGAAATTGTGTCTCCGGCATTCATTCCTGTTATATTCGCAGGAAGCTCCAGATTTTTCTTAACCTCCATAACCCCATTCTTAAGAAATGCAACCTGGAAAACTACAGGCAACTCCTTATGCTTAAAATCGATTGAATATGTATATGGATTATAAATTTGGAAATGAATTGTGTTTGTATCACGTCTGCTAAAAGCATAATTCCTGTTATCCAGAATAACACATTCCCTTTGCAATGATTGGAAATTTTTAAAAACTCTCACAAAAACTGAATCTCCATCGGTTAATATTTTTTTTGTAAGGTTTGCTTTATAGTAGTCTGTGAAAAAATGTGGAACATATAAAATCTCTTTCCCGTGAACCCTTTCCTCAAAATCCCAGATATCATATTGTGTTTTTCTGTAATTCGCGTTATCGAGCGAGTGCGCGAATTTTCCTGTATAAAAAGTATATACAGCAGGCCGTTGAAATGAGTTGGTAAATACAACAGGCAGATCGCCGGCTAAGGCACTGATATCCTTCGACCATTGAACTTTTTTATGAAATTCATTTTTTAAAAAAGATACTGGTAAAAAATCAACAGCACAGGCCAGCCTGGCTACCATGAATAATGGAAACAAAACAATCGTCACCCATTTAACATATTTCTTCAGCCAGGGCTTAAATTCAATATTATTAAAAAGAAGGATAATATAAGGAATGCAAATCAGAGCTGTCCATTGTGGTTCAACACGATAACGAAAAGAGGATATAAAAAAGAAAATAAGGAAACCTGCAATTATATACTTTAATCCCCTGTCGAATGAGTTTCGTGATCTTACTTTTATCATTATCCAAACGAGTATAACAAGAAGAAAGGGATTCTGAAAAGAAAACTGACTTACAAGATAATTCGGAACATGTTGGGGATTAAATGCCGAGACTCTGTCAATCAGATGATACCTGAAAGAAGGGAATCCGTTTGAGTACTGCCAGTAAAGATGAGGAAGGAACAATATGAAGGCAAGGAAAGCAGCGACATAAAACTTTACGCTTTTAAGTAATTTCAGGTTGGAAAGCACTATGAGAATAATTAAAAGGCCACTATGATATTTACTATACATTAGGGCTGCCATTGACAGGGCAAGGATTAAAGTATTCTTCCAGGATTCTTCTTCCAGAAACCACTTATATATCAAAAGGAAGACGGCTGTGAAGAGGATCAGCGGAGCGTCAGGAGTTGCAATGAAGGAATAAATATTACATATTGGCATCATAACTGCCAGCATATAAAAAAACCAAATGTTTTGTTTATTTTCCCTTAGCTCTTTATCAGTAAGCTGCCAGATAATGTAAAGAGATAAAACCTGGCTAAGTACTGCTATAAGCCTCACACCAAGCTCATTGCGGAAAATGAGATATCCTATCTTGATCATCACGGCGATCATAGGCGGATGGTCAAAATATCCCCAGGCCAGGTATTTTGAATACATCCAGTAATAAGCTTCATCGTTATTAAGAGGGGTAAACCGGGCCTGAAGCAGGTTAATTATTCCCCAAACCAGCAATAAGAGTGCAAATGGATTTAAAAAGTACTCCTTAAGTTTAAGTTTCATTTTTATTTAAGAATAGCTTCAATTTGTGTTAATTCGTCATCAGTGAAAACCAGGTTTTTCAGAGTCTTCAGGTTATCATCAAGCTGTGCAACACTACTTACGCCAACAAGAACTGAAGTTATTCTTGAGTCCTTAAGTAACCATGCAATAGCCATCTGTGCAAGCGATTGATTTCGATTTATTGCAATTTCATTAAGTTTTTTTGCCTTGGATACCCTCTGCTCTGTCACATCTTCAATTTTTAAGAACCCATTGGGGTTTGATGCACGTGAACCAGCCGGTATCCCTTTAAGATATTTGTCTGTCAACAGACCCTGTTCAAGCGGAGAAAAAGGAATACAGCCTATTCCGGATTCTTCAAGAACATCCAGCAGGGATTGATCACGACCATTCCCAGCCTCAACCCACCTGTTGAACATGGAATATTTCGGCTGATGGATCAGACATTTTACATTCATCTCTTTAAGAATCTGAGATGCTTTTCTTGTAAGATCAGCCGGATAGCTTGAAATGCCTACATACAAGGCTTTACCCTGATGAACAGCCTGGGCAAGAGCTCCCATTGTTTCTTCAAGAGGAGTCTCAGGATCAGGACGATGAGAATAGAATATATCAACATATTCAACATTCATGCGCTTAAGGCTCTGTTCGAGACTGGCAAGCAGATATTTTCTTGAGCCGAAATTACCATACGGTCCGGGCCACATCTCCCAGCCCGCTTTGGTGGATATTATCATTTCATCCCGTAGATTATTGAAATCTTTCTTCAGTATTGAGCCGAAGTTCTCCTCTGCTGAACCAGGTACCGGGCCGTAGTTATTAGCGAGGTCAAAGTGAGTAATTCCTGAATCAAATGCTCTCCAGATAATTTTCCTGAAATTCTCGAAAACGTCGTATGAACCAAAATTATGCCAAAGTCCCAGTGATATTTCAGGCAGTTTTATGCCGCTCTTTCCGCAGCGCCGGTAATTCATATTATCGTATCGTTGTTCTAAAGGCTGGTAATCCATTTTTCATGTTTTAAGGGTAAACAAATAACTGATAATCTAAAATTAACATCTCATTTTATATAGATAGAAAGTTCTTTCAGCACTCCTTTTCTACTTCAAAGTTAAACAAAATAAAACTTGAATAAGTTCTGTTTAATAATTAAAAATAACAAAATATTGTCCTGCTAAATAGCTTTGAAGGCTCAATAGGTAATAATCTTAGATATTATCAGGAGGTGGGTTTAATATCTATTATTGTATTTTTTATTTTGTCTTACTAAACCAAATTCATTCCCTTTTGTTATTAATAAGTTATGAAAGTTAATACAATCAATCTTAGTCATTAATTTAAATTAAATTATTATGAAAAGAAAAAGTATAACATTAGCCACATTGACATTTGCAGTGATGTTAATGGCCGGGACTGCCATTGCGCAGTCCGGAACTGATTACAAATCAAAGATTGAAGAGTTAAATAAAGAAATGGGCAAAAACATGGTTGCCGGTCAGGGCGAAAAAAGTCTGAGCATGTACACCACGGATGCCATTTCGATGCCAAGTAATGAGCCCATGCAAGACGGTCTGGATGCAATAAAAAAGGCCGAGGAAGCTATGTCGAAATCAGGCTGGAAATGCAACTCTTTTGAAACGACTACCCTAAAGGTCATTCCTGCTGGTAACCTGTTTACCGAAATAGGGACATACAAGATCAACATGTCAATGCCAGGGATGGAAAAACCAATGGATGATCATGGGAAGTATGTTACTATATGGGAAAAGCAAAAAGATGGATCCCTGAAAAGAAAAGTGGAAACATGGAATTCAGATGTCGATCAATCGGGGATGATGAATACTGCCAATCAGGATAAGATGGACAATAAATAAGAGAAAAATAATTTTATTTTATAAGTTTAAAAGCCTTGATATTCGGAAATATCAGGGCTTTTTGCATTTTGATATTAGTTTTTATCAATACTCTCTTTTAGCATCTTCATTATCTTTTTCCATCTTGTTTCGTCCATTCTTGCACCTACAATCTCTATGACATGTCCTGCAAGAACTGATCCAAACATACCACATGCTTCAAGCGATAAACCTTGTGATAATCCATAAAGGAAACCTGAGGCATACAAATCACCGGCTCCGGTTGTATCGACACATTCAACAGGAATGGTCCCGATTTTAATAACCTCTTCTCCACGCTTAATAAGAGAACCCTCTTTCCCGACTTTAATTACAGCAATTTCACAAAATTCGGCAATGCTGTTAAGTGCTTTGAGAGGATCTAAACCTGTGAATGATTTTGCCTCCTCCTCATTAGCAAAAACTATGTCAATGTATTTACTAATTATCTCCCTGAAATCATTGAGCTTTGCATCTACGACATTATAGCTGGCCAGGTCCAGAGCAATTTTCATATTATTCTTTTTCGCCAGTATGCAGGCGGTTTCTACAAGTTCTTTATTCAGGATAAGATAACCTTCCATATACAGAATGCTATAATTTCTGAAATATGCTTCATCCAGATCTTTTGCTTCAAGCTCAACTGCAGCCCCAAGATGGGTGGCAAAGGTTCTTTCCGAACCTGGTGATATAAGCGCAACAGCTGTCCCGGTTACAGATTTACGACGGGAAAGGTAGGTCTGCACGCCGGCTTTCTTCATGTCATTCTCAAAAAAACTACCGGTATCATCATTGCCTATTGATCCAATGAAGCCTGTTCCGGCTCCCAGCATGGCAAGTCCATGTATTGTATTTGCTGCAGAACCTCCTGATACCATGTTTCTTTTAAAATCGACTGTCCCTGCTTTAATAATTGCTGATATTTTTTCGTCCACCAGCTGCATACTGCCTTTTGGCAAAGAAAATTTTTTCAGTATATTATCACTGTCTATCAGTGTCATAACATCCACAAGGGCATTCCCGATTCCAAGTATCCGCATCATTTAAAAAATTTTCCGCTAAGATATTGCTTAATTCAGCAAAAGCGGTTATTTTTGCGACTCTAAATACAAAGTGTAATTTAGAATTTATTCATTTCAGCTGTGCAGCAGAAGAGATACCGGAACGCCGGAAATCATCTGCAAACCGGTTCAGCGGGAAAGAGAAAAAACATTCCTCAGTAGCTCAGTTGGTTAGAGCAACGGACTGTTAATCCGTGGGTCGTAAGTTCGAGTCTTACCTGGGGAGCTTAATATAAGAGATAATGGAAGTTGTCTCTTTTTTTTTGCTGCAATGTTTTACATATATATACTATTCAGCAATACTTCAAACAAATATTATATTGGATTTACTTCTGATATACATAGACGTCTGGAAGAACATAATAACCCATCAAGATTTGATAAATATTCCGCTAAGCATTTACCATGGGGTTTAGTCTTGTCATTCCCGGTTTCTTCTGAAAGAGGTCAAGCTATGATCATTGAAAGATTTATCAAAAGGCAAAAAAGCAGGCTATTTATTGAAAGTATGATAATGCAGAAAGAAAATCCAACGTTTTTCGTAACTCTTGTTTATAATATCCTCAATAAAAAGCCGGTTAGAGCAATCCCGAGTACTCGGGATTAATCCGTGGGTCGTAAGTTCGAGTCTTACCTGGGGAGCTTAATATAAGAGATAATGGAAGTTGTCTCTTTTTTTTATGTTACACCTACTCCTTCCATATTTAATATAGTGGAGTTCCGACCTATCCTGGATTATTAATAGGGTTATTATGTTCCCGCAGATATCGCTTATTTTCGCAGAAAATTCTTACAATCAGCGTTGTTCTCCGAAATCTGCGGGAAATTATTCAGTTACCAGATTACCGGTCTCTGTTCAGGAGCCCTGAATAGTTTGTCTCCGGCCATGACATCAGTGAAAGCAGCATAAAATTCCGGCATATCATACACTATCCCGTTTATCCTCACCTTTGCCGGGGAATGTTCATCGGTCTTCACTCTTTTCCTCAGTTCTTCGTCACGCATATTAGTTCGCCAGATCTGTGCATATGATAGAAAGAATCTCTGGGTATCCGTAAACCCGTCAATAGATTTTGGCGCCTCTTTCCCTTCCAGAGATAATTTATATGCATTAAAAGCTACTGTAGCCCCGCCAAGGTCCGCAATATTTTCACCCAGAGTCAGCTTTCCATTGACAAAAGTGGAATCGAGAACCGAAATATGATTATACTGATCAACAAGCATAGCTGTGTGATCTTCAAAGGCTTTAGAATCTTCCTTAGTCCACCAGTCGCGTAAATTGCCGTCTTTATCAAATTGCCTTCCCGTATTGTCGAATCCATGGGTCATCTCGTGCCCTATTACCATTCCAATCGCGCCATAATTGACAGCATCATCGGCATCCAGATTAAAGAACGGAGGCTGAAGAATTCCGGCAGGAAAAACGATTTCATTTCTATTCGGACTATACTGGGCATTAACTGTCTGGGGTGTCATTGGCCATAGCGTAAGATCAACCGGTTTTCCTATTTTGTCCATTGAATACCTGAATTCGAAAGCCTGGGAATTGAGCACGTTCAAAACATAAGAATCTTTTGTTACAGTTAATCCTGAGTAGTCTCTCCACTTATCAGGATAACCAACCTTTACTCCCATCTTATCAAGCTTGGCGATAGCCTCCTGCTTAGTTTGCGGACCCATCCAGGTCAGGTTATCAATCCTCTGCTTTAATGATTTCTTAAGGTTATTAACCAGATCGATCATTTTCTGTTTTGCAACCGGGGGAAAATATTTTTCTACATATAACTGTCCGATAGCTTCACCAAGAGACCCACTTGTCTGATCGAGTACAAGTTTCCATCTTGGTTCCATCTTCTCCTGTCCCGATAATGTGGTATAATAGAAGTCGAAATTCTGCTTTACGAAATCCTGGCTGAGATATGGAGATGTGGTGTTAATCAACTGCCACTTTAAAAATGTTTTCCAGTCGTTAACCGGCACGGTTTTCATCATGGCATCCAGTTCCTTAATAAACCCCGGCTGATAAATATTAATTTCAGGAAAGCCCGGATATCCGACCTGAGTGAAATAAGATTTCCAGTTGATATCCGGTGCCAGTTTCTCAAGTCCCTCAATAGTGAGTTTATTATAAGTTTTTTGGGGGTCCTGATTCTCTACATTTGTAAATGATGCTTTTGCTAACCTTGTCTCCATACTCATGATAGTCTCTGCATTTTTCGATGCAACAGCAGGCTCATCCTTAAGCAACTGGAATATTTTCGTCAGATGAATGAGATATTTTTCCCTTATTTTTTTAGTTGATTCATCGTTATTGAAGTAATAGTCCCTCTCGGGCAATCCAATACCTGACTGGTAGCACTGAGCAATTACATTTGTACTGTTTTTTGCATCCTGATTTGAAAACAGATAAAAGAACGGGGTGATCTGATAAGATTGCAGGAATGCTCCTGCAGACTGAACATCGGCAATTGTTTTTATTCCATCAATCTTATCAAAAAACATCTTTAAGGGAGTGATTCCTTTCTCCTCAATTGAAACAGTGTCCAGTCCCGAATTATAGAAATTCCCTATCTTTTCTGCGTTACTACCTGGTTTAACATCTTTTGAGGCAGCGGCAGTCTCAATTATTTCCCTTATATCATGCCTGCTTTTTTCAAAAAGTTCATCAAATGTCGACCGGGAATTCTTATCGGCCGGAATCGGATTGTTTTTTAACCAGGTACCGTTGGCATAGGTATAAAAATCATCACCCGGTTTAACTGATTTGTTCATATTCTGAACATCAAAAGGAGGATATATTTTCACTGCTTCAGTGGTGTTTTTTACATTTGGTTTACATCCGAACGCCATTAAGAGCGTAAGTATTCCTAAAAATATTTTTTTCATGAAAATTAATTTATATAATTTTTCTTTTAATTATTTAACCAATAAGTTATTATTTAGTTCAGACTGGTTAGCGGTTTTTGATTGAATCAATGGCTGAGAAATAACTCAGTTTATTCTATACACCATCAATATATCTCCATGTCTGATATACAGATGTCCCTTGCTAATAACCGGGTGAGCCCAGAATGGGCCTTCGCCTTTGGTTATCTGAAATTCACTTACAATGTCAAGTTTTGAAGCATCGGGTCTTACCAGAGCTACGTGTCCCGATTTCTCTTCATATAGGTAAAGCATTCCGTCGGCCGAAATTACCGAACCCTGGCTGTACCATTTTGCATTCCAAAGAGTTTTACCGGTTGTCCAGTCAACACATGTCCAGGTACCTGCAGGTTTAGACATATGATTTGTTCCGTAAATGTTGTTCCCGAGAAGGACTACGCCTCCCATCTGTGGATCGAAATTTCTGTTCTCCCAGACCTTTTCAACAGAATTTCCATCTGCAGAAAGCTTTAGTTTAAGTGAAACCCAGTTATATCCATTGGCGATAAGGATATATCCATCCCTGAAAATTGGTGTTATGGAGTGATTTTCCATTACTCTGCCCGTTGCCGCATTTGCCCCTTCATAATCTACCTTCCAGAGTATCTTCCCATCTCTTGCATTCACTGCAATTATATCTTTTGCCATAACATTGATAATCATTTTCTTTCCTGCATATTCAATGAGCTTTGGGTTTACATATTGGGGGTTCTGGTTGAGTGGCTCAGTTTCCCAAACTACTTTTCCGTCATTGATATTAAAAGCAACCATAGAGGCTTTTTTCCCTCCAGGCGATGCAATAACCATATTATCAACTACCAGCGGAGATTCGGAGATACCAAACATCAGAGGCTGGCCTTCGTATAAACTGTAATGGTTTTTTGTCCACTTTAGTTTACCATTCTTATCAATGCAGACTATGTCTCCGCTTCCGCTGATCAGGAACAGGTTTCCATTGTAATATGTAGGGGTGCACCTCGATCCGGTATGATTAGTCATCCAGGCATTTCCATAGATTGTTTCCCATTTCTTCTTTCCGTCGAGAGTAAGAGCAATTAGCACATCTGATTTGTCCTTTCTTCCGGTTACATAGACAGCATCATCTGTTACTGTTGCTGATGAATATCCATCGCCCATACCCGTGGCTTCCCACAACAGTTTAGGTCCGCCATCAGGCCATTTTTTTAGCAATCCGGTTTCATTATAAATACCTGAACGTTCGGGTCCCCGCCATTCATAAAGCTGGCCGCTTACAATCGTTACAGATGTTACACAAAAGAAGAATATTAAAAGCAGTTTTGTAAATATCAATTTCATGAGTGTATAATGTTATTTCTGTTTATCTTAATTGAAAGTGTTGAGTTATTAACCTAAAACCAGCACAACATTGTGGTTTTTCCCATCTCCAAAGACGGGAATAAGGTTTGTTTTCAGTAACTGACCATCCACTGTTACCGTCGCGACTCCTTTTGATTTGCCTTTTGGATTGACAACTTCAATTTTATAGGTTGCTCCCCGAAATTTCCTTGTGGCTTTAAATCCTTTCCAGTCTTCAGGGATACATGGGTCAATTAACAGCCCGTCATATTCCGGCCTGATACCAAGCATGAACTGTGTAACTGCATAGAAATTCCATGATGCAGTCCCTGTAAGCCATGAATTCTTAGCTTCACCTGGTTTAAACGCATCTTTCCCCGCAACCATTTGTGCATAAACATAAGGTTCGGTCTTGTGCAAATCGCTGATATCCTCAAGATATGACGGGCAGATTTTTTTATAGTACTCCCACGCACGGTTTCCGTTTCCCACCACAGTCTCGCCTATCATTATCCAGGGATTATTATGGCAGAAGACACCTGCATTCTCCTTATAACCTGCAGGATATGATGATATTTCACCGTATTCAATAATATATTTCGTGAAAGCAGGATTATTTAATACGATTCCGTACTTGCTGTCGAGCCTTTCTTTTACCGAATCAAGCGCCCTGGTACAAAGGCCTTCTTCTTTCCCTATTCCGGCCATAGTGCACCATCCCTGGGATTCAATAAATATCCTGGCCTCCTCATTTTCATTGCTGCCAATCTTATGACCATAATAATCATAAGCTCTGATAAACCATTCTCCGTCCCATCCGAATTTTTTTATCACTTCTACCATG
>Ga0302271_10000972_pt1 | contig 28114 bp, 17 predicted proteins | sample III_Bog_N1_1_FD_198767 | JGI IMG/M metagenome (GOLD analysis project Ga0302271, IMG submission 198767) | Peat permafrost microbial communities from Stordalen Mire near Abisko, Sweden - III_Bog_N1_1 | ecosystem: Environmental > Terrestrial > Soil > Wetlands > Peat | place: Sweden: Abisko... | reverse complement strand
GCTGAAATTAACTCTTACAGGTGTATAGAAGATTATTCCAATCCACAGAATCATCGTCAAAAACTCCCACATTATGCTAATCATAGAATCCTATGGATATTCAAAGTAAAATAAAAAAGATTTCGTCTTAAATCAAGAACAAAAGAACTTGAAAAAACTCAGGTGGGGAGAAGAAATTCTGTTTAGATTATTCAAAAAATGTGTAAACTAGTAGTTTCTTTGTCTAGATTAACTTTTTTATTAAAGAAAGAGGGTATTACTCCCTCCCCAAAAGCTAGAACTTACCGGTAAAATTATCAGAGTATCATGCTGAAGGAATTCGCAGCATTTTTCTGATTTTTTAATTATTAAACATTCCAAAAAGAGGTTAGATTATGCAATTTAAAGTAGCATAAGAAGTAACTTACAAGAAAAGATCTACAAGAACTTCTAAAAGACACTAATGTTCTTCTACACCTATCAAATAAATGGCAAATGATTATCATTTAGATTCCTGGAAATTTTCTCTTTCCACATGAAATTATTTGGTGGTAAAATTTCTAAGAACAATTAGATTTTTCGTATTTTCATTGTTCACTTGAAAACTCCTCCCACCTTTTTCAATCAAAATCACATTGAAGAGCTATTTTACTTTTTTAAGAATGAGATTTCGATCTTAGAAATACTAAAAACTCGCAGAAGAATCACCAATAATTCTGAACTAATCTTCCGTCATATGCTTGAAAATAAAGAATGAAACGCGTGAAAGTAGGTTTCTTGCAAATCTCTTTAAATAATTTGTCTTGAAGAAAAGAAAGTTCGCATTCGGAGTGTCATTGCCGGAACTACTTTGCTTGCGAGGAGTAGCAGATTACTGATTTTCTTTTAAGTTACCAGCGAGATGAATTTCAATTGAATCTTTTGTTCTTGTTTGAGTATGCGCTTGGGCAAAAACACTTTTCGTTCTTTTCTCTAGATTTTGAATGTCAGAGATAATCTCATGGTTGTTGATATCCTCATAGGATCTGTCAGTAATATCTCCAAATCTAAACGTGGATAGCTTGATGTTTTCCCAATTTTCTGTTTTGAAAACGTGTTCTCTGTTTTAAGGCGAAGACTACACGTCTTTTGCGCTCATGAGATTGTTCCTTGACATATCGAATCCTCCAAATGACTGCGCTGCGCTAACACTATTATTATCTAAATATTTTTAGTTTTCACACAGTGGCTCTCCTGCAGTTTACTGGTCAGACTGGATTTTTAAGCACAACTCTGAGTATTCATGTTCTTTCCTTCTATGATAGAATTCAGTCATGTTGTTTTCTTAAAGGAGCTATCTTCTCTTAGATATGCCATCATCTTCTGCGGTAAGTGAAATTGGTTGTAGATTCATTAATTTAGGAGAGATAGACAAGGGGGAGAATTCTTATTCTTAATAATTGAACTAACTCAGAGATATTTTTATATGTTCTTTCTTCGTTTTGAAATTCCAAACTTGAAGCTCTGAACAATCCTTCAATTCTTTCTGAATGATGTAAAGAGTAAGCAAAAACAGCAATCTAAAAAAACAAAAATTAATTACTAGAAATATGGCTGCTATTTTTAAAAGCTACTCCAAATAATTTTTGTAAATAGAGTTTACTTTGTATAACTCAAGATTAAATAAACAAATGATTTTGAATTAGAGAAGAATTATTTCTTGAAAAAGAATCTTGTATTTTAGCTTACATTCTTTTTCCTGAAATCTAAATTATTAAGCAGGCAAGGGAATCAACATTATATAATTCATTTAATGCTTTTCTTGCGCAGGACAATAATCCACATATTAATAATACATAATCACAGTTCTATTCTTCTTTCTAAAAATAGTATTTTAAAACATTTATGAAAACACAATCCCTTACAAAATTTGATAAAATATGCAAATATTTCAAACTCAACTTTATTCGGCTAAAAAAATACTTTATTTGATGCTAAGCAGAGGAATTTCCTTGAAGGAATTCTATGTACAAATCAAATTATTAGAATTAGAATTACTATTATTCTTGGGTGACTACATGGCACTATGATTTTTAAATTGTTTACGTTTTGGACACTTTTGATTAGAATGATCTACATTACTGTTTTAAATGAACCTTTTCTTGCGTCTGCGAACTGTTTTGGATTTAATTTTAGCAAGAACCAAGTCAAGATTGTGCTGATAAAAATATATTGCATAGTTCTTAGCTTTCTCGAATCCGTGGATCCAAAGAAAATACGAATTAGGAAAGTAAAATGCCTCAAATGGGACGAGTATCGTTTCAATTTGTTGTCTGATTAACTACTAGCGATTATTGTTGGAACTCGATAGGAGTAATTGGTGTTGTTTCTCATTTCCTGAATGGGATAAGCATTCAATATCAGAACCTGGGCTGGCAAACTACATTTCTGAGCTAAGAGCCTTCATGTTTCCAGATTATTTTTTCATTGAACTAATCCAATTAGAACCTGATTTTCGAGATTGAAACATTTGCCTTTTCTAACTAGTCGACAGGCCAATAGGTGATCCCTATTGTTAAGTGGATAGATTCGTGCTACCCAGTAATTATTGTAGGATAGTCTCACCATGCAGAAAAGTACTATCAGAGGGTTTATTGTCTTGCAGACTAGTTCTTTCAAGAGTTTTATCGGCACCTGAATTCTTTCTATTTCCCATCAAATCACTTTAAGAATTTTCTGTATGAATTTGTCTATCAAATTTGGCTGAATTAACTTTGATTTTTGTTGGATTTCTCGAAGGCATTTTATTGCTGAAAGCTAAAGGAGGGATATTAGCATTATTATTAGTTAGCATAGGTGAATCCTTTTCTTAAATAGATCTAGTAGCCTTATTCTAATGAATCTGGTCAATATAATAATCAACATTGTCCCTAAATCACAAATGTTTGGAGAAAAATCATATTATTTTGCTGTTATTTTTGCACAACAATTGTAAGGTAAAAAAGATTAACTCTTCTTTTTGATATTTTTCAATTTACATGAATTGTGAAGGTTAATTATCTTCATCTAAGTCTGTTTTGCTATCTTATTCATCGTTTTCTCCATTGTGAATAACAAAAGACCCATTATAAGTTATGAAATCTTCTGCGATTGTGAAAATTTCTCTGTGATGTTTTAGAGCATTATTGCATTTAAATGATTTTCTCTCATGATCGCGAACTCTCTGCTGATTTGCACTTTAATTACACTGATAAATCAACTTATCTATATTTGGATTGTATTGCAATCTAGGGCAATTAAAAAAAAGATGATTGAAACTCCCACAGCTCTCACATCTTCGATTAAACGGTTTCATATCGCCTTCGAGCAATAGACGGTCTTTTATCATACTGTAGCTTTCCTAATTTTTAAGAGAAAAAAACAAAGAAATCATTTAAAAACTTCTTTAAGTTTTGTCTGATAATTCTTTACGAAATCGCTCTAGAAGTTGAGAAGACAAGAATAAAAATCTTAGAAATCGATGTACAAGAGCATGACAACAGATAGAGATTTCACTCCAAATCTTCTTTCACTTTGACTAAAGAATTCAACATCACCTAGCATGTCACCTTTCTTCAATCAATAAAAATAGGACAAAAGTTAAATATGTGTCTTTAGTAATATTTAAGGACTTTACCTACAATTATTTACATGTAATTTATTTCTCATTCTTTTTAAAGTACATATCAGCAAATCCTTACTGTAGGAAGTACAACCTCCCATCAAGTTCTCCTTATTGAAAGATATCTGTTTCTGGTCCAACAACCATTTACTTAACTTGTATTGCCAGCTTATCCAAGAATGGTTTAGAAAAATTCAGAGTGAACATCTTCTAGCTATAAAACAGTTTATAGTTGAGCTCATAAATTATCTTCTCTTTCATTGACTGAGGAAGTTCTTAAATCATTTCCCTGCCTTCTTCTTCTGCACTCGATTGGCTTTCTAAGTGAAGATACTCAAAGTATTTGATGACTTAATAAATCAGTTTTTTATTTGCTTATCTCGAATTCATTAAGCGATTCAGAGACTAGTAAAAGGATTAAGAAATAAAAAAAGAAATGGAGTATTGCAATATTTAAGCCAAATGAAAGATTCTTACTTGAATTTTGGAATTGAATACTTCAGATTTCCTTTGAATTTCAGAAACTATTTCCCCTATTTAACTGATGGAATATCCGAAAATACCACAAGAAACAAGACTCACTACTGCCACATAAATCCTTTCTAGTGTAGATTAAGGGTAAATGTCTCCATATCCGATTGTGGTCATTGTAATAGTCGACCAATATAACCCAGCAACATAAGTATCAAAGTCGCTATCACTAATAGATACTGGTTTATGGTTTTATTAGATTCCAATTTTAACAAAAATCGAGCCTTAAAGATTTATGAATGTTAATATTGTCACTACTAAAAGTGTGATTCTTCTTGCAACTGCTAGTCTTGAACTCTAATCAAATTACTGGAATAGCTCCCTGCAAGTTTTCATAATTCTGAGCAATCTTAACTCTAAGACATATTGTATAAATCCAAGATTATCGAAGGTGTTAGAAATGAAGAAACTTAAAAAAATGAACAGATCTAACCTGAGTTTTTAAAAAATCAAAGGGTGAATAAGCACTGTAGAATAATAAAAATAATATTCTTTTTCTTACAGTGCATCATTTCGAATATACTCAAAGAATATGTCTTCTCGATTGGTGATGATTATTCCTCGCTTGAAAACTGCCTTAAGTCATTGAGAGAAAGAAATAATGCTGTTTAAAATTTAATTTCCCCATAAGCATTACCTTATTTAGTTTTACTAGAGTCTCGAAGACAATGAAGAGCAGAGTAAGGGTATCAAATGTTTAGAACTATGGTATTGAAGTACTGAAGTGAAAAGCCACTCGATATGGAATGAAGAATATGATTCCAATCCATATGAAAAGCGATATGAATTCCCAAATTACGCCCAGTAGAGAATCCTAAAAATAAATGATTAAATTTAATAAATGTTAGGCAAATTATTTCACTTCATTTATTAAAAATTGTGAATGAGAAAAATAAATAAAGCTGATTTAATAAATAACTAATTAAGAATTTAAATATTTTAAAATAGATTCTCTAAAAAGTTGGAAGAAACTAAGCTCTTTGCAAAAAAAGTAACCATGGTAATAAGGGTAAAACAATAAATCAAATATTTTTTTTTAAGAAATTTCACCTTAAGTGCCCTCTCACTCCCCCTTCCCTTCCCCCAATCTAAGTTACATTAAAATTAAATTAAGATTACAGGAGCGATGATGAATTTTTCGTTTTAAAGAACGTCTTCCTTGACAACTTAATTATTAAAAATAAGTTAAAATTTGAAGGAAGTAATACTACCTACTTTGTGAGGCACGCTGATTCAAAGACACTAGCAAAGATTCCTTTAAAATATAATCATAAAAAAGCTGTTAAGAATAGGAAAAGCTAAGAAAAATGTAAAATAATTATTTTATGTTTTAAAAATGAGGAAAATATTATTCTAGTTGTTTAACTTTTTGTAAGATAAATCCATTGTCTCGATAGAAAGGGTAATATGAAGCGACGTCTCCAATTGTTGAGAGCTATTATTCTGAGAGATTTTTAAAGACATAGCAGCGAGCTCTGGCAAGTAAATTGATTATAAACCTCTTTACTATGTTCGATTTTCTAAAAAAATCAACAGCTGCTTTTTTCGATATCTAGTCTGATCTCTGAATCTTCGTTTTTGGGCTCTTTTTTTGAACTTCTATCTTTTCGAATTATTCGTCCTCCTCAGGCAGTTACTTCTCTAATTCAATGTTAGGTGGTGGCTCAACAAATAGACTCTTTTGAATCTCTTCAGTTTGAGGAATGTGAAGATAAGGTGATTTCTTCTCATAGCATTCGTCGAATGAAACATCAAAATAAATAGATCTAGGCTGAAATTTCAATTCATTATTATTGTGAGGTAACGGACGAGAAACACTATTGATGGAAGGGCTTGGAGGGATTTACCCAACACTCGGTTCTGAGAAATTGACACTGATATTATTTGCTGAGTTATTTTCGCTGATGTTTGTAAGAAAATTTGTTTTTGCTTTCACATGTTGTTGTTGCTATTGCTGCTACTATTAGCATTATTGATATTTAGATTCAGAGTTATCCATTTTAAGTTTCACACCCTTCTTTCCTTCATATGTGAATGAGAGATTGGAATCGTTTAGATCTCCCTTGATAAGAGCAGGGTGAAAGATAGTTGCAGGATTGTCCTCGAGGAGTTTCCTCCTTCTGCCTTCTCCTTCGCGGCTACTCATTTCTGACCTACACTTTATTCCTTTTTTATTAAATCTCGCAGTCAATATTATCCAAGTATTTTCAAATAACGCTCAGTTCTGTGATTTCTTTAAATTTAATTCTTTTCCCAAAATGAAATTTAATTTCCCAAATTGTTTTATATTTTGATCAGTTCATTGGGAATCATTGATTTAAGATCCTAATAATCGCAGTTTTTTTCATTAACTATATTTACCACACTTTATTTCTGTTTTTCTGGAAAGGAATCTATTCTTAGTACATACATAACAATTAATTTGATATTAAAAATTAATAAAAATATTCATCTTCTTCTGTATCCATGCTATTTTAAAGAATAATTGAGTAAACCTGTATTAAAAAAATAATATACTTGACAGGAATAAAAAAATAAAACACTATTTATATAAAAAATGAGGTAAAAACACTCAATTATTTATTCAATCTGCTATTTTCTTGAGGGCAAACTCTGTCACATATGAAGCTTGATTGAAGCCGCTTTTCTTGGAGGAGATAAACTTCAAAATGGAATCACTCATGCCGAAGATCTTGAAATAGTTATTTTCGTTGAACTCATCACCAAGATTGATGTATTTTCCTTTACCTTAGAGGTTGACTGCAAAAATTTTCACATTTGGGTTGATTTCGTTCTTGTATTGCTGAAATGACTTGACAATAGATTTCTCATAAACTACAAGATCAAAATATCCTTAAGCTATCATCACATCGGAGAGGATAACAACATTGTCGAAGTGAACCTTGTTTTTCTGCCATTCGTCGATGCACTCGTAAGGGAAACCAATGCCACCACCGAGCTACTATTTTTCTTTTAGGAGTTTTTGGATCGATGGGTTGAGGTCGTCACCAGGGAGATCAACAGGGAGGTAGGACTTCTTATTTTGTCCTGGAGAGCTGTAAATATAGAAGGTAGACTTTTCACTGCGTTGCTTGATCATCAGACCAAGGGCGAGAGCACATTCGAGGCAACTACGAATTGTGCCGTATTCTCGAGCGCCTCCTGAGATAGGAGTGAACATAGAGTTTGACACATTAGCGAAAATTGCAGTGTTACCTTGAATTTCTTCGATATTCTTATTGACTGCAATTTTGATAGCCTTTTAGAGAGCTTCAACGTAAAATTTTCCTGCCTCTGGATTGACTTTGATGCACTGTTCAGCCTCAGTTGCTTCTTCATCCTCCTCTTTCATACGAGTTTCTTTATTTTTATTAGCGAATTTCTTGATAACTTAGAATTAAGCAGCTAGAGGAGGATTTTGACCTTTCTTAGCTTTGATTCCCTTTGAAACTACATCATTCACAGCTTGAATTGAGCTAAAGAATTACAATGGGAACACCTTCGAGTTCTCAATTGCTTAAGGTTCTTGGAGCTTGCCGATAACTAAATTGTGGACAGTATCTGAAACACCAGCACAGAGGATGTTGGAAAGATTGCGGATGAGTGCTAGATAAGGAATCTAATTCGAGGTAATTAGATTTTCCCAGACAAGCATTGAGTTTCTCTTTGAAGACAGCTCTGTTTCCCATGTCGTAGAAATCTCAATCTTCATGCGGTTTCCTACTTTGGTATCATCAAACGGTTCTTTAGCGACTTCAACGTCGCTAAAAGTCTTTGCGTAGTCTTCAGCAGTTGAGGGATATTTCTTCCCAAGAATTTTAAAGATTCTCAATTTCGGGGTTGAGATATGGCAGAATGCGATAAGATCCTTGAACGTTAAGTACTTTGCTTCAAGAGGCGAAGCAGGGATTCTTGCAGTCTTCGATTCTTTCTACTCTGCTTTCTTCAAAGCCATTCTTCGTTTCACAATCTTCTTTTTTATCCTTGCGACACTTGCTTGAACTGCATTCGACAAGGAAGTCAGCATCTCTAGCTCCGAAAGCGTTTTCAGCTTCTAAAGGAGTTAACTTCTTTTTTTTGCTCTAACTTTCTTCCATTTCGTAACATTAGTGACAGCTAGATAAGCAAAGTCTTTCTTCTTTCTCTGTGAATCAGTGCAGTATTTTCCGAGCTAATAATCATTGAACTCTAAGAATTTCGATCGAACGCATCGCTAGAGGACATTGCGGAAAATGAGTTTTGAACTCACATTTTTGTTGAGAATGTCACCCAGGCGAAGATTCGAGAATTCTGTCTCAGCGAAGAAATAAAGAACTTAAGCGAATTAGCAGGTCTCAAGCAAATCGTTCGGGACGAGAATGATCTTGTTGAAGTACTTTTCAATGAATGGCTAGGTCTTCGGGTGGACAGCACAAAAAGCTGCAATGTAGTTGGATGTCGTACTGATGTACAGCTCGTTTCTCACATAGACACCAAGCTAGCAGACAAACTCTGGATCAGTCTCAGCAACTTTGAGCAACGCTTGTGTCATGATCTATCTTTGTTCATCGTTTTCGTTGTAGTGCTTGCTTTCTTAAAGCAAGCAAGCCGCTGTGACATTAAGGAGATACATCTTAGGATCTTCAATATGGATGCTAAGATCTTAAAGACCCTGAAGGTTCTTTTGCATCTCCTTCTCAAGTTCCATTATTTTATATTTTTGAAAGGAGAGTTTAATAGATTTGTTATTTTTCTGAAGTAAAATATATATTATTCTTTTTATTTTTTATCTAAAATTTACCTCAGCATTTGAAACCACAAAGTGTGTCTAATTATTTATTAACTAGACACTTTCAAAGTATTTATTATTTATCAGAGTCAAAATGAGTGAAATAAGAATTATTTTATTCTAAATTTTTTATTGTTTCCATTTTTATTTTTGGGAGTTACTACTATTTAGTCCTGTTATTTCACCATGTTAGATTGAGTTTAGCTATTCCGTTAGCGATTGATAAATTTTCAACATGTTTCTTTCTTGATCCTTTTAACTCTCCCCTCTTAACAAAAAGAAAAATATTTCTTCTATTTTATCTTTGAATTACACTGAAAAACACTTGATTTTTTAAATTAACTCCGCCTAGTAATTTGAGTAGTTCTTTTTTGGCAACTTTCTAAATTGAATTGTTTAAAAGTCATTTAATAAATAGGTAATGAGATAAATTAAACTACCAATATCTGTGTAGTACATAAGAATAATATTATTTTTATAATAAATAATTCGTTGATAAACAGTATTGAAATAAAGGTGGAAGTAATAAATATCGATCATTAAACAGTAAGGCAAGAAAGATGATCGATTTTGAAATCAATCTGCCTTTCTTGCCTATTCAGACACACTTTAAGAAGCGCTAAATAACACAGATTATGATATTGGTATTAGCTTTGGAAATTGCTTGAAGGAAATTAGCTGTTCTTATTATTTCAGTGTCTTAAAGTTTTTATTCTTCACAAATCCTAATGATGATCCTGCTTGCTAATCCATAGTTAAGGGAGGATAAAGCACAAGAGATGATACATTTTATGGAGATGAAGATGGGTCAAGTTAAATGGTAGGTTCTATCTATGTTTGTTTTATTGTGGGAATTTTGGAAACTTGGAGAGGTGAAAGAAATTAACGAAAAGCACTGCTAGTTGGTCCACTATATTGAAGTTTATTCTAGCAAGATCTTAAATTAGGATCATAGGATCCATTCCTTAGATGATCTAGACTGACTTGAGAAACTGTTTCGGCTGTTAATGTTTCTTAAGAGTTAGAACTGACATTTTCCAATTCCATAGGTGTAGTTTTGGTAATATTAATTGATTCATTGTTGGTCAAGGGAATCTATTCATAAGATGGTGTTTCTTTGGTAAGGACTATGACTTTTCTTTTCGTTGAATCTGAATTAAAGTTGTAAAAGTTCAAAAATGTATTCATTTTTTATTTTTAACTATTCATAAATTCCTTACTCTTCGAACTCGAAGCAGGTGATAATATTTATGATTCTTCTGCCTTTGCGGATAATTTTCGTTATTTGTGAATTATGTCAAGATACATTAATGTTTGAAATGGATCAGATCTGTCATGATAGGTCTACTACTGCTTCTTCGATGCAGGGGTATTTTCGCAGCTACTGAATTCAAGATTATTGAATTGCTAAATTAGAAGCGAGCAAGGGCTGACTGGTGGCAGAGAAGGAGAATAAAAAGAATTTTTTTAACTGGATTAATTCCCTGCAGCAGGAGTACCACAACTTTGGAATGAAGTTCGGTGAGAAAATTATTAAATGAGTTGAATGCCTTGTGTAAAGGAACTTGCAGTTGAATTAGAAAAATCTGATTCCTAGGACCTTCGTTTCGCTGCTTATTTTTCGTGCATAAAAGCATCTGAAAATGTATTAACCTCTCCATTTTCGTTGGAAGCTACTTTGGATCTTTTTAGATTCTTTTTTTTATTGTTGAGCAATTCCTTTTTGCCATTTTGTTGAGCTTCAAAAATACTAGTTTTATGAAACGTTGCCACTTTAATTTAACCTTTTGCGAAAGAACCTGACATCGTTTAGGATATATTGTCTTCTTCGTTAGTACTTGAGAAGTTTGAACTTGATAAAAAAAGTGGTTTATCAGGAGAGTTTAAAGGAGTAAATAATGAATTTAGAACTGTTGTAGCAAAAGAATTAGCTTTATTATCAGTGCAGTGATGTAGCTCTGATTTGTGTGCTAAGCATGTAGTTGTTGCTGTTGGAGTGGATTCATTAGTTTTATGACACAACAAATGGTTATTTCGGTTAATTAAATCATTTTCTTTCAATTCAGCAGAAGTTTCTTGGCAACTTTCTTTTCCTTCATCTTCGTTTTCTTCTTCAATAGTTTCTGGATCTTTACAGCTATTCATACTAATTTTCAATTTTCGAATGATTTCAAGTAATTTCAGCTACTCTGGTGATTGGTTTTATGTAGAATCCACTCCGATTTAGTGCATAAGTTCTTGAAGTTAAGCCTTGTTATCAATTTAGGTATCATTCTTGGTAGCCATTTTCAGTTCTTTTTCTTCTTTTCTGATGAGACTTTTGTATCTATTTTTTACAGCATTTTCTGTTCTCTCTTTTAACTATCTCGCAATATATGACCATTTATTTCCTTTTTCATAAGATAGTTGCAGCAACTATAGATCCTCCTAAAGAGTCCACTCACCTCTATTCAAAAAAATTCAATTTCTAAATGCAAATTAAACTAAAAGCCTATTTAATTGGGTTGATGGGGAAACAAGAAGGAATAGTACTTTACCATCCTTTTCTAACGATTCCTTTTTTAATTAAGAACCCTTAGATATTAATTGTAAGAAAAAAACAGCCAATAATATTCATCAAAAGAAGTAAGCTCTAATTGCTAGTTCAGTCTAGGTGAATACAAAACAAGAGGATATTTGGGAGAAATTACAACAAATTATCATTATTATAAAACCCTAGTTAAATCTCATATTTTTGTATAAAATTAGACAAATGACACCTTTCTTAAGGTGATAGTATTATTATTGGCTAGTAAAAATATATTCCCCTCTCCCCCCATCAAATTAGTCACTTCTTTTTCATCTAATAAAGCCCATTTCAGATCATTTTCTATTTTAAAAACCTACAATATTTAAAAAAACGATGAAAAATGACATTTCATTACCTTTTCATCTCTGGATCAAGATGATTGTTCCATCTTTCTCTGCACTATTTACCCTTGCGGAACGTCTTTCCAGCAAAAGCGCTTTGGAGTTCTTTTGCAATTTCATTCCATTTATTACTGCTTGTTCCTTTTTTTCTATGAGAAACGTCAGTGTAAGTTAGTGATTATATTAAGAGGGAGGGAAGAAAAAAGTAAAAGGAACAATACAATTATAAAAAGAACTGCTTTTTCTTAATTAACTGGCAGAGAATAATCCGCCCCAAGAATAATAAAAAATAATAATAATCCTGAATTACTATTATCTAATAATAAAAAAGTTGTGAAGCGGCAATAAATAAATAAGAGTCATTTTATTATTCTGCTTCTTTGAAATATATTAATGTCTAGCTGCAAAATTGTAAAAAGTGCTTTGTGGGATTAATAAAATTGTTAACCAAGAGAATTGAAACTTGCAGAATGATGAAATTGTTAGTATTCTTAAAATGTTAAAAGAATTATTCTTCTTACTTTATAATTTAAATAAGACAATCATCTTCCTCTGGAGTCCATGGAACACCTTAGACACAGTTTTTCTTCAAATACAGCCATCGAAGTTTGCAGTTCTCGAAAGTTTTATAAGGAATCATTTTAGCAACGTCCATCCAACAGTCTGAATCCTATTTTATTTATGAAGAATCATCTATTAACCTTCGGGAGTGATAATTTGAGAAAGTATGGTACTTACAAAGTTTGCAGGATCTTTTTTTAGTCTATGCGAAAATATTTCCGCAATCCAAAGAAGCAAGGAAGTCTCATCGTCAGTCCAGTTTTTCTTTATGCGCTTTTCATCAACAGATTTGTTCCTAAAAGATCATTCAAAACAATATAATTCAAGATTATGTGAATATTTTGTGGAGTGAGTGAGAACAAAGGGAAATAAACATATGTGTGTGTGTGAAATATCAAGTGATTAATAAGATTTGAGATTTTGGGGGAGGGGAGAAAAGAGACTCTTAAACAAACAAATAATCAAAAATTGCCAGCACTTCTTTTTGTTCTTCTTTAAGCCACAGAAGGAAGATATTGTAATCATCACCTTATTTACACTTCTAAGTGCTTTTTACTTATGAAAAAACTGTGCATTTGAAAAATATCTCTTACTTGTGTAGCATATGAGAATATGTTCTTTCGGCTGCATCGAGCGTGAGTTTGGAATTGTGTTCTTTAAGGCTGAAATTTTCTTAGAGATGTTGATAGTCCAGCTCAAAGAGACGCTCCTGAGGAGTAAGCGATTGGATGAATTAGGAGAAATTATTGGAAAATTCATCACTGAAACTAGATTAGTTATGAGGGACAGTTTAATCTGAGTGTTATTATTATTAAGAGGAGAATTTTTCTGAGTTCATATTTTTATGCCAAGAAGGTGCTTGTAAGTATTCTATTGTTGTTGTTCTTCTTCTTTTGTTAGTTTATTTGTGTGTTTTTTTGTTTATTCTTTTCTAATTAGTATTCATCTATGAATTGATTAAGATTCTTTTTCTTCTTTTCCCCAAACATCTATCTTGTTTTGCTTTTTTTTTATTCGTTTCCCTAGTAGCGTGTATTTTAGCTTTTCTGTGTGATTCTTTCTCATATTTCCTCTATCTGCTGCTACATAACCCTTTATTTTTAAGGTGTCTAGGCTTGACTGAACATTTTCTGAATTTTATCATACTGACTTTTTCATTTTTCCATAAACGTAATTTAATTTGTTCTTTCTGCTCCTGCCAAGCTAGTACAGTTGAAATTCTAACAATACTAAATAGTGCCTTTATTTTGAAACCTAAAAATATCAAAACATTTTCTAAATGGTTTAAACATAAAATAAACCAAATTTTTAAATCTAAATTTGAGGAAATACTTTTTACTGAATCTCTAAAAAAAATTATTATAAATGCGCATAGTTCAAAAGAAGATATGTCACTATTACTATTAAAACACCTATTAATATCCTATCTCAAGTATCTTTCAATTATTTAAAAGTAGCTAAACATAATTCAAATTTTTTTCTTTCTAACTTCCTTTTCAAAACCCCCAAAATATTCGAAATTCTCCCCAAAGAAAGTACTTACTAGCTTACTCACACTTAGAGGGTAAGAATTAAAGTCCAATATTTAATATCCCTCCTTTGATATTTTGTCAACCTTTGGATTTTGTAGATTTGTTGATTTTTAGCAAATGTTTACTGGAGGAAACATACAGTAAGGACGAATCGCAATAAATAATATTGATTAGTATCCTTTTGTTTGTTGAAAAAAAAATTCTGGAAAGGCAAAAAAGAACAATGTTCTTGATTAGTTTGCGGAAAAAGATCTTTCTTTTATGAATGATGACTATCATAATTTGATGAAGTAATTTAATTGATCGATTTACAAAACAAACTAAAAACGTTCTTAGCAGCGATGAACATGAATTTATTGAAGAACAATCCTTCACATATGAAAGAAGAAACGATTTTAATTTTTGTAAGATGAGGCATCATCTGATCCTAATCTTTTGGTAACAAAAGCAGTTTAGTTACAGCTCCATTTGTTACTACTCATGTTTCACTTCAACTCTCTGTGATACCTCACAAAAATTAATAATTAGATGTAGCCAAGCAGGATTCTCAAGGATTTGCAAAAATCAGCAAAGAAATCACTGTTCAAGACAGAAGGAAATTTGAATTACTTGTCAAGTCAGGTGCTTTAGGTTAGTCCATTAGATTTGTTTAGTAGAACCTCCTTTTTTTGAGAAGATTCTTTTTGTTTTACAAGGGACAAATCAACCATTTAGAGCTCCAATTTATGGTAGTTATGCAGAAGTATGGAGAGGTCTATCAAATCAAGTATTTCTAAGGTTTTATAAAGGAAATTTTGTTGGATTAGCAAAAACTCTTTGCAATTTCTCTGTTCGCTTTTCAACAATTAATATGCTTGACTATTCGAATTGCACTTTCTACCATAAAGGAGGCAGCTTTATTAGAGGTTCAGTTGGTAATACAATCATTGAAAAATCTATTTCTATCTTGTCTAAAAATTAAAATATTTGTGTTTATTTGATGAAACTGAAATCAGCTTTTCTGACGAGCTCCTTGATAGATATAGCAACTCAGCCTCTTCAGACTCTACAATTCCGTTTTATCCTTCAAAATCGTCTCCCAAATTTTTGTCTGTATTGAAGTATTTTAGAAGCACTTAAGAAACATAAAAGAAATCCCCTTGGACTTTACAGAGGAAAAAGAGCAATTTTTTCTTCTTTTGATAGAGAATCGAAGAAGGTTCAACTGGATAAGGTTTCCTAGAACTTAAGATAACAGGATTTTTCTTACATATCAATAACTCTTAATGAATTCTCTTGGAATTTTCTTAGGATGGATGGGGCATGCACTGAAAAACGCTGTATTAGGTGTAACGTGGAATCTTTATGATAAAAACAATCCTTTCGAAACATATCTTGTTTCAACATTTTTCAGCCATCTTTTTACTTATCTTATTTTTACATCCATCAGAAGGATTTAATGTAAGTAAATATTACAATTTACCATAAAAATATAAACCCCTTTTCTTTACAATATCTTACCCAAACAGATTTTTAATATATTTTTCTCTCTCTAATTTTCTAAATAGAGCAGTCTTCCTGGCATGATTCCAAAACGATATGGTGGTACAGTGCATGCTTTAAGGCTCATTGCTTAAGAAGAGGGAATTTAAGGTCTGTATCTTAGCTTCATTGCTTATGCGTTTGTGGTAAATAAATTTAATCTACTTGTTTTGTCAAAAGTATGCAAATTCTTCAATGATATTTTTTCTTCTTTTTACTGAATAGACTTCATTTATGAATGGATTTATATTATTATCTAGTTCATTCTTGAGCAGCGCCATCGAAGAATAAATATTTTTATATTGTGCATAACACGTAGTATTTATGCTTTCGATTAGATTATTTTTTAGTGTAATTAATAGTTTGAGATAAACAACATTCATGCAAAAGATAAAATATCCAAATAACAGTTTGTGAAGATCAAATTGCTTTTATCATAGTAGAATTCATAAGAGAAGTTAGAATTAAGGAGTCCTTAATTGATTAAAAACCAAATTATGCTTTAAAGGAGTAGTAGCAGTAGATTGAGCATAGCAATCATAAATTTGATTAGATAAAATTATTAAGAGAAAACAGAAAAATAATCACACACATATGGATATTGGAGAAGAGAATAGGAATCAGATTCAAGTTGTTCAAGAAGTTAATCCAGGAGTAATGGACGCAATAGAGGAAATGAATATTGAAAATAAGCAATCTGTTGTTGTTGAAGAACCAGCCATTGTGGATAACTTAGATCAGGTTTAATAATAATAGGCATAACCTATTGCAGAAGAAAAAGAGATTATTGTTGAAGAAGAACAACAACCCATTATAGGCTAGGCTGAAATCATTGAATAAAAAGGAAAATTAATTGAAGAAGAAGCATCAATTTTAAATGAATAAAATGGCTAACCTAACGAAGTAGTGGCAGTAGAAACAATTTAAGAAGAAGAAGAAAAGTAGCTCATAGATCCAAATTCATCTGAAAACAAACCCTAAGAGCTTAAAATGGTCAAGACAAAAGTAATTAAAAAAGAAAAGAAGTCAGCAATCAACAGCGCTAAGCAAGAAGGTGTAGCTCAGAAAAAACAAAAATAAGCCATCCCTATTGAGAGCTATAATACAAAATTAAGAGTATGTAAATTTTTAAAGTTTCATCCTGAATAAATCGAGTGTATGGCAAGTAGCAGTAATTCCACCAATTTAGTTGCAATCTCTAGAGTAGACTCCAGCATTGAAATATGGAAGAGTTCTAGTTGGACATAAGTAATGCGGTTTTAAAATGGAGCAGGTGAAAAAGCAGTTCAAATGCTGTTTGTTGAGCTAACTGAAACTAAAACAACAGTTCTCATAGCATTCTGTGAGAATGGTGTAGTTAAGTTATATAATCTGCTTTCTCTGCAACCTCACCATGAATATACAAATCCAGGAGGATATATCTATGGAGTGAGTTTAAACCCTCTCACAAATGAAATTTTAGTTGCCTGTGAAGATGGATTTATTAGAGTGCTAACTATTGACGAAGAGTATGGGCTGAAAATCAGGTTTGCATCTTCGGTTAGGACGTTTGAGGAAAGGTAAAAATGATCCCAAATCAACCAATAATGAGCTAATTCTGCAGCAACAAAAAATAATGAAAGATTTTAGTATTTAAAAGTTATTTTTTGGTAGTAATCTTCTTTTTTTGGTTGTTTTTTTAGGGCTCTTGACGTATGTTGGGACGAAGAGAACAAAGAAGAATTCTATGGGAGCTATGAAAGTGGATTAATTAGAAAATTCAACAAAGCAAAGCAAGTCATAGCCACCATGAGTGTCAAAGAAAACAACGAAAAGACTGTAGCCTGGAGAATAAAAAGTTTAAAGAACGCTTAACTGATTGCTGGTTGCAGTGACGGTCAAATGAGATTATTCGAAACTAAATTTGGTACTGTCATGAGGTCCTATCGAAGACACGAAGCAGATGTATTCGCGTTAGCTTACAACAGAAATAATGATATTTTCTATGCTACTGGAGCTGACTCTAAAATAGCAGCTTACAAATATGTGAGAGATGAGTGGGTACTGGTAGGTGAAGAACGAGGATAATCGCATGATATCAAATCTTTACTTTTAATAAATGAAGGAAATACGTTGCTATCTGGAGGAGTTACTACAGATATTTGCTAGTATTCATTACTTGAAGATGGTCGTTTCTAAGATCGTGCTAGTATCTTGAAAGCTGATAGGAAGAAGCTTCGACATATCGTTGGAATCGATTAGAATATTTCTAACAGACTCCAAGTCACTTAAGATAACATTGTTATGCTGAAACGAGCAACTTCCATTGAACTTTGGTCGTTTGATTCCTCAAATCTCAACTACTAATATCTCCTGAACCTTAAATTAAATTCACCAATAATCACCGCCTCCATCAGTTCGAAGGCATAATTTATTGCTTATTCTACAGACACGGAAACATCTGTATTTGAGATAGTGAACAATGCTAAGGGCATCATTTTTAGCTCTTCTACACTCCCGAAACTCAAAAAAATAGCAACTCTTCCTCCTTCGATCCTTGTGAAATTCTCAGAAGGTGCCTAAGTTGCATTGTCAGAACAAGGAGCTTCTCATAATGGGTTTTTACTTTTGATCGATGCTAAAAGATAACTTCAACAAATCAAGCTCCCTGAGCATATTGGATCGACTTAGCCATTAATTCTTGAGTCAATTTGCACTTTGGATTCTAGTTTGTCAGCACCATAGCATATTTTAATGGGACCTAAGAATAAAAGTGTTTTTATTGGAGCAAAGAACACCAACACAATAACTGAAATCGGTCTTTCTACAAAAAACCTTGGGAAAGTTCTTTTTGAAGTTCCTAAACTCAGTGATTCTGCTAGTTTTTCGTAGTTGTAGATACTCGCTTCTACAAAGTAACTTGCAGTTGCATATGAAAACAGAAAATTCGCTATTTTTGATCTCATAACGAAAGCCCCAAGTAAATGGACTAAAGATAACTTCCATAGTTTCCCACAATCGTTTTTACGACGTTAAAATCCTATTCTTGGAATTCTTAAGCATCCTTCAGTTTCGAAGAGACTTCTTGTTTACACTTAAGACTCTATTGTTGTAGTTGATCTTGCTTCGAAGCCACCAAAACACACGATTTTCTAACATCCAGATCATCAAGATACTCCTCAACCAAGTGTGTCATTTACAGTCAAGGAATTCTCTAAACCAATTATCTATGCTACTGAGCATTTCACTTTTGATCATCACAGTCATGAATATCGCCCGGATTCTTTAACTCTTTTCTAAATCGATTTCGCTGAGATGCTAAATTCACTCCCAGGAGCTGTTATGGCAAAGAAATTCGGCAAGTGATGATGATTTTTAGATGAACTAAAAGAGAGAATAGATTATGATAATATGAATGTATTTTTATTCGTAAAAAAGCTAATGTGTTGATTTGAATATTTGATTCCTCATGTGGAAAATAAGAAAATCACCTTGTTTCCTTAAATCTTCTGGAGATTCATTTGATAAAAGTTGTTTTTTCTTTTTTATTTATTGGATGATTTTTTAGGCCAATATTTTTGGGGTAGAAGCAGGTTGAAAAGTGATAATTAATTATTCCAAAAGGCTTCACTTTTTCTTTATCTTACAATAATTAAATAATAATGCGTTTCACATAATAAATTACAGTAATTTGAACATTTTTAGTCTCAAACGCCTTCCCAACAATCAATATCTATTCTTTCATTCAAATAAGCAAAAACAAATCATTTTCTATAATCAAATTTATTTAAAAAAAGTTTAAGTTACAAAAACTCACAGAAAACGACTAAAAATATAAGTGTAATAAATTAACAATTAATCCAAAGCCCGTCTGTTCAAATAGAACCTGAAAAGAATAAGCCTTACTTCAATTAAAAAATATGTAATCACAAAGTACAAAAGATACTTTATCTTGATGTTACTTGTGAAACTAAGAACAAAAATAGAATTTCTAATTTTATTCACTGTAACAAAGAAAACAATACCTATTTAAACAATAATATTTTTTATTCTATGTTAATAGAGTTTTTAAACAGCTTGAAAATATGGCAACTAGAAAAAAGTAATTTTCCCTCAAGTAGCACTAACTTAAAAAGCAGAACCAAAAGAAAACTAGAGGTGACAAAATAACTAGACGTACAAATTCATGAATTAACTACTTTAGAGAGATAGATAATGTAAAAATGCGTTGGGGGATTTATTAATAAAGATTAAGAGATACTCTCAAAGCCTTATGATGGCTTTGTCCTCGAAATACTAATTTATTTAATCGACAAAAACTGTTTTAATTTCAAGCTACATACAAAAGAATTATTCATAATAGTTATGCGCCCTTCCATTTTCCAACAGAGTAGTAAAAGCTTGCTCTCAAGTCCACAATCAGTATCCATCACACCTTCCATTTTCTCAACCACGAATGAGCAACCAAAAAGAATAAAAAAAGTAGAATCAGATAGGTGTATCCCTGTTGCTGGTTCAGATGAATTCTCGCCAGTAGCAACAACAGCATAAAAGAAGTCATTGTTTTGTGGAGAAAAAAAGAAGCATAATCCTCCCATAATTGCAAAACAAGGAGTTATCGAGTGGCTATGTGGTAACTCCTCAATGCCCTTTGAAGATGTTTTGAAGAGTTCTTTTTAAACTCCTTCTATTTGCTTGAATTCTGAGCCAAATTAACCTAATTCTAAGAAAATCGAAGATAAGTCAGAAGAAGAAATTTTTTCTTCTTCTAGGAGGATTAGAAGGAAAAAACCATAGATTTATTCTTCAGTATTCGCAACCGAAGAGAAAAATAACACTAAAAGTATGCAGCTCTCAAGCCCTTTGAATACCTCACTTTCTTTAATCGATTCAAAACAGCAAGACAAAAAGAAACCAATAAACATTATTATTTTTGGTTCTCCAGAAAACAAAAAACTTGAATAGCAGCCACAGCAAAACTTTAAGGCACAAACAATTCTTTTCAAAGAAGATCTTTCAATGTCAAATTCAGGAGCGAATTGGTTGCAATCACCAGTAATGAAAGAACCTCAGGAATTGTAAAACATATCACCAACAAATATAACTCCTAAATCAAAAACTGTAAAGAAACTCTAAGTGCGATTATCAGACAGATAATCTAAAGAGCCAACAAATAATGGGAATAAATGCACAAAGTTTTCAGTGGAGAATATCTACGAAGAGTTCATTAAGCACAGTTCCCCTTCAAAACCCACTCTGTCTTTTTCTGCATCAACTTCTAAATTATTGGAAAATTAGAACTCAAATAATTATCATCAGTAACCCAACATCATTTTTGAGTCAACAAATGCATGTCAATCTGATAGAATAAGTCATAAAACACCACTTGACGAAGTAGCTAAGGCAGAAACTTCTTAGCAAAAGGAAAATAAATCTAAGAAATCAACAAATCTAAGAATATCAACTGATGAACTAAAAAAAGAATAAAAAGCTGAAAAGACAGTTAATAACAATGAAAATGATGATCTAAGTGATTTTGAGCCACGACCAAAAGCGAGAACTATTGATACTTGTTCGTCAAGCTCTTCAATAAATTATAAACCTGAACGGACTGAATCGCTATATAAATCAATTCTGAAGAATCCCAAGGTTGCTGCTTTTGAGGCAATATTTAATGAATACAAATCAGGTGTAGATTCATAAAGCCCCTGTACTCCAAAGAAAGTTTCTTTTGCAGCTTCACACCCACCAAAAGTAGTAGCTAATTAAAAAGACTAAAAATTTTGTGAATAATTTAAGTCTTAAAACGTTTAATAATGAATTTCACTTGCAACCTTAATATTTATTTTATAAGTTAACCCCTCTCAAATATGTAGTCCGTTTTTAAATATAATTTTTGAGTTTTCTTCCAAATTTTGTTTCAATTTATTTGATTTAAGCTATAATAAGAAAAAGTGTTAATAAAAAAGAAGCTGATGTCTGTTTAAATTTTAAAAAAATCTCATTTTCTCTTTCAAAAAACTAACACAAATCAATATGAATCGTTTAAAAAAATGTTCCTTTTTTTCAATATCCTACTGCAGCCTAGTAGAACTATGCTAAAGGCATAATGTAATCGCTCATGAACTTTTTGGCAATCTCCAGACGAAGTAACCAAGCTTCTTCAATTGTATCTTCCACGAGCATGAACTCCATACGAAGATCCATTGATTTCTACCCTGGGCGATCAAGTCTTCCTTTCATTTGAGGTAATTTATCTGGCTCAGGAGGGCGGGTAAGTAGAGTGTTGTATTTCACAAGAGTATTTAGCCCATAAGTGCCCTCTGCATATGAAATAGCTACGTGAGTACCAGAGAGATCAGGGAATCTTGTAACGTTGGGGATTCCCTCTGAAAAAGCAGTTGCTTCTTATTTTGATCTTGCGTAAATAAGTACTTAACAGCCTTCTTTTTCAAGTTTCTTGACATGGTATTTTAAATCCTTAATAATAGAATAATTCTTAAATAAAAAGTCAGCAAGGATATTATAGAGTTTCTCTGAGGAAGATGCATCACCTGATCGTTTTAGTGCTTCATATCCACTTCGTAGTTCGTCACTTAGCTTAAATCTCACAATATCTGATAACAAAAATATTATATTTTTTGAATGAGCAGAAATATAAATATTATGTTTTTACTTGTTGTCCACTTCCTGCCATTATCTCCAATGAAACATACCATACTCTCATTTAGAATACTGTCAAGGTATTCCTTAATGAATCAACGAAAAACAAGTTCAAAAATAATCCAAAAATAAATCAAAATTTCTTTTTTTAAAAATCGTTCTTTTTCAATAAATTACTTTTGTTTCTGGAATTCCTGAACGAAGAATTTTTAGCATGAAGAACAACTGATCAAAACGAGATCGGAAAAATGTTGCACTCATCATGAGAACTCCATACTGTGAAATCAAAACCTATCTCCAAGCTTCCTCGGTCTGTAATGCTTCTCTCCTCTGAACTGAGAGACATTCATCGATTACCTGAAAAAAAGAAAATAAAATTAAGTAAAAAATATGTATATTTTCACATTGAAAAAAATCTTATTTTATCCTTACCGCTAGCTACCAGGAAGAGTACAGTGGATGATCTCTGATTCTTGCTAGAGTAGTTATTAGTATATCTGAAGGACTAAATGAAGAAACACTAGGAGATAGAGATCCATTCGCGTTTTGAATGATAATCCTGAATCCTCGGGAATGCTTGCGTATCTCTGTGATCCAGGTATCAAAAAGTTATTTTGAAGGGATGAGCACTAAAAATCCTGAATATCCAGAATTATTATTATTTTGCTGTTGAGGATTGTTATTTCTTGCCATAAGCAGTTTATCCATCACAGCAATAGCAGTAAGCGTTTTTCCTGCACCTACACAGCTTGCATCACCAAAACCTATGGATAAGAATAAATAAAATATGATTTTTTTCCCAAAAATTATTTTAGATTTTAATGGTAATTTACCTTTTTTCCCCCAGTGCAAAAATCCATCTGATATTCTCTCTACAGTTGCTTCCTAGTGCTCCCATAGTTTTGTTTGAATTAGACTTGTGTTGTTATTTCGTTAGGTAGAGTCTTTATTTTTTATTTCTTTTTCAACTTCTATTTCTTCTTCTTCTTCTTTTTCAACTTCTTCATCTTCACCTTCATCTTCTTCATCTTCATTATCTTCTTCCACTTCCATTTTCTCTTCACTTTCACTTTCTTCCTTTCCATCATCACCATCCTAACTGCTTTCTTCTAAACTTTCTTTCAATACTTTCCTTTTTCTCTTTGTACTTAAAATTACTGACTCTTTACTTTATTTGTTTCCCTAAAGCTAATCTACTTTTTCCTCTTCCTCTTCTTCAATTTCATTACTCATATCCATAGCTTCTTCATCTCTTTCAATTTCAGCAGCATTTTATCTTGAAACAGTAAAATCTTGTATTAAATCTAGCATATGAAGATATTCAGGATATTTCCTATTCAACTTAATTTTCAAAGAATGACCTTATCCTGGAATTAAAACTCTTGGATACAAAGCGCCTAACAAACAGAAGAACCTAAATAGTGCACCTTCATAGACATAGCTAATAGAATGCTATAATTTCGATCCAGATCTATCAACTGGTCCGATAATAATCTCTTACTCGTCGCTGAACAGCTTTACCAATAAATGTTTCCATATCACGCTATTCGACAAAATCTCTGACTCTTCGATTATTTTTTTAATAGAAAATACTCTGTAATCATGATTTTCTCTTCTTATTACATTAATTCTTCTTAAAGCAGTTATTATCTCATATGGATCACATAAAAACTTAAATCCATCTTCATCTTCTTGCAGTGGGAGGTACAATACTTATCTCACTAAAGCCTACCAATTTTCATCACATTCTATCTCTTTCGGATATGGAAGTGCTCTCAATAAAGATCTAGCATCAAATGCACCTGTCGTTAAAACTTATCCGTTGACTTTAAACTGATATTCGTTCGTAAAATGTTCTTAATTGGATGAGATTATTTTTCCTGAAATTTGAACCTTCTCTTTTCTTTAACTTTAAGAGAATGTCCATTCAAAGCCCACAGGTGGATCAGGTACAATCATTTCAATCGGTTTAGAAGACAATTCTCTGAAAAAAGCAATCTCAGCTTCAAATCTCTCAGCATCTTCAAGATATTTCATTTGATTCCCAGCTGCTAATTTCTTCGCCTTGCATGCTCTCATTTCGTCTCCACAGATTATTATTTCAACCGTTTTATTACTATTATTCCCATATGTCACGCGTTATCTCCTTCCAAAAAGTGACAGAAATGCTGTTCTTCCTACTAATTTATCTCCCTTCAAATAACATCCAAATTGTAACTCAAAAGATTTATATAACTTAAAAATTTTTACTTCTTTGCCTTAAAGGAAGTCTAACTTAGGATTCTTCTCAGTAAAAATTTCTATTTTCGTCTCTTCTGGCTGAATGTTTTCCTCCAAACAGTAGGTCCTTTATATTTCCCTCAGTGTTTTCAAAGCCAACTTTTCTTTCCTTGATAAATCCGGGCTGGAATCAGGATTCCTAACATTAAACTTCGACGAGGCTTCCCAAATAAATGAACTAGTTTTCTTAGTGGAAAACTCAGCACAAGGGTAAAATGGAAGTGCACTTTGAAGAAGCAAAATTATCACTGGAGAGCAATGCATGTCAATAGAAGTTATCAACACTTTTTCTTCAACTTTAGTATCAGAATTCTTCAAAAATTTACTAACTTTATGCTCATATTTTTCAAATTCTTTCAGATGAATTTATTTGAGAATTTGTTCACAATTGTTCTAGTTTTGATTATTTTGAACCTTTGAATTATAATTTAGAGTCTCATAAATGTAACTCAAATGCATTTTCAGCATTTTAGCATCTCCTGCCATCATAGGAGAGAACTTAAGAGCAAGTTTGAAAGAGTTAATAACCTCATCAACCCTTGTTGAACCTGTTTATAAAAAAAAAAGTTAATTCACAAAAACCAAATCTATCATTATTACCAGTAGTTTTTGAAATATTTAAGTCAATATTTCTATGAATATCTCCTTTTCTCCATTGATAATACTCATTATCTTCTTTTTAGATATGAAGAGCAGTCAAAACAGTTTAATCTAGTGTTGTTTAATTGAGCTGAATATCAGTGTCAAACTAGCATATTAGTGATAGAATAACTATCACTTAGAGACTCAAAATCTACGGTTGATCGGAACTTGCTAAATACAACCTAGAATCTTCTACACAAGAAATATATAACCTCCAGAGAAGTTACCTGTTTGTATTAACTCTCACAAATTACTAATCTGGTAAATTATAAGGTGCCAGACAACTCAGCTAGTAAAGTGACTCCATGAGTACACTCGGTGCTTTTCTACCCCTTCTTATCGCCTTTTGAACTCGTGAAACTAAAACTCCAGCATTTTATTCTTTTTTGAAATACTCAGCGGTTTCTTTGAAGAAATCATTCTTTTAAGAAACAATAATTAAGACTTTGTTTCCTTTGAAATCTCCTTGGATTATTTATGCATTTTTTTCTTCCATTGCATTTATCAACTTCTCTTGTTCTTCAGAGCTTGAAATCTACCAGCATTGTGACTTTATCTCTGTTGCTTTGTTTTCAGATTTTAACTCTTTATCTATTGATTATCTCCAAATCTTGCATAGAACATCAACTCTCACAGTGTTTTTCATCTTTTTAAACTCACTTAACGCTTGCCATACCCTCTTTTCGACATGATTCATTGCTCCATACGTGCAACAGTATGTAATAGGAGGTTTTCCTCTTCTCCAATCTAATTTATCCATTTCTCTATGCATTTCTTCACAGTTTTCGAATTCTCTCCCAATCCATTCTTCAGGTACTACAGAGTTATCTTCAAATGAAAAAAGAGTTGAATAATAATTTTCCCTCCATCAATTAGAATAAATTTTACTTTTTTTGGACTATCCAATTTAGACTACTCTTATTCTGGAAGTCAAAGGAGTATGCTTGGCCATTTTTACCCTTTTCATCATATCTTCTAGATCTTCATTCTATTTTTATTATTAGCATTCAACAAAATGTCAAAATTCATTTTTTGTGATTATTTTTAATTTCAGATTTACTTCTTCGAATTCAGAAAAATCCATTTATTTCAGAGGAAGACACTCTGGAGCCTTGATTTACTTTAGCCATTCTCTCACAGCGTAGTAGAACACATTGACTCCTTATTTTTACACTTCTCTCTCTATTTACAACTATTTAATAGCAGCTGGTAAATCTTCATTGTCATCATTCAAAATGCGCAAAGCTGTGATCATACGAGTATCAGTTATTAAAGGTTTTAAATTTTCAAGAATCTCAACTCCAAAACCTTCATATATACCAGGGCGAGTTATAACTACTAAGTCTCCAATCTTCGCTCCTAATCTCACAACGTTGTTGTATGGTTTTCCCTTAGAGTCAATACTCTATTTGTAGTTAGAAGGACAATTCTTTTCTAAAAACTCAATTAGATCTGAGTAATTCTCTAAGACACTTCCTTTTTTCCATATTTTTTTAGCAGAAGCAGCAGAACTTGAACTTCTTTTCTTTTCCTTAGTTTCATCATTGGCTTCTTAAACCTTTGAAGCTTGTTTGGATTTTTTCTTTTATGGAATAACCTCTTCTTCATAGTTGTCTTCATCTACATCGCTTTCACTTGTATCAGACCCTGAGATACTATCGTTGAAATTGCTTTCTGAGTCCTTATCAGCATCAAAAGATGAATCACTTAGTTTACGTTTTGGAATTCTTCCTTTAGGCTAATTTAATGGTTTTCTTTTTCCATCCTAAACCTTTTTTGGTTATTTTTTCGTCGGCTTGAGCTCTACAGACGATTCTAAATCATCTTCTTCACTTAGTTCTACATCTTTTATTATCTCTTTTGGTTTCAACTTAGCTGATCTCTAAGGCAAAACTCTACGGTTCTAATCTTCGTCAATTAGCTGCTTTCTATTAGACAATTGCTGAGTTTTTGAGGACTCATTTGGGGTTTTAGTTTTCTTAACCATTTTCTAAATGTGCGTGTGTATGTGTTTTCAAAGTATGAAGCAAGATTTAGTAGAAGATATTTTTTTGATTTCTATTTTTCTAAAAGATACTTGATTTTGGGGGTTGTTTTTAATGTACTAAATAAAGTGGATAGAAAAGTTCTTGGGTTAATAATCTGATTATTTTTTTGAAAAAATCTTATTTTGGTTGGAATTGCGCATTATTTGAATTAAAAAAGTAGAAGTGGATCTAGCCGTTACTCTTTGTTTATACCAATAACTACTAATTGATATAAATTTAAATATGCAAAAGATAATTGGTTCTTAAAATAGTAACTTTTTTACAACTTAAAACTAAAAATATTGTTTTAAATTCTCGATATCTTATTGAAATATTAGGATAGGTTTTTTAAATTTTAACCGCCATTAAATTGAGAATAATAATGGTAAGTTTTAATTAAAAAATTCAAAGTTCTCAAAGGTTATTTGTTTTTTAAGGAAAAAAAAAGTCCTTTTTGGTTTTTCTTTTTGATTAAATGGAAAGGAAATAAGCATACTCACTGACTTGACGTAATCTAAAATCTTCAAAAATAATAACTATCCATAAAATTTAAATAATAGAATGATAGTTTCTTCATGGAGATGCATCTTTCCCAGGAGAAGCAGAGATTCTAATTTTGTTTGGATGTTGATTTATTATGTTCTTTAATTTTGATAATAATTGGTAGATCGTTTGATCAAGGATGTGACCTAGATTAAGATTTTATTAAGAAAGTCTTGGGTGGAAAATATAAAAAGCAAAGAAGAAGAGTGCTCTGATATAAGAATATGTGTCTAGTATCAATTTTACAATGAAACCTTTATCTCAAAAGAAAGCAATAGGGAAAATATATTCAATTTAAACCCTTCAAACAGTTCATAAAAATAAACGAATCCATGCCTAAAATCAATGGAACAAATATGTATCCTGAAAGATTGAAAGAGCCTTCCTATTCAACACCAAAAAAACAGAAAGTTTAATTAATTGAAGGAATTCTCATTTGCCTGTTCTTTTCAAAGGAATTGTTTGTTCTAGAAATTCGAAAACATTGTGTTAGTTTTCATTTTAGCAAAGCAAGGTTAAAAATAAACACATAAAGCTA
>Ga0302271_10000971_pt1 | contig 28117 bp, 16 predicted proteins | sample III_Bog_N1_1_FD_198767 | JGI IMG/M metagenome (GOLD analysis project Ga0302271, IMG submission 198767) | Peat permafrost microbial communities from Stordalen Mire near Abisko, Sweden - III_Bog_N1_1 | ecosystem: Environmental > Terrestrial > Soil > Wetlands > Peat | place: Sweden: Abisko... | reverse complement strand
CAATCTAGACAACGAAAAAAGAGACTTTAATAAACTAAGTAACAGTTGAAGCGAAGATATACAATAATCTTATCTTTTGAGATAAATTGTATTTGAAAGTTAAGAAGGAATAAATTGTGGAAAAATAAATTATTTTTTTGAAAAGAAAATATCGAAATCATACATGTACAACTCTAATAACCCTATCCCTAACTAGCAGGCAGTTGGAGTACCTAGCGCATCTGGACATGCATCGGTGAATTCACTGACAATCATGTTCATAGCTGGCGCGTTTATTGCAGCGTTGAACTGTTTTGCTCGTGCTGATTATAATCTACCACTCTTCATATTCTGCATCTTAGTGACAGGATAGCAAGTAAGAATTATATTGAATAATTGTCAAGTTCTTCATTGTTTTAATTTCAAATTATCTAAAATAAGACACTGACATAGGAGATCAGGACTATTTATCTACTTATCTTCAGTTAGATCGTGGATTTCTTCTATATTGTGTACTGGGGATCATCAATTTCAGTTTTCTCAACCGATAATCTGTCTTGGTTGCATTCCACTTATGTCTTCACACTCATCTTCACTTCAATCCTTTTACTTCTCAAGGTACTACCACTCCTACTCCACCAATTAAATTATCTCTCCATTTAATAACTGTTATTTTATCTTCCATTTAGTTTGGAATTCTCTTCCGTCTTGTGAATTCAGAAGGCAAAATTATGGAAGAAGTGAGTCTTTCAGGCGCTATCAAAAATCTTACAGAATTCTTTTCAGCTAAACATAATGAATATCAACAAGGAGTACCTGCAGGAATGAACCAGATGGGAGCGCCAACAAACTATTCATATCAGTGAAAAGGCAAGATATTTATCAATACTATACGCATTACCATTTTTCGATTGCAGAACTTGAAAAAACATTATCTGCCTTTTTGTTCATTTTTGTCTTTCATGTTTTGATCACTTTTTACAGATACATAGATACCTTCTGCTGCTTTCAAATTGGGAATTTAAATTTTGGCTTTTTCAACTTTAACACTTAACTGAAAACATACAATAATAAATAAAAAACAACATCCATATTTATTTTCATAATTTTCTTCTTTCTCATCATTTCCCTCATCTTCCACTCTGTCTTGATGGATTAATAGCATCTTAAGATTTGAATCCAGCTTATTTAGCGAACATTTTATGTTGCAGATTCTAATCTACTTTGAATTTTGGGTCGAAATTAGTTGTGTCTTGATCTGTGAGATGTGTGTATTTCGATTATCCTTTCTTGCCATAATTGCCCCTGCGCTTTTACAGAATATCAGGTAGCACACTTTTATCTACAAGTTCTTCTCCAACAGGCATGTTAAAGTCTCTTTGCATAAGTTCACTGTCATCTTAGTAGAATGCTCCTTTGTGGTAGTATTTTTGCATAAACGAAATCGCTCTTTTTTCTTATTTTTGATGGAGATTCAGTTTCTACGATAAAGGGAAAAAAAAAAACAATTCAATTAAGATCACAATTTCGTTGTTGTTAAACTATATTATGTGTTACTTTATCTTCTGCGATGATTTCCTCTGTGGTCATATTCGCTCTTCGGAGCATTTCTTATTGTTCTTTTTCTCTCAATATTTCTGCATCACGATCTTTTCTGATTCGTTTTAGTTCTCTTATTTTCCATTATTCAAGTTCAAATGGTTAGTTAAGATCATCATCGTCATTAGGAAACTCTTGCCCGTTTCTGCTGTCATCACTTTGATTTGCTTCTTCCTCTCCAATTATCTATTACTTCTTCTACTCCATAATGATAGCCCGATTCTATTACTTTGCTACTTCTGCTAATTTTCTTTTTTCTTCCTCCATTTCGATTTCTTCTTTCTCTACTTTACTCTCATAATCTCGCTCTGATTTCGGGATATAAACAGGCTTCATCATTTTATAAACTGGTCTATTTTCCTCTATTTCTTCTTCTTCATCTTCCTCATCGCTATCATCTTCTTCGTCATCTCCATCATCTTCACTTTCTTCCTCTTCCTCTTCTTCACTCATGTTTCCCTTAGCTTTCTCTTAATGTTGCTGATGAGTTTTCTATTTTTTTAACTCTTCCTCTTCTTTCTGCTTTTAAATCAATCTTGCTTTCATTGCTGCTCTTCCATCTCCTCTAACCTCAACTTTTGCTTCAGTAGGCTTCTACACTCTATCCTCTGGTTTTTTAAAAACCTCTTTTTACTCTCCCTAAGTTGCTCCTTCTGCAACTTTTTCAACTTCTGCTGGTTTTTCAGCAATAACTTGAGATTTCTAAACTTATCTTCTCCTGCTGAGCACTCTTTTTCGGGCTTCCTCTTCTTCTTGCTCTTCTTATTCAGTTTTATGGATATCTTCCACTTGTAATTCATTTTCTGGCTATTTCTCAAATTCCTTCATTCTCTCTTCCATCTTTTCAGTTCGGAGAGATGAGAAACTACGCGCTTCAGGAAATATATCCACATCATCGTCGTCATCTGCAGGGTTAGATTCAGGGACAATACCTCTCCAGTACCGATTGGTCGCTTGTTTCTTCTAAAATTGAGAGTGTCTCATATCTTATCCACCTTTGTTTAAGATGGAGAAGGGATCGGAAGCACCAGCCATTCTAACTTTCCTTTTTTTGTAAATTGATAAATTATGAGACAAAACTGAATATAAATTGTTAATTAATAGACAATCAGCGATAATAATATCTTCCTTTACGTAGCTAAAGTAATTTATTTTTGATGGAAATGAGACTTTATCACTCTTTCAAGCTTTATTCTAAGAAAACAAGTAATTGCAACATTCTCAACATTTCTGAAAACTCTTTTCAAGATTACATCAATATCAACAGCTTATATTGCAAAAAATGGATAATATAAATCACAATCTTTTGAATCAAATCAAATAAGATGATGATTTTAAATCATAATCTTGTGATTGGAAATCCTCGCAAGACTATGGTTATCACAATTAAAAAACTATTCCTTCCCAGGAAGAGCTGAAAATCCAATTATTTTCTCCTGCCATATCCAAGCCCTCCTCTTCTTCTTTTCATAAGCAAATTAAGAATTCTTTCTAAATTTGTAAAATACAAATAATTCTTATCAATAATGCTAATCCCAATTTGTCTCAAATGGTAAATTTATTAAATGAAATTATTACTTTGAATGAATTTCCAATGTATTAGAATAGATGGTATTATTCTATCTATCTTCAAAATCATTTAGTGCTGGTGACTGGCAGAATGAAACAGCGTAGAAGCGTTTCAAGGCCTGCTAATTAAGTCTAGACTTGGATATTATCAAAATATCATTATTATTCTTTCAAAAAATAAGCAAAGAAAACAAAATAAGTTTTGTTGTTTTCAGAAGTTAGTCTCTAGCGAAATTCAATGAGTGAGCAAAACAGAATCATATTAACCAAAAAAGGGTAGGAAATCCAGTAGAGCATCAGCGAGGAGGTGAAATATGAGCAGGAATTACTCGAAAAGCGCAAATTCGATAAAGAAAATAAGCATAAGTCCTTGAATGACGAATCGCAAATGCTGCTTTAGTCTGTGCTGAGCGGCAGCTCCTCGCTAAGAATGATGGAGAGCGTTTCGAAGAAGTTTCAAGTGATCACTTCAAACGATAAATAGGCCTAACAAAAACTAATCGATATGTTTGTTGAAGACAACAACTTTGCTAGATAAGATCTGAGTCCGTATGTAATCCAGCAGATAGGCAAAATGACGGAGGATATCATAAAAACAAATCCCCGCAAGAATAACTCACAATCTATGTCAAATCTACACTCATTTTCACATAATCTTGATCTGTCACTTCATCATCCCAATCAGGTAGGTGGACTCAGACCTTCAGAGAGCTCTCAGCAATATTCTATTTAACGACCTCTGAACACTCCCTCCGTCATGGTTGGAAGCAATAATAATCCTCAGCATAACAGCAACAACAACAACAATATTTCTATAATGTCAAATTAATCTACTTTGGATGATGGATATATTATTGATAAATGCAACGCAATTATGCATTGTGAAGCTCGAGTCGACAGAATTATGAAAAGATACAAGAAATATCAATAAGTTACATAAGACATAGATTCAAGGATCAAAAGGGCTTGTGATCGAAAACGAGAGGAACTCATGGAAATAAATCTCAAGCCACCAAAACGACTGGAAGAACTCCGATAAGAACATGAAGATATTTAAGAAATCATCAACAGATAGGATAAAATGGAACAAAACAAGAAAATGAGAGTGCTTGAAACTATGAAAAAGAAATACTAAAAAGTATGGAGAACAGCCCATGTGCCTGAAATGACTGAGAAATTCAAATTAATCCACTAAATGAGGTTCAAAGAAATTAAAGAAGAAGATAATGAAGGAGAAGAAGGATAAGAGAAAGAATAATCAGAATCTGTGAATCCCTCTACATAATCAAATATCAAAGGCACCCTGAATTGATTGATTGATGTGTATGTGATATGTTCTCTTTTGAATTACCAGTTTTTATTTTGTACTAAAGGAATTCAATTTTCCTATTCTATTAAGCCATTATGATAACGATTAGTGAGTTAATTTGTTTCGAGGTGTTAAATAATCCCTTCGAAATAAGAAAGAGACAGTAAGCAAAAATGAATTATTCTAACAAGAGAGAAACTATTAGAAAAAGAGAAAGAAAAGAAAATTAAAACTATTTTTATTTCAATTTTTCATTCTTTCAAAATAATTACTGATGAGGAATTAAAAAAAAGAAAGAATAATAGCAAATAATAAAGAACTTTATTATTTTTTTATTTTTAATAATAAAAATGAGCATTGTTGGCTGTTTTGGCATTTCAGAAGCAAAGTCTGATACTCTAACAGGAAAGGAATCAAGTAAATCCTCTTCAGTGGAAAATTCCTCAATGGAAAAAAGGTAGGAGAATCATAAGCTCTAAAAAGTTCATAAAATAACATAAATTAATAGATCTATTCATGGTTAAGTTACAATATTGAAGGATTAATAACATGGCAGAGGATTGTCAGTCACTTAATCTCAACTCCTGAATGGTAATTCTAACAATAATGGAAACACAAATAAAACAAGAGATTCTTAAAATATTTTACTATTTAACAAGACAAGAACCAATTCATCAAACGAAAGTACTCAAATCAATAACTACAACAATAGATTAGCAAATAATAATAATAATAATAATAATAATAATAATAATAATAATAATAATAATAATAATAATAATAATAATAATAATAATAATAATAATAATAATAATAAAATAAGAAACATTTCTACGAATGCTGCTGACAATCGAATCAAAATAGCTCTAAATAACTTGAAAAATGAATCAAGATTTGTTATCTCTTCCTAAGAAGCTTTTATCAAAGAAGAAAATATGAAAACCTCTACCGATACAAAATACAATAGCATTCCATCTTCTAAAATCAATAAAACATTTCTTTAGTAGGATAATAATTCAGACAATACACCCAATTCTCATGCCTCCTTGATGGCCTAATTTCAAAAATTTGAACCCAATGTATCCACTGCTAAAATTACTACTCCAAATATCAGCCAATCTGAGTTAACACATTAGCAATCATAGAAGCATTCAAACCACTTTATTCCTTCCGATTACCATTCATACAAGAGAACCCTTCCTTTTTATTGTCCCCATCATCCAACCCAATTCATATTTCAGCAAGAACCAAGCATACCATTCCAGAGCCAACCTCAAACAATCATCTACATAAACAATGTTTCCATAAATACACAAGCAGAATCCAAAGATTCTCTTTGTCCTTTTTCTCAAATACCCCACATCATTCCGAGATGTTTTCTTTAATCTGAGCAGACTTAGCAAACCTAAATTGTTAGTAATCAAGTTTTTCCTAAGATGAATCATCCAAATAATTCTCAATAATAGCACACTACTAATACATCTTTCTATGATCAATAAGGTACAATAACTTTTAGGCCTGTATCTCCTCCGCTTCAAACGATCCAAACTGAGTCTGACAAATGTATTGACAAAACAGATTCTTTAGTTTTTTGTAGCAATGAAAAACACTGTAAAAATCATAGAGTTTTACCTTACATAGCAGAAACAGTTTCATAAACGATACGATCTCAATAACCTTAATAGCTTTACCATAACTTGCAAGCGAACTCATAAGATGATAAAACTCAAACATGTAATTTGCAAGTCAATAGCAACAACGTTTAAGGACAGTATTAATAGCTATTATCTTCATCAGGTGGATCGTTAACCTCATCGTCTCAATAAAAATAGGAAAATTATTCATTTTAGAGCTCCAAATCTCAGCCAATAAGAGCAAACATCCCGATCTATTCTAAATAAAATGTACAAAGAATTGAACCTTTTTAATCTTTGAACTAGTAGGCTACTTAAGTATCTGCAAGCTACAACCCAAGCCACAATAAATCAACATTGATATCTGACAGTTAGCTAGCTCTATTTAAGAAGGATCCCCTTGAAGATAGAGAGTTCATTCAATGCCATCCAAATGATAGTGTCTCATAAAACACAGCTTAGTTCATCGATATTTCTAATTAATTTAAAACTAACATAAATAGTGCTAATTATCTTGAGAATAATGAGCACCAATAAAAAGTTAATTCTACATGCTTTAAGGGAGTAGTAGTAGTAGTACCATCGCATGAGCAGTCTCTAAAGCTTAACACAAACAAACACACTGATATTTCTTATAAAGCTTATAAATTAAGTTTCCTTGACAGTTCTAGTTAGTTTACTAGCGAAGAAGATAGCTAAGAAAAAAAATAGGATTTGTTTATGCATGATATCAGTGATGAAAATAAAAAGAAGCAAATGAAAGTTTAGCACAATGATAACTAGAATAGTTTATGCAGATAAGAAAACACAAGAAACTGCATTGAGATGCAATAGCAAGATGCTCAATAAATGAGTTTGATTAAACCAAGTTATCTGATTCAATCTGATTAGTCAGCTTTTTAGCCGGCCCTAAGGATGCAACCGTAAATTAACGAGAATCCATCAGACATATTTACCAATCTAAATTACTTCAAATCTTCATAGTAGAAAGTTGATTCTCTCGATAGTCAATTGTAATAAAAAGAAATTGAAAGCGGTCAAAGATTAAACTATTCACTCGAAAAATGAAAAAGGAAAAAAATATTTAAAGATATTAAGAATCTAATGTATTGAGTCTGCATTCTGCCGTTAGCATGACTTTAGTAAAGATACTTGTGTGCGTGTGCGTTTCTTATTTTAATCAAGATAATAAAGGAGGAGATATAAATTAATTTAAATAATAGAATGGTATTCCTTACAATAAAAAAAATCTTTTAATAGAAATCTTCATATTAATTATACAAAAGCACACACAAAATAACTCAATCTAACAGTATATTTTATGAGTGTTGTCTCTCTCACAAAATACCCTCAAGAAATCATCACATTATTCTCAATATTTTTATTATTGTTATCCACATTCACAACATTATTATTTTCATCTTATTGAATAATCTTCCAAATCAACGTTTGATGAGCTAGCGGTGGTAGTGCAATTGTTTATTCGCTTGGTTAGTTGAAGGACTCAAACTATGCAGGATCTAACACAGGAGTAGCTACATTAGTATTATCAAGTGCACTTGTATTTTCAAAGAGAATGCAAATCAAACCTACTTTACTTTAAATTATTTCATATGACAAAACCTAATCTCCAACTTCTCTTTTCTCACCAGAATCGTAGCAAGCCTACTGCAACGCTGTCTCTAGAACATTTTTCTCTTTTTTGAAGTCTATTGTGCTCCATGATCCAAGATTCTCCCCATAATAAGACAGGACTGTATCTGTTACAATTCCCTTAGGATATTCATTTATGACAACAACATAGTAATCTCCTTCAGATAATTCCAATTCTAAGGATATATTTCTACCTGTACTCCATATTCCATCGATAAGTTCAAATTATCCTTAATCGACTTTTCTTAATACGATCAATCTGCTTTCGAAATAATTTGTGGTACTGCTACGCGATAATCGTTTATCTTTTTGAGTCAATTCGACATGACATAGACTAGATTGTTTTAGATTTAATTTTCGGACTCCATATTTTCCAACTTGATGTCTGATTGGAGTGGATTAGTAAAAGTAACTTTCATTGCATTTGCAGATTGAGATATATTCAAAACATCTTTGAAAATCAGATAAACGCATGTACACAGCATCAGCTTTTTAGCCTATTTGCAGTGCTCGTAAATCCTCTTCTTTATAATGTTGGAAGAGTTCTTCATCACGCCATCTCCATGTCCCGAGGAAGTCCTGTGGATAATACGAATAATGAACAAAACAAAACCGATTTGCTAAATAATTGCAGAAATCCAATAAAGAATTAAAGATATTTTGGGAATTTAAAGGATCATATATATTTGTTAGTATTTTTTACTCTGATTTCAAGGACTGTTTCTCCAAAGAGTACTAGAATATTTGAAATAGGATATGCCACATCTGCTCTTGCTCCTAGAGTTTCAGAAAATGGTGCTTCAAGTTATTGATATCTTGATGCTAGCACAAAGAATTTTCTGTCAAGTGCAGATGTCATCATCTAAGCAATTGCGTCATCTTGGCTGCTGATCTGGTGAATAGGTGCTCCTTTTGAAGAAAACAAGAGAGAAAAAAAGGAAACATTAAATGAAAAGATTCACCAAATAAAATCAATTTTACCTGTGAAATCCCTCAAAGTATCTTCAACGGAGCCTTGGAGTAGCATTTCATATGTTCCAAGGTATTTCGCATATGCTTTAAGCACAATCAATGGCCATATATCGTGAGTCTTATCAAAAAAACACACAAAAGTCCATTCAAATTCTAACACAAATTCCATTCAAAATGTTCATTAAATCTACCTGAAGCGTTAGTGAGGAGAGTTCAAGGAAAGCTGGCTCTAATTTATTGATTTTAGGTTTTTTAAAGCAAGGGATGAACTCATCGACGACGATATATTTCCATACTCCATCTAAGCAGATCCTAACGTAATACAGTGCATTTTCATGGAGCACTTGATTTTCAATTAAGTTAGCTACGCGATTAGGAAAATCCCTGAGAAGACTCAATGCAACTATTAAATAAGGAATCTCAACTGTGCCTGCTCTCAACATTGTCTAACAGCTTAATGCACTCAGAAGCTAGAACTAAAAGAAAAGTGTTTTAAAAAATGTATCATTATCTTAATAATTAGAATGGGTTTAATTCTGTTTTGATTTTCATAAAAAACCATTTGAATAATATTAAATCAACTTTGTAACGAGGATAGAGATCCCGAATCCGTTTCCAAACGAAATCATTTGTCCAAGAGACATACTTTGACCTTTAGAAGTTGTTCACTAGAGCAAGATCATCAGGGAAGAAGATAGGATCTTCATATTTTTCACGGTTATTCTTTAGATTTTTCAATTACTTGGAAATTTCATCTTCAAACAAAGAAAAGAAGCATAAGTCTCAAAATATGCATTGCTATCCAATGATCTTAGAAGATTTGTAAAATATCAAGAAAACAGATAAATCTATCTGTTGTTTCCTTACCTTTGAATATGAAATTCTATTCAACAAACCCAACACTTGAAATCCTGTTGACTTGCGAATTCTACGGCGGAAGCACTTAATCAATCTAGAAAATAGCAGTTGTCTCTAGACTTTACGAGCTTGCAAGACTTTTCTCATATTTTTTGCTTATTTTTCCTTTTTCCATTTATTTCACTTGCAACGCTAAGCTTTGAGAATCTCGTGGACCTCCTTTGCTCACGTCTAAGGGGAACTGAATTTTTCTTGAATTTGTTTAAATTCAATTGCTATTATATCATGAATCAAACTGTTATTTTAGAGTTACTATTCTGACGATTGACCTCTCGGTTGTTATCTGATTGAAGAGCGTGACGAAGACAACTACTTATTCTTTTCATCTTCATCTTGCTACTACACTTATGAAGCTTAGTGTGAAAAATGAATCAAATAATTATGGGGACTTTGCAAATATTTCGCTAAATTTGTGTGCATACATGGTATAAGGATGCGAGGAATTGCAAAAGCATTGTTCGCTTTATCAAGTGGATTCTGCGCTCCAGGTAGTAGTTTCGTTTATTTTGTAATGTTAAGATCTGTCATTTTTTGCCAGTTAAGAAATACCAAAAAACGTTGATTTTTTAATATTTGTATTTTTGTTTGTATTTTAAATTCCAAGCAAAAAAAACAAAGGGTTGGGTAGAGATTAATTAAATTATTAAGAGATATTTTGTTATTGTTTAAGATGAAAGAACGAGAGGTATACTGAATAGGACACAAATATGCAGGCAACAAAGTTAAAACAACAAAATTATATATTAGAAAATAATAAAAATGAAGATATGAGAGAGTATGGCAGTCAGTGAGGGGAGGAAAAACACCAAAATTTTGTTGGAGAATCAAGAACATTGACATGCTCTTGATAGGCTGAATTTGTGTAATATAATTCAGCTGTTAAATAAAGTATCAAAATGTATGTGTTTGATACTTTATGCCTTTATTTGGTGGTTTTCAGTATTCCTCTGCGTTTTTGCTGCCAACATTATTACTTCTGCCCTATAAATATAAGATTAAATAGATTATTCTTTCATGTGGTTCGCTTCAAGATCGCAACTCAATTGGTTTCCTTTTTAGCATTGAAGAAACCTTATCTCTTGGGAACATCTTAACCATTCTGGTCTCCTCCTTCACCTTGTTAGGTTTATTGAGCTTCTCTTCTAGGGAAATCACGGTTATAGCTGTACCCACCACTTTGGGAGTTACCGTTGTTGCCACTGCTTCCTTGGTTGTTGTTGTTGTTCTAGTAGCCTCCACCTGTTCTATAGCCACCTTGTTAGTTATTGGAGTTTCTGCTGAATCCTTGTTCGGATTCACCTCCATTAGAGAATCGGTTATTGTTGTTGTTGTTCTAGTAGCCTCCACCGAATTTGCCACCACCACCTCCAGTTCTTCTTTGGATTGAGTTGGTATTGCTACCTCTGTAGCCTTTTATGTAAATAAAATTAATAAACTATTTAATTATTCTGTAAAATAGCTCGTTAATGTATGGTTATTACCTTCAGCAAGATCAAGGAGATCCTCAGAAATAACCTAGTTATTTTACTTGAGCACATCAACTAATTCCCTAGCGATTCTCTTGTCTTCATACTTGTCCAAGAACGAGATAGCCTTACCAGTAGCACCTGCTCTTCCAGTTCTTCCTACTCTGTGGACGTAGTCTTCAATCTACTTAGGGAAATCAAAGTTGACAACAATCTTGATATCCTTCACATCGAGTCCTCTTGAAGCAACATCAGTTGCAATCAAAGTGTTGATTCTTCCAGTCTTGAACAGATCCATAACTTTATCTCTTTCACGTTGAGATTTGTCTCCATGGATGCAGGCATTGCGGACATTCTCGTGGCTAAGAGCTTCACTAAGATCATCGCAATCTTACTTGGTTTGAGTGAACACGATAGTTTTGTCGTATCTTTGCATCTGCAAGATAATTTCTTTCAGTCTTTAAGGGGGGAAAAAGAAAAGAAGTATCAGTTCACAGACATATCAAGTATGAGTTTTAAAAAGATATGAAGTTTCTTAAACTTACCTAGTGTATTTTTGTGCTTTTGGAACGACTTCACAGATCTGCTCGATATCATTGTTGACGTTGTTTTCCATGTTTCCGATTTGAATGTGAATAGGATTGCTGTGGCAGAAATCCAAAGCTAACTTTCTCACAGACTGTGGCCATGTTGCAGAGAACATGAGAGTCTATCTGTCTGGTCTAATTTAACCAACTATCTTTCTAATGGATGGCTCGAAACCCATGTCTAACATTCTATCAGCCTCATCAAGAACTAAGTAAGTTACTCTTTTCAAGTCGATGACGTTGCTTTCCAAGAAATCAATGAGTCTACCAGGAGTAGCAATCACGACATCACAGCCTCTTCGTAGCTCTCTTTCTTAGTTGTATCTAGGAGCACCTCCGTAGACGCAGACACTGCTGATTTTGCAGCGACTTCCAAACTTATAGCATTACTCCTGAATTTGATTGGCTAATTCTCTGGTTGGAGCAAGAACAAGGACAATAGGACCTTCTCCTGATTTAACTGGATCCTATGCATTGATATGTACTAATCCAGGTAACATAAACGCAAGGGTCTTTCCTGAACCAGTTTGAGCAATACCAATAAGATCATGCCCACTCAAGACAATAGGGAAAGCTAATGAGAAAGAAAAAAAGTAAAAATAATTATTTTTTTCAAAGTAAAAATAAAATACGTTTTAGAGGAGAAAATAAGAGAAAAGTAGAATGAAAACTGGGGTGGAAATTAACTCTTTGATAAATTTAAAAAAGGGCTGTCTAACAGGGGGGAGGGGTGGGGAAGGAGAAAGAGAGATTTAAAAGAAAATCACATGCAATTTCTTATTAAACTTCCCCTGCTTAATAAACAAACTGCTATCAAATTTTATACCTTGAGCTTGGATTGGCATAGGATCAGCGAACTTGCTGTCTTCGATGACTGACATGATGTACTTAGGGAATTTAGTCTCCGGCCAAGTAATGAATGGTTGAGGAATATCTGTGTGTTTCGAGCGAATCAGTAAATCTTTTTCTTTTCTGTACTTTAAAATATCTTCATCACTGTGAATAGCTTTTCCGACTTGGAAGAAGACTTTCTAGAAAGGAGGTAACTTCAGCTTGCCATAGTCGACATCATGCAAGTTCTCACCAAGACGATTTTCATCGCTATCATAGCCACCATTGTATCCTCCTTAGCCTTGTTGCTCTTATTATCCTTCTTCACCTTGTTGTGGTTGTTGTTGCTTTTGATCTGGAAGGAATTTATTCTTATTGAAGAATCCACCACCTCCATAAGGTTTTCCACTGCCGTAGCCTCCTCTGCTGCCACCGCCTCCGTAGCCACCTCTGTTACTACCTCCGTAGCCTCGATTTCCTTAGCTATTTTATTAAAAAAAGAATATTTCATGTTAGAACTAAAAAAAATAATTCAAATTCCAAGAAGAAGAGCTAGTTTTGTTTTAAAAAGGAGACATGAGTTCAAAACCAAAAATGGAATAAACCCACTCGTTCACTCTATCTCACAAAGCTGCTAAGTTGTAGGCTAAATAAGTATGCAAATTTGAATAAAGAAGTGCAGCTTACGATGAACCCTGACCTTCCCTGTCTCCGAATGAACCTGACATTTTTATGATATTTTTCCTGTTTTTACAATTGAAAAGATAATTTTAATTATTTGTTTTTGTTTTTATTTCAAATCAATTTTTCCGCAAATCCTCTACCAAATAAAGAGACCTTTTTTTCCTCGAAACAGGAAGCTGAAAGGGAAATTTCAAATAGTTCTATGCACTCTATTTTCATATCAAGCAAGAGTATATCCAATTTGTATTTTGATCCTCCCTGCAAGCTATTTCTTTGTTTCTTCATATGTTTTATTCAAATAATTATTTAAAAAATACACACACGCCTTTATCTTTCTCACTGTAATAGAAGAAAGTTGCATTGTTTTAAATCCTATTTTATCCTTTTTTAATAATTAACTGTTTTACAAATTATTTAAAAAAAATACTATTATTTGAAAATATATTTTAGAATAAACGATTTTGGTGTGATAGATTAAAGAGAATTAGCAAAAAATATCTAAAGGAATGGAATATGAACTCAAAAACAAGGAAAATATAAGCTCATTAGGATCACAAACGAACATTCTCATTTTTTCATGATGGAGGATTTACTTTTGTCAGTTCTATCACCAACATTTTTCTTGATGGACAGAAGAAGTGAAGGGTTCTTTACTCGCACAATCTCATGGATATCTTAGAGTCTACCTTCCATTAAGGAGAGCTTCGACTTCAAGCTCATGTACTTATAGGTGATGACTTATCTGATGAAATCATCGTTGCTGCACTGGAAATCGAAAGCGATGACTTCAATATTCTTGTATTCAGTGGTTTGAACTATTTCTAATCTGCCTGCACCGTCGTCCATGATGGTAAATATTGCTGAATATCTTTGAAAGAAAGATAGAAACCATTCGTTAGTCAATCAAGATACAAAATGTTAGAAGAGATAATGTTATTTATTGCATATTTGATCTCTATTTTGTTGCTGCTTTATCTGCTTTCTTTTCTTACTAAGTCTAGAAGTCTTTATCAACTTTATTGAAGCATTTGACGCAAATGGCGGAGTATTCATCATAGTCTACGTTTAATTGTTGTTACGTTTTGATGGCTTTGAAATTATTCTCGTTAGCCCTAAGGAAAATAGCAACAAAAGAAAAGGCAAAATCAACAAAAAAAACTAAGTTTTAAACCCATTTTATGCTGCCATTTGTAATTTGGAAAGATTGTGCTGTAATAATCGTCTTTTACATGTGCGTGAAATGGAAAAAGAGATCATTATCACTGTTGAGCTCAATTTTTAAAAGCTAAGGATTCTTCTCATCACCCTGTAATAAGTTTGAACAATCAATTCCTTATCAATATCTGAGATATATATTATCTTCTTTTCTTTACGAGAATGAATATTCTGGTTCTTAAGGGTTCGCGATTCTGCAAATCTTGGGTGTCATTCTCATCCTTGAAGAACCTAGAGAGACGAGAACATATTAGGAAGAGTTAGCTTAATCATCAAAGAGTGAAATAAGAAATTTTGTTTACCTAATATGGTAGTTAATCTCCTTATCGTAGATAAGTCTATGGCCATCAGCTGATGAATAAAAAGATTATATAAAAACATTTTCCAACCCAACAGAATACAAAATGGCAAGAGGACATACCAAGAGAAGGATCCATTTCATCTATTTGAGCGAAGTCAAAAGAGTTAAGCTGCTATTAAGCGTTCGCTGTCTCACTTGCCATGCTTTTTTGTGCCATTTTCTCTTTCACTTAATAAAAAGTTTATTTGTCAGCAAGAATATTTTGAATTTTCTTTGTTTCTCTTTGAAATAAATACACACACACATATGCATAATCATACAAACAAAACATCTCCTTTTTCTTGGGGATCTTTGCATCCTCTCTGATTTTGAATAAAGTTAAAAGATTAAGCAATAAAAACCTATTTTAAATGATACAATTAAGTTGAATTATTCATACTGAAGAAATATCAGCTACAATTCAAAAGTTTTCTTGTATTTTATAATAAAAAATATTTTCTAAGTACAAGGAAAAGATAAAGAAAAAAAAAGCTAGAAAAATAGAATTTCAAACAAGATTATTAGGTAAATCTACAATACTTCCTTTTGGTGTAAGACATACATTCAAGATAATGCTTTTTTGTGTACAATCGAAGATCCATTTTCTTCATACTCCGATTTTGTAATCCAGTTAGATTGAAACGTTGAAAGCGATGCAATTATCGAACAACCAATCCAAACAAACCAATTTCTTTGTGGAAAACTTTAAATTCTAACTTTTATCGCTGCAGGAGCTAGTTCTTGCATCTCCTTCCTGAGTCTTTCCTCAAAATTCAAGAACATCGTCGAACCTCCTGATAAAACTATGTTACTGTATAAATCTCTACGGACATCAATTCCGCAAGCCATAATTGAATCAAATATTAACTCTTGTATTCCTTTAAATCCTTTGTTCTCCTAGGAAGGACTAAAGAGGCTCTCAGGGCAAGTGTAAGACTAATCTTCTATAGTAATAATTTAATTATCAGGAAGAGTAAAACTCTTTTCTTTCTCTAAAGAATCTTTTTCTGCCTTGAAATCCAGTGAAACATAGCAAATCTTCTCTTTAACCTCCTGTATAATATGCCGTTCATTTGGTGAAAAGAACATCCCAGCATCTTCAAGAAGCTTCTGAAGATAAGTCGTTAGATCCTATCCAGCAAACTCAACACACTTGATGCCATCGTGAATTGGATACCCTTCGTAAACCGGATAAGTGTAAGTTAAACCTTCACCGGAGTTGCAAATAATCCCCGTAGTTCTTCCTGAAGAATACAAAGAAAGCGGTCCTTCATTGACGATACTCAAGGAAGATACTTAGAATGTCTCAAACATAGATTCAGACATTTATTCTCTAATTGAAGGAGGATTCAAGAGGGATTATGTGAGCAGACAGTTGTACTAAGACGGATCTACTTAGAGTCCATTGGAGAAGCTGTGATGCCATATTTTTTCCATTGAATCCATATCAGTTATGATCCCTCGAGAAATCGGATGATGAAGAGTTAGGTTAGAATTATTTTTTGCTTCTTCAGCATCTTTGCCGACAAAATAAGGTTTCTAGTTGGTTATGGAATGGTCTTAACCTAAGCCTATTATTGAAGAAAATCGCACTGTTGGTTCATCGTTACCAGCAAAACCTACTTTACAAATTCCTTATCCATTATCAATGACTATTGAAGGAAATTCATTTAGATCCATTTAAGACAGAATATTATTATTAATTGATTGCAGGGAATAATCTGATACTTATCTCAACTTTAGGTTCTAGTTTAGTAAATTGATTGTTTTTCTTAATAAGTTAATCACTTTTAATCAAATGTTTGGTGGTTTCAATACAAAGATAATCCGAATAAAATTAGTTGTTTGCTTATTTGCTCTTTTTTCGATCTTTTTTCACTGATTTTATAAGATAAATAGTGTCAGCAGAAGATTAATTTTAATGAACTTGAAATACACAAAAATAGAAGGAAGTAATACATGTAAGAGTGCACTTTTCAAGTATGTTAGTAAAAAGAATAGGAAAAAAAGGAAGATTTAAAGTATAAATGTAATCGGTAAAAAAAAGTTAGATATCTTTGCTTCAAGGTAGCAAATGTTGCAAAATCTAAAAGGAGAATTCCTTGCGTGCTATTCTAACAAGAGGGCTAGTTGCTTTGAATAATTGTATCATTTTAAGCAGTCGCTTTGTTTGAAGAGCTCTTTCAATAAGAATTCTCGAACACACCGATGAATCTCTTGATAATGTAATAGCGCATGTTGTCAATGTATGAATTTATAGTATCGAATCAGAAAGAGTCTTGGAAAGAGAGTTAGTAGGTGTTTGAAATGGGCATAGTAAGTTTAGATTAAGATTTAAAAGAGGATATTGTAATGCAGGCATTGCAGAGAGAAGAATTGCAGAATTAATGCGATTCTGCGACACATCTAATTTGAGGGAACTTAATCTCTGCTAATCTAGCAGCATCTACTTAAAAGCATGCAGAGATTGATCTGTAAGGTTAGGGCAGTCTTTAACGTTGAGAGTCAGTTATTGGATGGTTTGTTTCTTTTAAACAAGTGCTGTAGATAGCTTCAATGCGAGATTATCATCGAAGATTGATTTTGAAATGTCAATTTCGATGGAGGAGAGAACAGGAGATTGCAATGATTATATGAAATTACAAAGATCTTGGAGTGTTTCCTATTAATTTGAGAGCACATCCAAGTGAGGGAGTTTCAGGGAAAGATTTCGAAGTTAAGTTAATTCAGATAGGAACCGAGAAAGAAATAAGCAACTTGGTGTGGACAGGTTAGATAGCTCTAGTTTAAGAGTATGCAACTTCAAGAGCTTACCTAGTTAGTATGTTACATAGCCTACTTCCTTTGGACTTGGGCCTAAGCGTGCACAAGAAAGAATTTGTAGACAAAAGCTCTCGAGTGTTGTGGCCTTATTTCGAAGTAACTCGCCTAGATATTCCCAGCTAACTTCATTCATGAGTTAGCCAGGGCAGGATAGACTGAATTCTTGAAGACTATCTGTGAATTTCAGCATGATCTCAAGTAATCTGCACATCACAGTCTTTTTCTTCTTGTTTTTCATTTCCTAGTCAGAGATTCTGTCTTTTTCTTTGAATTACTAAAATTAAGGGCTGCTTAATGATTGTTACTGCGCAGCAAGCAGATTCAGTAACATTTAGAGATTATTTTAGGATTAATTAATTCTGAAAATTACTTCTTAAAGCTGTGGGTGCTGATGATCTGTTAATCCTTACATTTGCAGTTGCTAGGAGTAATTTCTCAATTAAAGAATCTCAGATGAGTAATTGTGAATTTAGAACTGCGTTTTGTCAACTTGATTTTTGAGTTCTAGATATTACTTCATAGCTTCCATTTAATTAGGATTCAGGAGAATATTATTATTACTATTTTCTGAATTTCTTTGTATCTAAGAAGGAGCAATTTCATCGAAGGCTATCTTGAACCGCTGAATCGAACGAAAAATACGATTGCTTTGAAATTTCACGAGCATTTTAGTTATTTCTTCTTCGATAGCTAGATGGTTCCCTCGAATGTCAAGAGAGAACGACAACAAACAAGGGAGAGTGTTGAATGCCTCTAACATGCAAAACCCTTTCTTGCAGAGATTGTTCTTCTCAAGATTCAATGAGATTATCTCTAACGCTTGAAGATTTCCTAGAGTAAAGGCGATTAGTTCAGATCCACTATCAGATACACCATTCATAGCTAAATTCACATCAAATTCCAAAAGATTAGTGCATTTTGTCAAGGAAGAACAGAAATCTTGTGTTTGAGTGAATCCCCAGCTTAGTCTTGATATGTTAAGCTTCAAGATAAGAAGGCAACTTGCATTCATATTGATTTAGTAATATAACTGAACTACTGCAGTTGGATTAGAATCTTCTCCCAGCAGTCCTAGATCTTATATCAAGATCTCATTAGTGAACGAACTACTCAAAGGATGTTCTCTGCGATAACGTTGAATTTGCTCATATTTTGAAACTTGTTAAATTTCGAAAGTTTATGTGGTTTAGGTAGGTATCTGTTATGATCTACATTATGTATTATACTAAGGATCTATTGATTTAGTCTGTTATCCTTTCTAATCATTAGATCCAGATTTTTAAGCCGAAAGCACCTGGTTGGGTTGAAATCTTTCGGAAAGAATCTGAGGTTGTCTATTCATTTCCTCTCCATTTCCTGTTCTAAAACGAGTTGCAGATTATTAGAATGTCTATTGAACCTGACGTTCGATTTCCATTTCAATCCAATCAGAGAATAGTTGCTGTAATGAACACGAAATTCTACTAAATAGTCTTAAATCTTCCTTGTTTGTTAGCTTTTTCTTGTTGATTATTGTTTTTATCTTTATCAGTAATTTGAAAAACCTACAATCTCCTGCTTGAAATATCATTAAAAAGTCAAGTTAATTTTCCCTTTCAAACCTTTTAATTTCCCATAAATAATCAAGTGTAATCCCCTCCAAGAAATAGTACTATAGCCACTATAAGAATTCAAGAAATCTAATAATTTAATTATATTATTAGCTCCTAGCTATTACTTACTTTTATAAAACCCAATAGCTGCAATATTTTTTGCTAATCTTACATAAAAACATAGCTCCCCCCCCCTAATATCTTTTGTGTGTTATGTTCTCATTCATACATCAGAGGTTGAATTAGCAAATTCACAAATATTATTATTTTAAATGACGTAATTTATAATTTGAAAAATTAAAATAAAATACAATCTCATAACAAACCCTCCTCTATTCATCCTTTTTTATCTTTCTCTCTTGAAATACTCTTTCTACTATTTCCTTATTCCGTAATCTACAGAGGCAAAGCGATATGGTTAAGCTCTTTAATGTTTTCTTTCCTAGCCCTTTTTTAAAATATTAAACCAAGGTTGTATTGATAATTTCTTCTTCTATGCTTATTCAAATAAACAACTTAAATTAAAGATAATTAGCTAGTTTAACTGATTAGTATTTTATTATTAATGTGTGGAACGAATATTCTTTCTTTTACCTTCATTTGCACTTTTTATCTTGTAAGCTTTCTTCTCTCGTTTACAATTACTTCTAATTTATAGTAGTTTCCTTAAAATATGCCTGGAGTAATCCAAATCTCAGACATTCAATATTACCTTTAATTATTTTATTTAATCTTTATCAGAGACGACGAACACTCTGCCAAGGATTCAATAGCTTACAAAGCCGTTTATCAGCTTCTAATCTGATCTCAAAATTAAAAGGTTCCTTCCATCTTTATGAATGTTTAAGTTCTTAGCAAAAACCTGATTGCAATAAGTACAACAGATTTTATGTTGATTCTTGCCTTCAGAATTCTTCGTAAAAAATTCTCATCATTTAAGCTATCCTTTTCTTTTACATTACTCCAATTAATTTTTAAAATTTAAGATAAATTTGTGAATGTTAGTTATGTTTATCTGCCAACTCTGACGGAAAGTGATCTCTTCTGTGTATTTATCTAGCTTTCAGACATTACACTTTCTTAATTTTTAGTTGTGATAATGAAGTTGTCAACAGAATTATTTATCTGTTCTAAAATAAAATTACCTTAATTTATCAAGCAACTAAAAGAGACTGACCTTATCGAAAGACTAACTCACATAAATGTAAAGCAAGATTTATTACAATAAATGAAGAAACTTTTTGAAATATTTTGTTTGAATCTTTGTGTGTGATTGGAGCCTTACCAACAAAATGAAATAAGATTATTATTATTTTTATCCTAAAAATAGAACAATTAGATTTTAAGAAATATTATCCAAAAATTACCATATTTTTCAAGAAACAACAACATCAAACATGAAGCATACTTTGAAAGTCATCAAATCTAGCAATTATCTATGATCTCATCAAGGATAATAATCCATAACTCTTCTTCTGTATTATTTCAATCATTCTTTTTTTTATTTGCTTTTGGTTTAGTTCCTTAATTCTTACTCTGCTTTAATTGTTCTTCCATCTATTTTTCTTAATATTCTCTCACAGCTTCCTATTCAAATTATTTTTTCTGATCTTTACCGAAAACGCATGGTGTAAACATCATCGCAATGAGTCCTATGATAAGTAGAATACCTGGCTAAGAAACAAAAAGAAGTATGATTGAAATAATTGCGGAAAGAACTTGGAAAATAACCAAAAGATTGTAATTATCTTACAACAAATCCGATGGAGTCGAATAGCTAATCTAAGGGATTTGCAAAAAAAGTTTACTCTTCGCCTTCAGCTGCTAATTGTGCTCTGAATTCCCCTCCGATAAACGCATCAATTTTAGGGAGAGATTTTTATCCTTAGAATTTGTGTATTCTTTATGTTTCGGTGCTCACAACAATGTAAGAAGGAAAGCTGCCAACTTCAAAGTATTCTTTGATTCCACGATTTTTCTGGCTAGAAAAGAAGAGTTAGTGTACTGGTTTAAAAAGATAAAATATTTTTTATATTTTTTACCAATTAGCATATCCAAAGGTGAATTAATCGGAGTATTTCTCAGCTAATTGTTCAATTATCTCCGAAAGACCATCACAATTCGGGCAGTTAGGAGTGTATAAAATTATCACCCATGATTATGTAGTGAAGGTGGCTGTGACAGCTTCCATGTTGTCTTCTGTCAGTTCTTTGAGATGCGGAGTGTCTCCCTCAAAAGTTAAGCCATTAGATAGTTTTGTCTTGTGTGTTGATCCTAAAACCAGCAATACTAGTAGAAAAATAGATAAAGGTTTGATTGTTTGCATTTTCGGTTCTGTTGTTGTTTTTATTGTTTGTTTTAGAAATTAACTTTAATTGATTAATTCCGCGGCGAATCCTTGGATAATTAACATTCTTTTGAGGAAATTGTCTACAAAGAAAAATGGCAATCCTTTTTGTAATTATTAGTGCTGTGAAAGGGAGATTTAAAGCTGTGGTAATCAAAGGATTGCTAAGTGGAACACAGACATGAAACAAATAAAAAGTAAAGTAGTTTTCAGAAACATTTTCTGTGGACAATGGAAGGACCAGATTCGTCGTACTCGGCCTTGGTGATCCACATGGTTTGGAAGGTAGAGAGAGAAGACAAAATAGAACCACCAATCCAGACTGAGTAACGTCTCTCAGGAGGAGCAACAACCTTAATCTTCATGGAGGAAGGTGCAAGAGCGCTGACTTCCTTGGAGAGTCTTTCAGCAATACCAGGGAACATAGTAGTACCACCGGAAAGAACAATGTTGTTGTAAAGATCTTTTCTGACATCAACGTCGCATTTCATGATGGAGTTGAAAGTGAGCTCGTGGAGACCGTTGTATTCTTTTCCGATGAAAGAGGGCTTGAAGAGCAACTCAGGGCATCTGAAACGTTGGCTCTAGACGGTGACAGTGTTTCCGTCTGGGAGTTCGTAGCTCTTGTCGTTTTGAGAAGATTCCTTGTAGGCCTTGGTTTCAGCTTCAAAATCGAGAGCAACGTAGCAGAGCTTCTCCTTGATGTCTCTGATGATTTCACGCTCGGCGGTGGAGGAGAAATTGAGACCAATTTCGTAGAGGAGCTTCATGCAGTACTCGGTGAGGTCACGACCAGCCAAGTCAATACGAAGAATAGCGTGAGGAAGTGCGTAACCTTCGTAGATGGGAACGGTGTGGGTAACACCATCACCAGAGTCAACAACGATACCAGTTGTTCTTCCTGAAGCATAAAGGGAAAGAACGGCTTGGATAGCAACGTAGAATGAAGGGACGTTGAAAGTCTCGAACATAGTCTTGGTCATCTTTTCTCTGTTGATTTTAGGATTTTGAGGAGCTTCAGTGAGCAAGCAGGGGTGTTCTTCGGGGACAACTCTGAGCTCATTGAAGAAGCAGTGATGCCAGATCTTCTCCATGTCATCGTAGTTGGTGACAATACCGTGTTCAATGGGATATTTAAGATTGAGCACACCACGTTTGGCTTGTGCTTCTTCTCCGACGTAGCATTCCTTTTAGTCCATACCAACCATGATACCTGGGACCTTAGGTCTTCCAATAATAGAAGGGAAGATAGCTCTGGGTGCATCATCTCCAGCAATACCTGCCTTGCACATACCAGAACCATTGTCGATAACAATAGCGGGTGAGTCGGTGTCAGCCATTCTAATTGAGTTTATTAATAAATTAAGATTTTTATTTGTTTTAGTTAGATTTATTATTATATTTATCCTTCTCCCCCGCATTTCGCTCTTGATTTGACCTATCAATCTCAAGAAAATCCTTTTCCCCCTGCCTTAAAATGCCTTTTCCTTACCTTAAAATTTATTTTACCTTTAAAACATAAATTCATAGGAGAAGCTCTTCAAGAATTCATAATATTATACCTTCTTTTAATACTTTAGCAATAAATGCTGATATTTATGTCTAAATAGGATATCAAAATAAGCTTTTTCATCATTATTTGTTGAATCTTTGTGATCTTTTATAGCTTCTTTCTTGTTTAAAATATCAAAAAATAAACTAATGTTAAGCCATAATAAATACATAAAAATGAAAAAATAACGATCTTTCCATCCTCAACATTGACTAAGACATCAGTAAAATATCTAAAAAATAAAAATTGCTTCATTCTCAGGTACTTTGCAATATATTTTAACTACTTCTTCTTAAATTTTTTTTCAAATATCCCTGTCTTTTGGTTCTAAAATCCAAAAAGGCAATGCTACAAATGCAATAATTGATTGGCGGCAAGTGTTATTTCAAACCTTTCTAAGCATAATGCGAAAGTATTTCTCAAAAATGTCCTTAATACTCTTGAAATTAGTGAAAAATGCTTATTTTATCTTTATATTTTTCTGGCTGATCTGCTAAATTTTATTTAGAAAAAAGTTAAAAAAATAAATTATCTTCTTTTTTATAAGAAATATCATGCTCTTTGTTCAGAACATAAGCATGGTTCTTTCTCTTGATGAAAGCAAGCCTACTTTAATCTGTGTTTCAACAAAGAACTCAAAACCGTTTGTTGGGATCTCAGAAATAAGAAAAACAAAGATTTTGAAGATAGTTAGAAAGAAACAAAGAAAGCTTGCGAGCCAAAAGGTTTCTAGATATTTTTAATCTCTGATCAGAGAGGATAAATCGAAGATTGAAAATGCTTAACTTAAAAGAAATTTCCAAAGAGAGCAAACAAACACAAAAGGGAGAAACAGGATAGAGTTGTTACGTGGGATTATTTGATAAGTTAATTATTTCTTTTATCAAACGAATTAAACTAAATATGAAGGTATCATATTCATGAATTTTAAACTAAAAGTACTTGAATAGTTGAGCCCATACTAATTGAGAGGATAGGAATAAACTAAATGCTGCTTTTGTGGTTAGAATTATATTCACAATATCATTATTTGTATTGTAAGAGGAAGTTGTAAAGAAAAAAGAAAAGAAAAACGATAATTTTTCATTCTTAAAGTGACTTTTTGCAATTAAATTGATTTTTCAACTTCAGCCTTCAATTAATTCCTTTCGAAAGTTGTGTGTTTCTCTTCAATTTTACCGCAGAAATTATTATTATTAACAATAAAGATGGTTTGTTAGTTCAATTCAAGTATTTATTGGAAACACAAACAAGTAAAACACAAATATAGAACTCAAATCTAGATAAAAATCATCTTTTTTTTGTTGCTTATTCGAAATAGAGCAGAGCAGGTTTAGCTATGTTTTTTTTTAATTTGATGTAATAGATAAAGGTCTTGATGCTTTTTCGAAATAATAAGAGTCTTCCATAGAACGTGCTAAGCTTATTGAGATACTTCAAGGAGAGTATTCGTCAAAAGATTGAAATTAAAAGAAAATTTTTTAAGCTAAGTTGAGATCGAGAGATAATTTATGTCTTAAAGAGTCAGAAAAGATGCAGGGTTCCTGTTTCTTTTAGGCTAATTGAGAGAATGGTATCGTAGATGTCTTCATTTTGAGAATCGAAAGAAAGAAGTCATGGATTGATTTGTCTTATCTGGATTGTTTGTGATCGTGTAATATCAAGATGAAGGGTTACTAGCTTCCTTGAGAAGTGGCTCATAAGATTGGTTATTAGATCGTTCTTTCTTCTTCCTCTAAAGTAAGACTCAATGTGATATGTTCTTTGAGAGGACGATTCGCTTGTGGAGGAAATTAAAAAGAGAAACACCGCAAGTGCGGAACCAAAAGAGGAAAAAGAGAAGATGATAAATTCATATAAAAATTAGTCTTGAAAATAAAAGACAAACCTCCTCATAAGTGTCTGTTTAGGACCTTCATGACTGGGCTGCTTTGAATTTTTGACCTCTTTCTCATTCTCTCTTTCCTTCTTTCTTCTGATCGACATCAACCAAAAGTATCCTCTTGTGTATTCCTTCATGTGGTTGTTTCGACTCTCCATTGTCTCTCTCTCTCGCTCACACACTCCCTCTTTTCACAAATCACAAATCTATTTCCACATTCTTCCTTACCCCACTTTCTTCGTAGGGGACTTCAACTATGGCCATCTGGATTTTGATCCTTCAGTTGTGATTCTCATGTGATAACTAGAATAAGAAAAGCTCTCCAAAAAAAGTTCTTCTAGTGTTAAGCGTTCTTAGTATGTCAAATAGATTGTTTTGTATCTTGAGATGTGCACAGATGAGTTCTGAAGAATGCCTTTGATAATAGTGATCTAGATCTATTTCAGGTGGTGAAATCTTCCAGAGTGTGTCTTAGAAATTCTGAGTGGTTCTCTTGTCACAAGTAAAGTTTTACAAAATATGTCTTAGAAATTCTGAGCGTGCTCTTTCAACAGATGAAGTCTTCCAGAGTACTTAGAAAATCTGAGTGTTGCCCTTTTAGGAGCTGAAGTCTTTCAGTAGTGCTTCTTTGTGATTCTTTTCATTTTCACTGTGTCTCTGAGATTATGTTTCAAAGTACAAAGGATTGATGTTTCCAAGTTTTTTCCAAATGAGCTGAGTCATGAGATTCAGAATGTTAATGTCATCTAGAAGCCTGATATGTTGAGCCATTAAGTGTCTTATTAGTTGTCCTTAAGGATATGTGTATCTGTTAAAGAAAAAAGTAACTTTAAATTAAGCTTCAAGAGAGTTAAGAGTTGTATGATAAAGCACCCAATAAATAAACAGTTTATGAGTGAAATAAACTGGCTATGAATATTGATGAACTGTTCAAGTGAAGCAGCATCTAAAGAAAAAAGAATTATGAAAAAGAGAAAGCCCTTTCGCACTGACACTACCTTCTAGAGGTATTCTGAGGCCTTGGCGAGCAGAGGGCGGGTAGAGTAAACTCTTTGAATAAAGAGTATCACACTCTACCCGATATCGGTACAAGAGACATATCACATAGAATTAATTCTTAGACACAAACAGAGGATGAACGTACTTCAACTGTGAAGGGAAACCATGATGAATGATTGAGTCTAAGTAGTTGGAGTTATTTTATGTCCGTTCGTCAATTTAGTTGTTTGTGTTTGTGTTTGTTTTTGGAATTAATTTATTTTTGGTAGGAGTGGGAGGAATCAGATTTGAAAGTAGAGATCAGGCGTAAAACTAATTATAATTATATTTATTAATCATCGGGGAACATCAAATCCACACACTTAGGTCGTTTAGTTCAAAAATCATCACCGAATGATTATCACCCAGAAACTGGACTTAACACGCTCGAATCTACAATGCATTTCAACACTAATAAGTGTTTCTTTTTATAATCTTATTATTAACTTGTTTAGCTCGAAAAGTTGTAGGATAGCACTAAGAATAATATATTAATTGATTTATAATTGTAAAAATAAATTAATCCTATTAGTTTTCCTATGAATCAGGTAGAATATTTCTTAATTTAATCACAGGAGTTGATATTTAACGCAATCAAGGCTTGATTTGAATATCCTTTGATAATAATAGCAAGCTGAAAAGATCGAAGTAATGATTGTAATCAGGTATATTTCTATTTTAAAATTTATATGTTATAAAACAAGTAAAGTAGGAGTTCTCCTTGGGGTCTGATCTTAATAGAACCAGGGAATTTTCTTGTGGGGATTAATTAACTAACCTGAGGGGGATAATTTAATTATGTGGCTTCGGGATCAAGGAAGAGATCACCCCAATCTCGTTTGGAATTTGAATTTCTCTTAAAAGCACATATGAGGTTGTTTTTACCATTATTATGTTTTTTCAGCTGTTATTGTACGGCTTGCTTTGAATAAATATAATAATTCATAATTTATTGATGCGTTAGGTATATTTTTATAATTTTAATTCTCAAGAAGTGCATCTTTAGAATTCGATTACATATTTTGTTTGTGTTTTTCTTCTTCATGAATTTGATGTAATTCCACAATTAGCTCATGTTCTTCAGAAAGAAAGTGGAACAGTTGGAAATATTTATGATTTTGTTGAATAATTAGATTATTTTGGAGTTAAAAATTTTTAAGAATTTCAGTTGTTTTCACAAAGTAAAGAAAAATTATCTTCTATAAGGAGACTTTTCAGAAACCTGCAAGACTGTTATAAAGCCCGTCTAGCTCAGTTAGGGAGAGCGCAAGACTTTTAATCCTGTGGTCGTGGGTTCAATCCCCACGGCGGGCCTTTTTTATTTTTATGTAGCATAATAAAATAGACTCCTAATTTAAAAGAAAAATTGTGTTTGAAATTTATAAGAAAAATTAACTTGATATGTAAATAGAGGCTTTAAGTGATAAATCTACACATAAAACTTAAGATTTCTATTAGATTGTCTATCTCTAATGAACCATATAATTGTCTAATTCTAATCCATTTTTCTCATCTTGAAATGAAGGAACATATTGTAAGTCTTCTAAAATAATATTTTTATAGTAATAAAATGAAAATAATAATAATAATAATTCTTCTCAAGAGAACACAAGAAGATACACAGTTTCTTCCTATTAATTGAAATGGATGATTATTTGTATGATTAAGAAATCGATCCTTTTGATAGATACACAATAGTTCAACCCTACGTGTAGAGGCATAAACGCAGTGTATTTATCCCAAATCTTGAGAAAGTTGCAAATTCATTGCAAGTACCTAAAGTTTATTTAATTAAAGCAATTGCTATTGCTGCGAAATGTTAATATTATGTTTATTAAGGTTCGAACTTTCTAATAAAAGCACCTTTATCTCAAGATATTGTAAGAGAATATGTTAAAGACTTTTCACAAGAATTTCTTACTTGCAAACGATGCAAACTACTGGAAGCAGTGATAAGAACAGATAAAAAGTAAGAAAAGATCTATACTTAGTGTGCTGCATGTGGAGAAATCAAGAGATTTCAGAATGAGAATCAAATGGTTTAGTTTATATTGAATAATAAACCTGAGCAAAAAAAACGAGAAGATATTTTCTCTTTCACTGAAAGAAATCAAGATCTTTATGGTG
>Ga0302271_10000970_pt1 | contig 28128 bp, 18 predicted proteins | sample III_Bog_N1_1_FD_198767 | JGI IMG/M metagenome (GOLD analysis project Ga0302271, IMG submission 198767) | Peat permafrost microbial communities from Stordalen Mire near Abisko, Sweden - III_Bog_N1_1 | ecosystem: Environmental > Terrestrial > Soil > Wetlands > Peat | place: Sweden: Abisko... | reverse complement strand
ATTTGATTTGATAAAGAAATATGAACATATTTGATCATAGAATTAATCTTACAATCATCTTGATACAGTTCAAGTGGCGACTCTGAAATTATGAACGGAACTACTCTGCGTCTCACGATCTTCAAATCAACACAAAATTACCTTCATTTATACAATAACTAACCCCAACTGCAGCAGCAGCAATGTGAAAATCCATACTCCTGTGTGGTATGTCCTTGCTGTGAGTTCTTGTCCGACATAGCAGCCTAAACAATAAGCAGATAAATATTGCTTAACTCATTTCTTGTGTTGTAATTTCTCCTTAATCTACCTTTGTTGAATGCGACTCCTTTCATGAAATCGACATTTACCTGAAACGACAAGCAGAGTTTAGATCTTAGTTACACTTCTTAGTCTTAATTCATAACAAGATCATTCAGAGCATACCGTAAAAGGGAGGCGATCGACGACTTCAAGGCCCTGACTCAAACAGTTTTTAAAAGAGAATTCCAAGCAAACACACACACATAAACAGAGAAAATAATAAAAGTACTTGTGGAATTCCAAGAATTAGTCTCTTCTAGTTGTACTATTCCTCAGTTGTCTCCGTGATTGCCTAGTCAATCGTCAGAGAATCTAAGGCGCAACAGCAACAAATGGTAATTTAACTCAGTCTACTCAAGTAACTACTACTACCTTGTGTTGGGATGATGCAGCGTATTCCAAGATGTGAAGTTCTAGGATCGACATATGAAACCTAAGTGTACACTTCTTTATCTGTATTTTCATATGTCGACTGATCAAGCTAACTCCAATAATCACCTTGCTTATCCTCCTTAGGTAGCACTAAGTCGCTCTTGTTAGAATACCAAATCATCATTATTTGGCATATTTATTATCAAGTAGCATTCCCTCCAAGCACATTACATAGATCGTAGTGACGGAGACTTCCTTGGAGTAATCATTGACTTGCACTCGCTTTCTGAGACAATATTTTTTGACATGGCGCATCAAATCGGCAGCTTATTTCTAGTCGACATCGATCCAAAACTCATTTTCCTTACACTTCACTTGTCCATTCACTACACTGCGTGGATTCAAAACAGAAGAAAGTAACATATCTCTAGCTTGTTGATTTGAGATCGGATAATATCTGCATTCATTCATTCTTTCTGTACATTTGTGGACGAATGATGATGGCGTCGTTGATAATTCTGCCTTGAGGGTTTAAGAATTATGAATATAAAGCACATTTTGTGTCATTTCCCAGGAAAGTATTCATGTCGTTCGTCTGCAATCCCTGCAGAACACTAACCAATTCAATTCAGTAGATGGCCAGCTTGAATAATATATTGTATCTGGTGAGGAATATTTTACTTCTTGGAATCTTTCCCGTTGACACTGATGATGCGCCTGCCCTTGAGCTTAGAGAAATATGATATCCCAAAAGAGACACTCTAAGAAGATGTTAAGGACATCTAGAAGGAGTTCTTTCCTAACAATCGCGAGGACCTTTACATCATTTTTGGTGTAATTTTTAACTTGTGTCTCTTTCTGTTTAATATGTTTACTTCTTGTTGTGAAAGTGTTTCTTAAACCTTCTGTAAATCTTTCTTTTTTGGGGAGAGAATCTGATCCTTAGAGATGGATTCTTTGATCTTATTAATGCTGTCATTTTCTATCAGAAACTAAATGAATACAGGAATCGATGGAAAATCCTAAACTGAAAAACGATCATTCCAAATTCATAAATGTACAACAAAATGGGTGAATTGTCATTCTTCTATTCATTGAAATATTTATTTTTCAATAAAGATTTCAATTATATTTTCAAATATGAGGTAGTTTATTTGTACAATTGCCACTATTCCCTCTTTAATATGCGGGTGTGTTCTCTGTCATTTAATGAATAAGGAGCAAGCCAACAGATTGATTCTATTTGAGTTGATATAGTCTATGATCATAATTGTTTGTTTCTCTTCTTTTTTTGAAACTCACACATTTTGATATCTCAAAAATTACTGTGATTCATTATCTATCTCCAGAGAAATTAAAAAAAGCATTCTTATTTAATTAAAAGTTCGAAACTCACAGAATAGTAATAATAATAAACTCAAGTACATTGTTGTTGGTTGGTATCAGGAGAAAGAGAGAGACATAAAGTAGCTGACTACTCAAAGATAGATCGCATGAATAATGATGGAAAAGATACCAGTATGAAGGTATGCAATCAGAATATAACTAACCAAAATGAATATATTACAAGGGAATTAAAGTATTAAATTTGTTGTTTTGTTTGATAAAGCTGCCTAGACTGAACAGCAAACCGAACTCAGCAGTAAATCATTGAAATATTTTCATATGTTGTTCATAACAATTCTCGCTTCAAAGAGTCTAATTTATTGGTTTATCTTTGAAGGCTTCTAGGCTTCGCAGTGAGATTGGAAATCCCTACAAAAGCGATACAAATTAGGTTCGGCAAGGAGATGATCAAGCTAGTCCTTTTAAGTTAGTTGGTGATGAAGATCTGTTGATGTATGGGAATTCAAATTTGCATAAGAGGGATATTTAAAGTGCTTCAGCTGGTGGACATAAGATATGGGAGAAACACACTGCCAGCACAAGATAACCACTCAAGCATTACAAGGATTTTCAAGCTGAAATAGATGATAAATATACAGCTAAAATACAATACAATAACGATCAGAAATCTGCTCTCGCTGAAGCTTAGTAGATTATCAGGGAGAGACAAAAAAACAGAAATGAAGGCGCTTTCAGAAGAGAATCAGCCGTGGAAGTCAAAGAGTAAAAGAAAGAGATGTTTCTAGTATCCATGGCACATGGCATCATCTAAAAGGAAGTAATCAATAGGGGATTAAGGGATTAGGGGCAAGAGAATTATATTGGATTTTGAAAGAATCAAAATAGTATTTAAAAATATGGGTTCAAATGATATTTTGAATGTAACAATATGGATGATTGTTAGATTGAGAGACTGAAGACCAAAGCTTAAGACAAGGACTAAGCACTGGTTCAAAGTGAGAAACAGCTGAAATAGGACCACGAGAACTTCACAAAGTACTTAGAATAGAATAAGTAACAAAAGCAAGATGCAGAATTTCGAGCAGACACTGTCATGAAAGAAAAGAAAACAAAAGAGGGAGAACACAAGCAGTTGAATCTCAAACTAGCAACGATGAAATCAGAGAAGATTCGCATGGAAGAGCAGCTCTAGACTTACAAGGAACACAAGGAGTTTATTGAGAAAATCACCCCAAAAGAATAGAGTGAAGCAAAGGAAAAATAGAGACAAGTACTCATCGAACAGACCAAAAAAGATTGGATAAATGCTAAACTAAGTAATTAAGATGGGCTAAAGCAGAGGGGAAAAGATAGGAGTGTAATGAAATTGTGTTGAATTTGTGCAGATGAATCATAGGATGCGAGACTTGGTAATAAGAAGGGCTCAAAAGGAGGGAAGGTTGTGCTGACAGAGAAAGAAAAAGTTACTCTAGACGAACAATTCTCCTCCAAACTAGAAAAGGGAGAAATCGACTCTGTTGAGTGTAATAGATTAGATCATTTTTGGGAAACTTATTGTAATTTTCAATATGAATAATATGGTGTAATTTCTTAGAATTTGAGGATTCCTATCCAATGTTCTTCACAAATCCAGGACAATTAGTGACGATATTCGATAACCTTGAACAAAAGAATCTGTTCTTGATCTAGCTCAAGCAAGAAGATCAACAGGATGTTGAAGAAGTCAATCTCTAGCTCAAAAGGGAAAGAGAGGTAATATAACAAGAATTGTTGTAATATCTGCAAAGATTCACTGCGAATATTTAAATACCTCCCTTAACTTGTTGTTTGTGTTGATTTTTAGGACTACAACGCACGATCGAAGGTCCTCAAAGAGCAGAAGGATTTTTTGCAAAGACAAATCGACGACCAAATCAATCAGATCAAGTAATTGCAACACAAAAGCGATGACAACAAAATCAGCATTAAAAATGATCATCCTGAACTCAGGAAAAAGGTAACCAAAACAACTCTATAAATAGTAGTATTCTCAAGATAATTGGTTTGCTTATGATAATATCTTTGGGATGTGTAGATATTGGATTTATACTCTGAGTTCAGCAACGAGATTAATCTGCACGATGTAGACTCTAAGTTTACTTTGGATGTGCTCGCGCAAGTGGAGATCTTTTTGGAAAGATAATTTGATAAAATAACGAACATCCCTATTCTGCTGGTGGAGACGAAGAGGAAATAAGCAGAGAAAGTCAGAAAGAATGCATAAAAAGACTACAAAAAGCTAGAAAAACAAATCGAACAGGATAAAAAAACTGAAAAAAATATGCTTAAAATGACACAGCCATCCAAGAAAAAGTACATTAGTTTGAAGGGATTAGATGGGTTAAGGGTATTGTTGTATTGATTGTGATGTTGAATTGATTAAAAGGGAAGGAAGACTAGATATGATGAGAAGTGCTCCCTTGATCAGACAGAAAAAGAAAGAAGAAACCAAGAAAAATACAGACGAAGAAGAAGAAAAGAAATATTTCATGGAAAACTACCAATTGCTTTGAGCAAATAAAATACCCAAGCAACAGGGGTAGTAGCAGGGATGAGAGCAGAAATACTGTGGGAATTATCACTACTGTAATAATTAATTTGTATCTTAAGTGTTATGATGGATGTTTGTTGTTTCCCTTTGCAACTCTCTTTACTACTGTTCTTTTAGGGGGGCTGTCAAAAAAGTATCATTTTAAACTTTGAATTAACATGATTCATTTTGAATGCTGTACGTTGCCTTTAAAAACAAAATATTGAAAAAGAGAGTAGTAATTGAATTTGAAAGTGTCCTTGAGACTTGCAATCTCCCTCCCCAAAGAAATAAATAGATCTCTCTGTGGGATAGCAGAAAATAAAACGATCTTTGATTTTTTTAAGAGAAAAGAAAGAATAATAACAATAATCAAGTAGTCAATTTAACCAACCAAAAGCACACAAGTCTTTTTCAGCTATGCACAACTACAATGTCGACAGGAAATACCTCTTCAACACTCGCATAGGCAATTGGAGTGAAGAGTGGGAACTCGATGAGTACAAGTAAACAGAAAATTAGATTACATTGGAGTGGCTGTGATCAGGAAGATACAGAAAAACATGGGATTATTGGCTGATTGAATAATATATTGGAGCTTATGTGCTTTATTATTGTTTAGGATGAAGGAGTACTTGAAGAAGAAAGAGGACCAACGGTTAGTCTGCGTGGACAAGGAAGATAAGCTCAAATCAAGTCTTGCAAGAGTAAGCAACACACTTATGAGAAGCACGAGGGATAACTGCTTTAGATAATAATTTAAATAGCCATCATAAAGCGCCTATTATCAGTTGATAAATGAAACTTATTTGACAGGTTGAGTTGACTTACGCTGACGAAGGGGTGCTGAAGTACGGCTATAGAGTTCAACTCCAAAGTGATTTCATGGATGCAATTGTCTGTAAGAACAAAACCATGTTTTCAAGGGAATAAATTGAATGATTTGATATTTCGACAGCAACCATTCCATCTGAATCGATCGCAGGAATAGACGAAGCTTATGCAGTCGCTGCTTCTTAATTCAAAGAATCAGTCGCAAGAAATGTCTTCCAGATTATCAGGTACAATGATTAAGGGGAATCGATGTTAAAAGAAGATGGCTGACCTATCCTTGTAATACTTAATAGGTATGAAAAGGACATCCTTCACAACGATGATCTACTCCGTTACGGCTAGAATTTCAGAATCGCAATTACCAGCAATCCAGATAAGACTGTATGCCCAAATTAAAACAAAATCATATCTTCTAAACCCTTATTATCTCTTCATCTCTAATGATCATCTTGTTAGTTGTATCTCAGCAGCACAGCGATATCCCCATAGAAATGTGCTAAATTCTCCCGCAAACAAGAAGTCTGCTTATCTATCAACAATTCGATTAACTCTGTCTGGTGTGTCGAATACAGTGATCCTAAACTGCGTTATGAAATGAAGGGAGAGCCTGTTCGCGCAGGTGAGCCATTACTTATCAAGCACGTTCCAACAAGTCAATGGCTTGCTAGTGATAATATTCTCTACAACAATGAATTCGGCAGAGAATTCGAAGTATTCTGTCATTCTTTCACAACACACAACAAGACATAGAATCTGATTGCTGAGAAAGTTGGAAGGAAAACCATCGAGACACCTATGCGAAACTAATATAACTAGAATACATTCAGAATCATCACAGCAATTGATCCCTCAACAGCTGCGCAATCAACTATCGTATCTGGTACAGCCACTGCATCAGGATTTACATCAACAATCCGTCGAGGAGGAGCAAGTCTTACCAAAACGGATCTCTTGCACAAAGTTAGAAGACAATTGATGAACAAAAGTGGACCTTATGCGCTGAGATATTTCGGAAACTAGCTTGCATCGTACGATCCTTAGAATACTGGAGTAATATCCTCGCAATCGTTCAAACAAGCATTCTAACTCTTCGGATTGACACTCATCGAATTAGTCAGATATTATTGTTCATTAATATCTTTTAATAGAAGTTTTAACTGAATTGTTTATTTCTTTTAGGACATTCAAGACTTAGAAGGACATTACAGAGCAGATGGACAAGCCTAGCTTGTTAACTACGTCAAATTGCTTGAAGAAATCAAAGTAAAAAGAACTTATTCATTTTATGGATTGAAACAATTATTTCTTAGCATTACGCTTATTACTCTCCTAACGTGCTTTCTTCTCATAGGGTACTCTCCTTGGTGAAAGGAGCAGTCTAGTTGATCAAGCATATGCTATATTATCAGCTAAACTCGGTGGAAATGTGACTCTAAATGGTGTTTTGAATTCATTTAAGAAAATAAAGCATCCAGATGTCATCAAGAGATACTGCACTGACAAAGAAGCATTCAATGATTTCGCACTCAGCTGGGGCAAAACTAACCCTCATCAAAAGATCTCCAAAGAGATATTCAAGTCATATTACACCGTAATAATTAGAAATTATTTAGAGATGTATCTTTAATACAAAATGATGTGTGATGATGATGATGATGATGATGATGATGATGATGATGATGATGATATTCAATGAATTTGGTGTTTAAATATCAACAACAGGATTTCAGTGCTTGCGTCGATAAGGATGATTATTTCGAAGCAGTTGTCAAGAACATCTGGGATATTCCTGCTTGAGAGATGGAGATTTAATTACAATATTTGTGTAGTTTTGCATAACAGTGATGTTCATTGGATATTGATTCAGCTAAAATGCTATTATTTCCTAAAAATTCAGGAACTTTATCTTTTTTGTTGTATCATTCAAGAGGGTTTATTGATTATATTTTACGAACTGAATTGCTTCTTTGCTTCCCTGAAAATCTACCAATTAATACTAGCAGAAAATAGAATGATAATCTTATCAACAAGTTGTATTTGACAGCCCAAAGACATAATTTGGTTAGTTTCTTTGTTATTTTTGGATATTTCTTGTCCCGAATGACTCCTTACTTTTACACATACATTCATCTGATATTGAACAAAAAGACAATTTAAAAAAAGCAGATTATTTCAAAGACATTTCTTTGGTTGAGTTCATTTGCTTTTTCACGGACGAGTAAGAAGGAAGTTGAAGACTTAGAGCACAAGAGGGATGAAACTCTACGATTTGGATTTACATGTCACCTTCGATGAAGATTGCGAGATTTAAGTGACTTCAATGCAGAATGTCGAATCCATCAGGGATTTGCTGGAAAAGAAGAACGCATCTAAAAAGAAGGAAAAAAAGAGAGATTTTACAGGGGGAATTCTAATTAATTTTTTAAATTGTTGCTCATTATTATTATTATTATTACTCATGCCGTTTGGAGATTATCTAGTAGCGACGTGAAAGAAGTTATTCGCTTTGAGGTGAGATTTTATGTTGTCTTCAATGAAAAATTTTGTGTTCAGGTTGTTCTTGATTTCAAAAGAAAGCTCTGGATTCTCAGTCCAAGCCTTCTTAAACTCTTCTTTCGTTATTTCACCATCAGGTTGCTAAAAAAGAGAAAACCAAAAAAGTTATAAGGTAATTAAGGTGAATGTGACATCAACGTTATTAAGGTTTGATTATTTCGTGTTTGCAATAATTTACCATGAAAATATGGAAAAGACATGGGACTTAGAATAAAAAGACGTCCAGAGAGCATTTCAATCCAACAGTGAACATCAGAGGTACTGATGGAAGATTCTGATCTTTGTTACCTGTTGTTGACAATCTCACACGGATGTTCTAAGATGAAGCAGGCTAGACAGTCAGAGAAGCAGGAATGCTCTCAGGTTTGAGTCCGAAGAAATTCTGCTTGATTTGAAGAAGGAAATTAGATATTGGGACTAGTGTTGAGTTTGCCAAGGTTAATTGGAGGTAAAGAGAGTTATCTTCGTTTCCAAAACTAGCAAGGACAGACAGACCACCAGATCCACCATTCCCTTTGGAGTCAGATTTTAAGACTTCCTTTGGGGATTTCAGGGAAAATAAAATAATATTTATGGATGAAACTCTAGTTTTAATCCAGAAAATGAATACAAAAATATTATGTTTTTGTTACTTCAGGCGGTACTTCTGTGAATTTAGGGTTTAACTATGGATGGTTCTGAGGTTAATCGATTGGGTCACCAAACATATCTACTTAAACGATCTAAGTTTATTATGGAACGCTAGCAGGTGCTGTGAAAGCAGAACTAATGGGATTATTAATCTGCTCCTATTGCTAAACTTATGTGTTTTGTTAAGGACTTGCGTGGCTATCCGCAAGATCATATAAATCTATCCCAGAAGTTACAACAGGCTGAACATGCACTGAAGGTTCATCTATTAAGTCAATGATAGCTGTGGCTTATTGCTTTTGAGGAGAAGCAGTAGCTGGAATATGAGGTAAATCACCGATATCGAGAAGATCGATGTTCCCAGCAGAAGTAGGAGGCTTAACATCTGTGCTTTTTTCAGATGAGTTGCTAGTTTGTTCTTGCTTATCGCCTTCTGCTTTTGTCATCTACGAGAAATCTATCTTAATAGGCCTGAAGAAAGCAAAAACAAACCAAACAACAAATAAAATTTAATACTTCCAAAATATCTAACATTTTACTTCCTTCTCATAATATTCTCATGCTTAAAGAGTTCCTCCGGTAGTCGCGAGAACACTGAGCTCACACATCCCAGGGTTATGATCATCTTCTCAATAAATTCTGGATCGCTGATGGCCTTTTGTTCTTCAATTTTGGGTTTATTGCAGAGTACTGTATCTTATGTTTTCTTGGGATCAGTAGCAAGCATTCTCCAGTACATGTAAGCTCTAATTCATAACAAAAACACACACAGCTGTTAATCTCAACGAGCATTCCCTAAAATTCCTTAATTCTGGATTACCTATCTCTCACATCAGGGCTTTAGCTTTCTTCAGCTGCGACCTAAAGAAGACTAATGATCAGACTTTACGAATCCTAAGGGTATTTCACAAATATCTTCACTGCTGCTGTCAGTATTTCCAGTTGCACAAGTCTCTCCTCCTGAGAAAAGCTGCGAAATTGTTTAGACAGGAAGAACTACAACATTTTTATTGAATATTTACTTTTCTGCCTTGACTTGAATGAGCTAAAGTGAGTCATCAATGTACTCAGCATATTCACCAACAATCCAAGCAGCTGAAGCTTTTGACTGTGTGTCGTAAGCCTCACTCATGATGGATGTGATGAGTTTCATTGTCTCTCTGTTTTTGGGAGTAATCACTCGATGTTTCCTGAAGATCTTCTAGAGTGTAATGAGTATTTCCCTGATTTATTCTTAGCAAGACGAGAGATTCGAAGTGTTTTGAATGTTTTTAATCAACTCCATTAAGATCGAAAAGGCCCTAAAGCACAAAGTAACAATAATATTAGTATTTAGATTCCCTCCCAATAGCTAAAAATATCTTAAATCTCATATGAATAATCTACTTCTCGCATGCTTTATCGAATCTCACAGCAATGCTGCCAAGTGCTCTGATTGATTTCTTAACGAATTCTGTATCCGATTCTGTAACATACGTAGCCAGCTCTGCTAGGAGATCATCGAAGTTCTTTTCATTGCAAATTCGCACAAGCACATCAAGCTTCTCGTTCTTCACGTAGTACGGCTCGTTGAAGTTGCAAAAGAACGATTTCAGTTTCGATTCCATAATGTTAGGTTTTCTTTGCAGAATGTGCAAGATCGACTTCAAAATCACGAACTTCACTTCAGGCTTATCCCAATTTAATAAGGAGACTAAACAAGAATCAAAAGTGTAAACCAGCAGTCAGATCTCCTATGATCATATGTTTTAACAAAAATAAAAAGAAAACCTAAAGAAGGTGTTAGTTTCTTCATGATCGTGTCAATTAGCGAGGTATTCGATATGCAAACTAAGAACTTCAGCACAACCTTCACTGCACTCAGCACCACTGCTGGGTTTATGTGGTTCAATCGCGGGAGAACTCTCTCAATTATTCTTCACAAAAAAGCAGCTCAACATAACTAAAAACCCCCTTAACAAGTCATAGGAATGTGTTATGATTTACTGTTCAGCTTCTTCTAAGGTAGCTGTGTAATCTGCAAGCTGATCAAGTAAAAAGATCTATCCCCATTCGGAGCATTCGTTGATCGCAATCAGCAGCTTCTTTAGATTCTATGAGTTTATCGTTGGAAGCAGTTCGCCCCTTGAAAGAGTAAAAAATATATTGAAAAAACCAGGAAAACACATTAGAGAATCGTTTTTTTTTGTTTTACTTGATAAAGGATATTTCTTGTAAAGCAAGGAGCAGATTAGCTAAGACTAACCCGTTGGTTTCCGTGCCAAGCAGCGCTTGCATCATTTAGATTAACCCAGCTTCTTCGACTAGTTTAGGTGATACTTCGTATACCTTTGAAACACAAAGTGCTGCTGTTTTGCGCACATATGGTTCTTCGTCTTCGAGGCAATTCTTGAGTGGTGGAACGAGATATTCATTTAGTTTGTGGACACGCAGACATCCAATAGTTCGAACTGCTAATGCCCTTAGCATTGGGTTGGCTGTTTTTCGAATACAAATTGTTTTGCTAAAAATCATAAACCCAAAAGCGCACAAATGAAAGTTAATTGTGAGTTGTTGATTGTACCTTTATTTTCCATATCTTTGCGGAATAGATTGACAACCATGATGGAGTCATCTGGTTTGTCTCTCGAATAGTTAATAATGTAGAGATACACCAGCTTTTTGAGTTGCATATCAGGATATTGCAGACATTTCAAGACAGACTAAAACAGCGGTGAAACATCCTTCCCGACTGTCATATTTGCAATGATTTTCTTGACTGCGTAGAGTTTGACTTCAAATTCATCTGAACTTAGTTCTTGCTCCAAGTCGAATAGTTCTCCCTTTGAAGTTTGTGTATCGAAGAATGCCATATCTAGAAATTATTGATTGATTGATCTGTGTGAATGTGTGTGTGTAAAAAGCAATTAATTGTAAATAAGGAAAGCTCTAGGAATCTTGATTTTTATTATTTAAGCCTTGTTTGTTGTTTCTTTTCTCTTTTTTTAGATAGAATGATAGATCTTCTTTGGGAGTCTATTCTTTTCTGCCAACGATTGATTTCAATTCGAAATGCAAAGATGAATGAATCACTGTGGAGGATCTGAAAATTCATTCAGAATTCGCTAAAATAATCAATGAAAAAAAATGAAGAAATTTATTCAAATTCAAGAGTTTAGCAAATAGGGAAATGTCCAGATATTTTTAACAAGAAAGTTTAAAGAAATGCTCAATTGGAATGCTTTGGAGCTTTAATATGAATCATTTATGCTGATTAATGGTGTGGATATCAAGAATGTTAGAAATTAATGGAATAAAGCTAAATCATCTTTTCAAGCTAGAAAATTAAATTGATTTGTTTGATTGTATCTTCGTATGATTTCTGAAGATATTCTGAAAGACTTAAGCAAGATTGAAGTAGTGATTTCGCGGGAGAGAATAGCTTGAAAAGGCAGCTGACTATCTTTTGAATTCAAAAATAATCAAAAACTCAAACAATTCTCATCGTAAAATTTCGTAAAAAATTAAAAAACAATTGAAATCTCAATCTTTCGTGCTTTCATTATGAGTCCAAACAACAGAAAGACAACTTCCAAGCCTAATCCTAAGAATGCTCAGCCTGTTCAACCATAAAGCGCATTCTTTTTGTACAGATCGTCTGTTCTCGATGACCTTAAAAAGAAAAACCCTGAAGAGACCCAGACAGCGCTGTCGGAGAGAGCTACTAAAGCCTGGGAGACGCTGGATTCCGATTAGAAAAAGGAATTTGAACTCTTACATGAAAAGGAGAGAAAGTAGTATGAACTCGACATCGAAGCTTGGAAGAAGAAACATCCTCATGATACTTTCGAGGAGAAAACTCATTCTGATGTTGAGGAAGATCACGGTTCTAAAACCCCTAGCAAAACTGGAGCTAAGAAATCTAAAGTTGCAGCTGAGAGATCTCATGTTAAAGCATCCTTACGGAAGAACAGTGTGAGTGCGTAGCATAGCCAGAAGTCCACGAAGAAGGGAGGTATTGAAGAAAGAACAATGGAAACGGAGGAAAGTGTAAAGAGAACAAAATCCAAAGACAGCAAGGCTAAGGATGTTGAGAATGGAGAAGAACCACAGCTGCGATAGAGAAAGAACAGCTCAGTTGAAAGGTCTAAGGACTCGAAATAAAAAAGAGGACATTCTAGTAAGAATAAAGAACATATTGAAGAGCCATAGGTTTCTAGTTCTAAGAATAAGGGTAAGACTTCCCAATCCAGAGAAAGAAAGGCTTCGGGAACTGCTCAAAAGGAAAATTCTCATGGTTAATCTTCTTCAACTAGAAACAGATCGGGTAGTAATAAGCCTTCCAAAGAAACTAAAGCACTGAGCAGAAAGGAATCTACTTCAAATGGTAAGTCACTTGGAAAAGAGGAGGAAGTAGGTAAAAGTTCTAAAAAGGACTAATCGAAGACAGAATCTAAGGGTAAATCTTCTGCAAGAAATGCTACTCCTTCGAAAACTGAATCGAAAGCTTCTAAGAAATTAATTACAGTTAAAGACACAAAGAATGATGTTTCACCTACTCCAGCTGAGAGAGTGAATCATCACGCTTCTTCGAAAGGCAAGACATCCAGAAAAGACTCCGAGAGCCAAGATAAATCCGTCGGAAGTCAAAAGTCTCACAGAAAAGTTAGTGCTTCTGGAAAAAGTTCAAAGAAAGTGAACGAAAAGGATACTGATTCAAAGGCAATGAGCAGATCAAACTCAAGACCACAATCTAAATCCAAATCGAATTCTGAGTCAACGTCTAAAGATACAAAAGCAGCTCAGAATGCTACTACTTCAAGAAGCACCAGTTCAAAATCTAAATCAAAGGAATAAACAACTACCTCGAATAAAGGTTCTAAACATAAAGGCGATGAACCCGCAACAGACAGCATCAGTAGCTCTAAGAAATGAAGCTCATCTCAGCTCCAAAATAGGCTAAGACTTCTATGAACAATGTGCAAGTACTCTCCTTCACTCCCTACATAGCCTTAATCAGTGCAACCACATGCCTACCTGCCGATTAAACACCTACAGTTTCTTTTTTTCCTTTTTTTCCCATTGTTCTCCACTGTCTGTGTATGTGTGTGTGAGTTGTTTCCTTCCAACTGCTTGAGTACCTTCTATTTCTATTGAAATTCACGAAAGATAGAAAATACAACCTATTAATAAGTTCAAATTGAACTAATTGTTTCCTAATCAAACCTTTTAATTCCTTTAATTAACTTTGAAGTTTCCATTCAAAACCTTCACTTATTTCTCTAAATAAAACAATAATTACAGGCTCTATATTTTTGATCGGCTCATTGCGAAGGAATATTACAAAAAAACAAGATCAAACTTTTCGGCTGCTTGATCACTTCTCTTTAATTACACTTGTCTTATAATTCTGAATGCACTCGCTGAATAAAAACAATCAGGAAAACTAAGAATCATAAAATGGGCTAATTCAACGAACGCCTATGTAAAGTAACACTCTCACATTCGACTAACTCAACGTCAAGATCATCAATGGGTCAGCTATAACCAACGTAGAAAAACTCGATTATCAAGGCATCGAATGGTAGGAAATCTCTCATACTTCTCGATCTTAATTTCGAGTTAAACGCTTGAAATCCTACAAACCCCACAAGTAATACGAGCTAATCACGAATCGTCGTTATCCTCCTGTCAAGCGCACCAAAGACTAAGCATACTTCATCGTTGACAAGTTTTTCAAAGGATTGAAGCCTTAAAGCACTCATGTTTAGCTTCCAGATACTGTTAAAGCAGTATCTCGAAACGATATTTATTATCTCAGTTAAGACCATCTCAAACACTGCTCGACAATCAGGAAAACTGTGAATGAATTTGAGCACAACATGAGTGAATAAGAGAACGTTAATTTCCGACCAGTTTGCATGGCAGTGAATTAGAACTGCTTTGTTCTTGGCGGATTCGAAGGAGGGCTATTTTATTAAGACATACTAACTTCACGTAGCGTGCATATTAAGAATGTGACTACCAATTTGACTTAAAAAGAAGGTGATATCATAAACTAAGTGGATATTTATAAATCAGGTAACTCTTCTTTACATCTTCTCACTGCTCAAAATGATAAGTACGTGTAAATGTTCGATCTCGAGCAATTTCGAAGAAAACCAAAAATGCGTGTGTTATGTAATTCTCAAGTGAATGTTGCTAAGTTTTCACCGAATAATTAGAATATCATAGCGGTTTTCTGTGACAAAGTTGATGCTGAAATTATGGATGTAAGGACATGGGAGACCGTCCAGTAACTCAAAGTAAGAACAAAATAAATTTTAAAAATGCAAAAGAGTTTTTTTTGTAAAATCTGGTGATTTGGATGTTAATACTACTTACTTGTGCAGGGCCATACTGACTACGGTTTAACATTGGATTGGCATCCGAATGGGAGGAACATAGCGACAGGGAATTAAGATGGCACTACAAGAATCTGGGATATTCGCAACACAGCAACTTCTGTGCATGTGCTTCCTTGCTAGATGGGTAACTCCTACAATGTGAAGTATAACCAATCTGGAGATTTCTTGGCTGTGTTAGAATGCAGTGATTACTTGAATATTTATAGCGCAACTAACGATTATTCCCATCATTAAGTGTAAGATTTCCTTGGGCAATCAACAGGGCTAGCGTTTTATGAAGACAGGATATTTGTGGGGGTTAATATGAATTAATATGATGGCATTCTGCAAATGTCACAGAGGTTCTCAGTTGCTGCGAAATATGAGTCCAAAATGGCTGAATACTCCATATGAGAAGAAGAAGAAGAAGAAGAAGAAGAAGTTATGGCAATATGTATGTATATATTACATGTAAATTTCACGAAATGCTATTTATTTAATTAGTTTATTAGATTTCCCAAGGAATTAATTAGAGTTTAAAATTAGTTTTTTTAATTAAAACATGAATAACTAAAGATGAATTAGGCTGATTATAGCCCCTTTCAAAATTAACTCACTTTAGCCATGGTTTGGAGCGATTAGATACTGCCTTGAAGATCTTAGGTTGTTGAATATCACCTGAGAATACCGTTGAGCTTGTTTGCATTGCAGAGGACAAGGGGGTGCTAATATTATTGGGTTCAACTCCTGCTGATATAGCTGATGGCTGAGATGCTTAGAGACTCTGATTTTGGAATTCAAAAGGAGGAGTCTGCAGATTGAGATCAGTCTGAGGGTAGCTTTGTCCAGAGAAGAAATTATACTACTGAGATAGTGGTTGCACAGCTGAAGTAGCAGCGGGTATTATGTCATTTTCGAATATTTAAGCAGGTTATTGTGCTTGTACTGTTGCTGATGCTGCTGTTACTGTTGCCTGTTCTTCAACAATATTGACAGTTGAAGAGTTTTCTGGCGATTGTGGTTATTCATGTTTCCAAAACTCTTCAGATCTGACTTGATTGCTTTGGACGTATGTTTTCTCTTGGGTCATGATATTGTCGAATGCCTCGTCTAATGGTTTTACAGCGGATGATAGCTAGAAGAACAAAAACACATAAATCAATCAGATCAGATCATGTATCTTCTTCTTGTTGTGTTGTTCTCTTTTTTTAAATAAATTGAATAAAATAATACATCTTCAGTAGATGCTACTTTGTCAGCTTTAGTCTCTTCCAGATTATCTTAAGCTGAACTATCTGCAACATTAATATCGCTTTTCTCTTCTTCTTTAGCTGCTTCCACTGTTGCTTCTACTTTTTTAGCTGGTTCCACTATAGCTTCTACTTCTTTAGCTACTTCCACTGTTGCCTCTTCTTCTTGAGCAACTTTAATAATATTCTCCTCACTTTCTAGAGCTTCTTCTCCTTTAGCTTCAGTTTGATTGTGTTCTTTTTCTACTGCTGCAGCTGTTTCTAAGTTCGCTTGTTCTTCTATTTCCTTAGCATTATCGACTTCAGTTTATTCACAACCAATAGCATCAATGTCAGCTCTTTCAGCATCTAACTTAATACTAATTTAATCAATATCTTCCTCTTTATCTTCTAAATTCTCAGCTGATTCAATTTAGCTCTTTCTTTCGTCCTCTAGCTCCTCCTCCATCAACCCATTCATTTATTCTTCTACTTCTTCAACTTCAGCTTCTTCACAGTTCATATCTACTGTGTTAACATCCTCAATCTCCTTTCTTTCTTCTATAACAGCTTCGTTATTATCAAAAATAATCGGTCCTAATGTGTTATCAAAGTTCCTAATATTCTCATTATTCTTCTCAATCTCCCTCATTCTCTTAGTCAATCTATGATGCATGAAGTACATTCCCAAGAAAGCTATTCAAAACAAAACAATTCCTCAGTTTTATTCTTTTCCCCCATTATTAAAATCTCTTACCCAATCCTGAAAGTACTCTGACAACAAGGAATAGTTTTCCAACAACTTTCTTCCCAAGTCCAGCTTTTTCTGCATGCGACACACGATGCATAGACTTAAGCAAATCCCGCTGCACTTCTGAGCTCATCAACCAGCGGATTACTCTCTTCATAAATGCAATCCCTAAGATCCTGTAAGCAATATTTGTGAATCCCTTTGCTACACTAACAATCGCGTTCTTCGTGAAATGAACAAATGTGCCTCCGAAGCTAACCATTCCTACAGCTGCACCCATGATATTCATCAACGAATTGAATCCCATGAGGACTCCTTAGTACTCATCACGGAATTACCCAGGTTACCCAAGCACAGGAGGATTCATATTTCCATTCATACCTCCCATTCCCATTCCCATGCCTCCACCGTACATGCTGCTTCCACCATACATGCTACTTCCACCATACATACCACTTCCACCGTACATTCCACTGTTTCCATACATTGAACTACCATACATGGAGTTTCCCATTGCCGATGTTGACCCCATACCATTTTGTGCCATACTATTCATTCCTGGGAGGAGATTGCTATTTAATCCATTATTAAGATTCGTCGAAGAGTTGATTGTAGCCAACGCTGAATTCTAAGGAGCAGTGGTTGCCAATTCTATGTCAAAAAACAAAGCAATTTCAAAGGTAAAATCACAATATTTAAATGAATAAAATGTTGCTCTTAGGGGCAGCAAAGAAATAAATGAAATGATATGTATCTTCCATTCCTTTTTGATTGATCTAATTACGCTAATTCTGACCCGAGACATCCAAGCTAGATTGGAGTGTATCCGATGTAGGCAGCTATTGGAGCCTTCTTGAAGAAGGATCTTCTTTGTTCATTGTTTATAAGTAATAGCTCTGATTATTTATTGATCAAACAGCACCTTGAGTTCTTCTAACGCAGATAGCAAAATAAGAATACTAAATAAAAGTGTTTCGATTTCTCTCTGAGTTGTGCTTGTTTTGTGAAAATCAATCAGATATATCAATGACTCTTCTTCTTTGCTAGCCAAGCACAGAACAATATTCCTCTTCCTAAAAGTCTGTTCTTTTTCTAGTATTCTGAAAATTGATTGTTTTTCTTGAGCTAAATTACAATATTCAATGTTTCTTCTCCCTCCTCTGCAGCTTCTTTTTTTCTTCTAATTTTTATTCTGAAAACCAAAGGGAGGAAAAGCCATCAAAGAGTGATTTTAAATGAATGAGTAAGATAGAGGAGCAAAACGAGGATGAATAGTATTGGGTGGGTAGAATAGACTGTAATTACCTGCGTGCGTCCGTGTGGGGTGTATTTCGACATCTGATAGTTAAAAATAAATATCTCCAAACAATATTAACTAACTAAAAATAACATACAAAATAATAATTTCAATCCCACGGACTTTTGTGACATATGACAGATTTCAGTGAGGATATATTAAGCCTTTAAGTGTAAATACCATTCATAGAGAAACACAGTTGAAATGGCAAAGAATAATTGTGGGTGAAATCACACAGATAGAAAAAAAAGAACTATTCTCTATGAAAAAACTTATTTATTTGTGATGTACGCTCTTATGAACTTAGAAATTTCAAATAAAGAAAGATCAATGAGAGAGAGAGACAGTCAGTCATACATAATTTTGTATTGTATTGTTGAAAGGAATAATTGAAATAGCGAGAGAATCAATTTCTCCCCTCTTAAATCGATTCATAAATCTCAGAATTAAAGGACGTTTAAATCAAAACAAAATCAAACAGATAAACCTTCTGATAATTATGATTAAACTAATCAATCTTGATTAGTAATTGCAACTAAAAAAGACTTAAAATTCCTAGTAGAAGTGATTGATAAAACAAAACAAAAACTCAACAAAAACACATTATTTGTTTTAAAATGTAACCATAAAGTAACAGCAATCGATTTGTACAGAGTCTATTCTCACTTGCAGTCTTGCTGAATGTCGTCAGTAAACAATAAATGGCTAGCGCTTATCTTATATTCTAGCTTTGATCCAAGAGAGATGAGATATCTCCTGGAAGATTATTCTAGGTTAATAATTGTTTGTTTTTTTTGCCTTTGCAGCATGTCTGATTGACCACTGTTTAAACGAATCAGGAGGTATTTGCACATAATGCAGCTCAGGATATTATGTATTGAGAGGAAAGCTATGTGTGTCTTCTTGTCTTAGTTATCAGTTCGTTGACACTTATCTATGCACAGGTAGAGTTTAACAACAATCAATAAGAATAGGATTTAATTATTAAAAATACAACCAATGAAACTTTTGCTTTATGTTGTCTTTTTTCTTGAAATAGCTTGTAGCGACAAGCTCCCTAATTGCATAACGTGCTCATCAGCTAGTACTTGCCTTTCCTGTGACAGCTCTCATTTCCTCTTCAACAATCAATGTAAAATCTCTCCCCTTTCAAAAAACTGATTTATTCCTTACTTTTCCTTCCTATTTTAGGCTCTCCATTGATCTCGAACTGCTTGACATATAGCGCAACGAACTCCTTGAATTGCTCAGTATGCCAAAATGGATACATTCTCTCAAACAACAACACTCAATGCTAATCTCCATGCTAGTAATCTCTCCCAGGATACATTCTCCTTGCTTCTGGGGTATGCACACAATGTTCGTCTCCCTGCGTTAATTGCTCCGAAACAGCATCTAACTGTTCAAGTTGTGCTGCTGGATACGTCCTTGATAAAAATCTCCTCGACATCACCAAACTAAACGAATTCACCTGTTAGAAAAAATGCAACAGTCCAATTACTGCCTACAGTGATGTCAATGGGGTTTGCCAAAGTAATTAACTTAATTTCTTCAATAACATTCTGTGTCATTAAGAGTTTTATTATTCTAATAGATTGCAGCAGTAACTGCTTGAGTTGCATCGGAGAGAGTTACAACTGCACGTAATGCAAGAATGGGATGTTCCTTTAGCTAACAAGTACTTCTACTGTTTATGGAATCTGCTAGTTAGCCTGTAACGAAGGGTATTTCGCTAGTTCACTTTCAAATCGCTGTGAAAAATGCTCCGATAACTGTGAATCCTGTGATAATCTCAATATTTGCAATGTTTGTGCCAGCAGTTACACACGGATTCAATTGACAGACTAGACATATTCATGTGCCTTAACAGCATCCCTATCAGATAAGCTCAGCTAAGGGTACTACTACAACTCCTAAGCCAACCTCCTGCAAAGTAAAATCATAGAGAGATTGTACAGTTGATTTCATGTACTATTTTCACCTTTTTCAATCAATTTTTAAAATATTTGTTACTAGAATGCTCCTCGAATTGTCTGACCTGCGATTAATCCGCTGACAACTGCATTTCCTGCACAAGTCCAACTCCTTTGCTGAATATACTCTAAGCTGGTACCACCACACCACAATCCTGTGTAGCTGAATGCCCATCCAATAAAATTGCTATGAATCAGGCATGCTACAGTAAGAACTTTTGATTCGTTTAACCAAATTAAATCTTTCGTGATAAACTTCTCATCCAGGTTGTGGTGATACCCGTGCTCCTAACCTAGCGAATTGTGTGCAATGTGAACTCAATTCGACTACACATTCCGCAGAATGCAAGAGCTGTCAGATCGGGTATTTTCTACAGAATAACAAATGCTCTCTATGCAGCTCTACCTGCAAGGACTGTTCAGGAAGCAGCTCATTCTGCACTCAATGTGTACCTCCATTGCTCTTGCAGAATGGGACATGCACGAGATCCTGTGCTGTAGGTTAATTCCTCGATTCTGCCTAAAGATGCTCCAGTAAATACGACTGAAACATATTTTAAACTCTAACCCTAACAACTTTTGATTATTTTTTCAAGATTGTTCTTCTAAATGCTTGGATTGCATGGGAACAGCATCAAATTGCACGAGCTGCTCTGCTGGTTTAGTCCTCGATAAGAAGAGTTTACTCATCAACACAAACGAATATGAATGCAAGACTGCATGCAATGAACCCATTCGCACATATATCAACAAATAAAATTACTGCTCTGATTGCGATCAGGCTATCTGCTATCGATGCTCTAATTCCCCAAGGAATTGCACAGCCTGCACTTAGAACTACTTTCTCACAAGCACTCTCGACAGCGACAATAACCCAGGATATACATGCACTCCCGCATGCAGCAGCAATCAATTCCCAGATAGTTAGCTAGGAATATGCAGAAGTAAGTCAAAATAAGCAAACAAAAATACCAATAATTTCATTCAATTTATCCTTATTCTTCAACTTCTTTTTTCTTCATTGACTCTTCCTCCCTCTCTTTTAGACTGTGATTCTTCCTGCATGCGCTGTGATGGGAGCTCTCGAAACTGCACACAATGCTCTAGTCCATTGATCCTATCCAAGAAACTAGACCTCTCACTACCTTGGGAATGCTCATCGGCATGCCTGATATCAAATGGTTGGTACCTTACTAAAACTACCATCCCAAACACCTAAGTCTCCTAGGATGTCTGCAACCAATGCAGTTCTTCATGTTTGACATGCGCCGACATCCCAACCAAATGCACATCTTGTCTCCCCGAGCAGACTTTATCCAACAATGCGTGTGTGGATTCCTGTGGTGCTGGATACTTTCGAGAAACCAACAAACTAGGGAGCATCTGCTAAAGTACCGATATTTTATTCAATAAATTTCTGTTTGTTCTTTTTTTGAAGCAACACAGCAGCTGTTTATATTTTTCATTTTAGCTTGTTATAAGACTTGTTAGACATGCGTGAATCAAAGTGAAATCTGCATGACATGCAAGGACAGCTATTTCAAGAATCCAATCGATAACAAGTGCTATCCATGCTAGTTTCCGTGCAAAACTTGCAGGAATTCAGCGTAGGAATGCTTGACTTGCTATTCCTCAATGTTTCTCGCTGAGAAAGTAGAAGGTGCGCTAACAGGGAAATGCATCTTCAGCTGTTCAGCCTAAGGCACATACGTCTTAGATGGCACCAACATATGCAGGAGTAACAAATCAGCAAAGCAACGAAAAGATATATTTTTATGTTTTTTGTTGTAACCACCTTCTATTCTTCTAAAACACTAGAATGCGATGCTTCATGCTAGACGTGCACGAATTAGGCGACAAACTGTGGGATATGCAATAACAATAAGTTTTTCTAAGTGAATACCTGCGTGTCGACATGTTCGCCAGGATTCTACAATGCAGACACGTACACTTGTGCAAGTAATTGTCTTTCATATAATCATTGTATTCTTACGGTTTCTTACTATTGTTCTCTGTTTAGGTTGTGACAGTTCCTGTGTAGAATGCGATGCGAGTAACAAATACAATTGCACAGTCTGCAGTCCAAGAATGTTCCTCTAGCCAATCAGTTCTTCAGTTCGCACCTGCGTGGTGACTTGCTCAGAAGGATACTTCCAATCCGGGAAAGAATGCGTTAGTTGCTCATCAACTTGCAGGACCTGCATTTCTTCCAGCATGAACTGCACATCTTGCTAGTCTGGACAAGTACTGTATAACTCCACTTGCAACTCCGCCTGTTTCGATGGAACGTATCTCTCCAACGGATAATGCATGCGTAAAATTTATAAATATGAATTTGGAGAGATATCACAACCAATCAATGTTCATTTACAATCGTGCATCCATTGACTTTTTAGTTTATTTTCTTTCTCTCATTGTTTGTGTTTTACCTAACAGCCTGCAATTCTCTATGCATGACTTGCAGCGGAACATCCACTTCATGTACATCATGTGGAGCTGGATTATTTCTCAGTAATGCTTAATGCCTCAGTGCATGTGAGGCTGGATCATACTCACCAGATGGACTCACTTGCAAGAGTACAATCATTCTAATTAAACCATTTTGAATACACTTATTAACTTCTTCTCTTCTTTTTCTGCTTTGTTCTTAGTCTGCCCATAAGGCTGCTCTTCATGCGAACTATCCCAAGGACTACTGAAATGCCTTGATTGCCGAGTAGACTAGTAATACTTCCTAGTCGTCGATTACGAACTCACTCTGACTGATTCACAAAAGCAGCAGCTGCTCTTCAAATGTGTCCAGCAATGTCAAATAATAGCAAACCAGTCATTCTTCTATTCCGATAGCTCTCAGAAATGCATGCAATGCAGCTCGAATTGTCAGACTTGCTCGCTATCTTCCTCTGCATGCACTACCTGCCAACAAGGATTCGTTCTACGACTTAATGCTACTGGCAACACCGAAACAGGATCTTGCATACCATGTGACGCATCCTGCAGCTCTTGCATCAGCTAGCCATCATATTGTCTATCCTGCGTGGTATCAACTTCACCATCTGGATAGTCATACTTCCTCGACACTCGTCTACACATATGCCGTGTGAACTGCCCTGACAACCATTTCCCTAGCAGCAACATCTGCTATGAGAATTCCAAGCTAAACTGTGCGTTATTCTCATCTTTAAACACCTGCATGCAGTGTTTCAGGTTCAACAACGATGGAACTTGTAAAACCTGCAAGGATAGCTATTTCCTAGATATAAACTCCAAGGAATGCTCGAGTTCTTGCCCGTCAGGTTAAGTCTTTGTACGAACCCAAAGTGACTACGGAAAATGCACTCTCTGCACTCCAAACTGCTTGAGCTGCTTGGATTCGGGAAATTCATGTGTTCAATGCTAGCAAGGTTATGTCTTATCAGCACCGTTTAAAGGAATCTGCATGATATCCTGCAGTGATGGGTACTTCTAAAGAGCTGGGAAATGCTTCCGTAAGAGAACAAAGAAGAAGAAGATCATATAAAAATAATATTTATTTTTCCATTTATCCATTAATGGGCTTGTGTTGATTTCTTTTCAATTTTTAGCTTGTTATTCAAACTGTCTGACATGTACTTCATCACCTGATAATTGTACCCAGTGCAAGAGAGATTCCACATCACCAGCTTGTAAATATTTTACGCATCATCTTCCCTTGCAACTCATACTTTTTTATTAAACAAGATCTCTATTACACACCACACAAGGTTATAGGATCAACCAAGAACAAAGCCATCTGTGTGGGCTCTTGTCCAGACTCCACCAACAGAGACGACATTCTCAAGACATGCTTTTGTAATATTTATTATTGGAAAAAGCGAAGTTATTTTCTTTTTTTGTTCATTTCCAAAACACAATATTTCTATTATTAGAATGCAGTGAGTTCTGTGTGACATGTGTGAGCAGCCAAGAAGTGTGCAGCTAATGCAAGACAGGTTCAGTGCGATTCATGTTAGATTAGGATAACCTAAGAAATGTTGTATCGTACCCTCCTGAGATACAATTTCAAACTGCAACCAGTCAACAACTTATGTCTCTATGTCTATCCGATTGCTCAAGAGAAACCCTTCTTACCAAGGACACAAAAGTCACTAGATCTTACTTTAAGCTTGGTTCGGCTTGCAAAAGTAACCCAAACCTTTTCTTAATCTCACACTTTAAAACTACTAATTATGTTTCTTACCATTCCTACCAAAAAGTGTGCCCACTTGGCTGTCTAAGTTGTTCCCCTCCTTCCTCAGTTGCTAACCTACTTGATTCCACCTAACGAGATGCAATAATTCTTGAGCAACATTGTTTCTAATGCGACACTTCTAATGGATATGTGCCAAACAATTTTGGAGGCTGCAAATTACCTGCATGTGGGGATGGTATTGTAAACGATGAAGAAGAAGAGTGCGATGATGGGAATAATACCGATTACGATGGATGCAATTCCGTCTGCAAGATCGAAGCAGGATATGATTGTACCAACGATCTAGGGAAGATGTCAGTGTGCAAAACAATCTGTGGAGATTCCCTGATAACTGGGTTTAATCTCGGTGGATATGAACAGTGCGATGCTGGTGACAAGCAAGGTATCTTCTAAGGATGCTCAGCAACGTGCACTGTACAAAGCAATTATTTCTGCGCCATTCCGAATGGAAAGTAAACAGAAAATATCCAATAAAACTTCATATTTTTATTCTTTTTTTTCTTTGACTATCAATTTTATTGTATTTGAAATTTATTAGATCTTCTTCAGTCTGTGGCCGAAGTTGTTCTGGGAATTGTAAGACATGCTCGATTGCCTCTACTGGGTTAACATCTTGCGTTGCTTGTGTGAGCCCATACGACTTTTTGTCAGGTCTTTCTTGCGTTTCCAAATGTCCTGAAGGCATGTTCGGTGATCCTTCCTCTGGAAAATGCGTAAAGGTTTGTCCGAGAATGTACTCCACAATGGACAGAACAAATCACCTCTGCGTGACAGAATGTCCCATTGAATCCTTCCAGCTTAATGCAGGCACTCATCTTGAGTGTCTCCTTACCTGCCCGAAGAGCTACTACCCTGCAATGGATGAACTGAACAACAGAATTTGCTTGAGTTGCCATCCAACTTGTGGGACTTGTGCTAGTCCATCTCAAACAGATTGCTTGAGCTGCTCAGATCCAGCATTCCTGTACCTTCACATCCATGAGTTCTATCATAAATGCTCTAGTCCTTGTGAATAAGGTAAAAAAAACCAATAAAAATATAAAAATATTTCTCAGTCTTTTCTCTGATCAAAGTCATTTCATATTTCTAACATAATTCTATGAATTCCTCTAGGTTTCATAGCACAGCAAGAAGATCTCGATGGCTTGACCAAATGCATTCCATGTCAAGGTGATACAGTGAATTGCAGTTCATGCGCTCCAAACTACTTCTTAATGAACAACAGGTGTCTCCGTTAATGCCCAGACAACACCTCCAAGGACACTGCAACTTGGACATGTCTTTACAACTCAGTTCCGAACATTCTCTTGATCCAAGATAACTAATCCGGTATCTATGGGTTTGTCGATAGCTACACCATCCGAGCAGCCATCAGTGATATCTACTAAATCCAATCCTATTTGTGGTCCCTCCCTGAAGAATCATCATTCGTTTCCTCAGCATTCTTCAATGCAACAGCAGTCAACACGAATATTTTAACCTTTCAGGGTAGCAATCTCTAAAGCGACAAAACCTACAAAGTCTAACTGCAAATCACCGTAGCCAACATCACATACTCTGCTTCGACGTCATTCACAACCATTAAAAACCCTGCCAGTAAACAAATGCTCCTTTCTTCTTTTGTAACCTTCCTTGTTTGTGCGTTTTCCCATTCACAATAGTCGAATTGTTCGTGAGTCCACTGAAAGGTAATTATCTCAATACAGTGTTCACAATCAAAACTACTGGTTGGCCTGTTGAATTCGATAAACTCTATAAGTACAGCTTATTCGCTGTTTCCTCTGTTGCTCCCTTGGAACAATTCTTCCTTCGCAGAGGAACCAGTTCCACTGACATAATCGTTTCCTACTCCTTTCCTTTGATTTCTGGAGCTTCTACAGATACCAGCAGCGACGTCTCCTACACACTGTACTTGACTATCGACACTAGAGACTTCAGTATCACCCCTAGGGCTTAGTTAACGCTGCTAGCATAATCTCAGCCAGTTAGTATTCCCGATCTTTACAGTATTCTGCAATCGACACAGATAATTAACTCTGTTTTCGATGTCAGCACATTCGGAAACTCCTTAACATCTATCTCAGCTAGTCAGCTCAGCTATGCTAGTACAATTGCTAGTAAAATATAGTAAACCAATACTCAGGATAACTCTCAGGCATGCGAAGATACCCAAGCAATATCCTCAGCTTAATCACCAACATCATAATCATCGCAGGATCAATCCTCATCATCATCGTCATCATCTAGCATCTGCAGTGGCGTTGGTTAATGCTAAGTACTCTAGAACATTCTTCTCTGCGAGTGTCCAGCTTAGTATTCAGGGCAGTTCTGCGAGTATTCCTATTCCGAAAGGAGTCATTTACAGCAAGCAATGCAGATTCTAAACGACGAGCTCGAGAGGTTTAGTGTTCGAAATGATAATCTCAACGAATTCCTCCAGACAATCGAAGCATGCACTCAGTTTCACGATGTGATTAACTTTAAGCTTCTCAACAGTCTCCGCAAGAACCTTCGGTCACTGTTGCATATCGGAGCGATTAAGGGGAAGGCATTCTAACTGTTCATGAGTTCAATAGGGAATTACATGGAAACTTGCTAATTCATTCACCGATAACTGTAATTATTGTAGATCTACTACCAATCAAGTGAATCATCCTTCATATTGAACGACGTGTAGCTTTACGGATCGCATTAAGACGTACTCATCGAGAAAGCCTTAGTCGAGATAAACTTTTACTACCAAGAAATCTTAAGAATCCTTAAAACACTCATAGACAATCAAGCAATCACATTATCACAGTCTGGAGGGATCACCAGCAGCAGCACAGGAGATGTATCAGTATCAACATCTCTTGTATCCTTAGCTATTCACAATTGCTCAGTTGATTCTCTCACTTCACTAACAGGATATAACAGAAATGCGTTGTCTTCCTAACCCACCTATCCTTCTTCCCCTGCAGGTCGTGTGCTCACCACTGAGAGTGTATCATTACTGGATATCTCCGAGTAATTCCTCCAAGAACTACAGAACCTTCTTGCACAGACTGTAAGTGAAATTGCCTTAATCGAGACGGAATTCATATCCGATCCGTTTCTGTCAAATTCCCGACGAATCAAATACTCCGCGACTATTGAAGTTAAACTCATTGACCTTACAAACAGCAAAAAGATTTCCTAGAATTCAGCATAATCACCTCTTTCCCTGGCCTTGAAATCCATCAATTCTACTGTTTCTCCCAGCAAACTCTACCTCAAGAAGATTTCTACTTAACCACCAACACTTCCGATCTGCGCAGTCTACGATGAATCCTCCAAATCCTATTCACCTTCTTCACTCTGCAAGCTCTCACGAACTGAAACAATCAGCGTTTCTAATAACTTCTATGTCTGCGAGTGCACTAATTTCCTAGGCATCTTCACAATTCTCGATGGGCAAGATAACAATTCCTCGTTTGTGTAACTCTCTGCCAGCGGAATTTGGTCGAGAATCACTTAGAATTTCGGGTTTATCTTTAGCTTGACAAATCTATCGCTGCTGATCCTGCTCCTAGGGCTGATGTACATCTTCAAGAAAGACAAAGAAATCCTCAATGAAGACTTCAAAGCACTTCATCCGCTGTATTCAATCATATTCATATCTGATTGTGTTAACCCCAGGGAAATCAGAGTAC
>Ga0302271_10000969_pt1 | contig 28159 bp, 24 predicted proteins | sample III_Bog_N1_1_FD_198767 | JGI IMG/M metagenome (GOLD analysis project Ga0302271, IMG submission 198767) | Peat permafrost microbial communities from Stordalen Mire near Abisko, Sweden - III_Bog_N1_1 | ecosystem: Environmental > Terrestrial > Soil > Wetlands > Peat | place: Sweden: Abisko... | reverse complement strand
GAGGGATCAAGATCAAATAATAAAATAAACATAGGGGAGATTTGAAAATATAAGATCAATTTTTAAGAAGATATTGGAAGTGGAAACGCTTACAGTGGAGCTTGGAAGAAATTAAGTTAAAACAATAAATATCAATACCTTCCTAGGGGTTCTCGTTAATCAAAAACAACAAGATAATCACAAAACAAGCAAGAATTCAGGTAATTGGGGGGAAAAGGGGGGAAATATTAGAAAAAATGATGAGAATGCATAAATATTGAGGAGATTATTGCAGATAAAAATATTATCTTTTTGATTTCCTTCCATAATTTGAGTGATGAAAAATAAGAAATTCAAAAACACCTGTCTATTTAATGTGTCAATGAATCTGAACTAGAGAAATAAGAAATTATATTGGGGATGTTGTGATAATTTGACATATTAAACAAAAAACCATTTAGCAAATTTACGATTTTCTTACTTGGCATTGGAGAGTAGTGGAATGGAGATGCAAGGGGATGCATACTGAGATCCTACGGATACGTCATCATGATCGGGGAGAGGGGGTAGTGAGGAGGGAAGTGGCAATTTGAAGTGCAAAAAAGAGCAGCTTTTGGCCTCCAGAAAGTATTTTTTTTGGGGGGATTATCGATTATTTTTTGATTATAATTTTTTACTTCTATTTCGTTAGGCTCCCCTTAGCTCTTCAAATAACTAATCGAGAACATATTTTCCCCAATCATCATATTACAAATAATTAATCTATCCCTGAGAAACACATCTGTGTCTGGTTACTACCAACTTGCAAATCTCTTTGAAACTTTCTGACTCTTTCTGGATTTTCTTCTTTTTGTTTCTCTTCTCATTAGAAATGTTGCTAGAAATAATTAATCTCCTAAGGGGTATATTTGAGAATTATCCTATGTTTTAACATAGAGCTAGTAGAGAAATTAAAATATCTCGTTCTTTCAGATGACCATCGTCACCTTAGGTCAGCTCGATAGGTATTTGTACGCATTATTGACTACATAAGAACAATCGATTCTGCAGCAGACTCCACAATACAATTAATTACCTTGTTTTTAATTTTATTTTTTCTTCTAATTAGATAAATTTCTGCCTTTTATCAACCCTTCGATCTTTTTCCAGTAATAACACTTTATTTTTAAAGGAATTTTTATGTTCTCATTAGGCTATTTTCTCTTATTCACAATTCTAGAGGATGAATAACAAAAAATATACCATAATCTCTGAGCTTTTTGAAAGAAGAATCAAGTTTCTTTCAATAAGGGAACTCAAAGTACAATGGGTGCAAAAACTAGCTAGAAGAATCTGCTAATTAATCTAATTATTACCCAATTTTTGAAAAGAAACAATATCTTTTTTCTTTTTCTTTTTTATCTTTCTTTTCCAGTAACTTCTCAAACTATTCTCTCAGTTTATTTCTTTGAATCAATATTTCCTTAATTTTTCAAGTGGATTAGTAGCTCTTTTGTCAAACAAAAAATTACTTTTGAAAAGCTTGAATTTAATGAAATTAAAAAAACAAAATTAATTCTCACATCTTGAAACAAACTTATTTTTCTCAACAGAAATCAAACTGTTCTATTCTAAATACCCTTATTAAGCTAAATCTAATGTTAGTCTTTTCGAGTTTATCTTTTTATTTTCTTCCCTAAATTTTCTTTAGGAATCTTCTTATCTTCAAGAACAAAAATCCATAAGCAACATTTCCATGCAATATTTCCTTCTTTTCGATTCTTTGCTGACAGATTATTTCTCTTTGATTTAAATTCAGATAAGAAACTAGAATCTCCGTGTTTTTCAAGTACCGAGAGGGATAGATAATTTTAGATCTTGGTTTGGTTACTCCCAGATATGTAAATGTTTCTTATTGGATTAAGTAATTAATTTAAGAATTAATATTTTTGATTGATATTAAAAAAGGATTTGGGAAAGAAAAACAAACCAACTAATAAGATCATCAGCAAATTAATTCAAGAATCTTCCCAACACAAATTAATTTAATGTGCTTGATAAGGAGATTGGACTACTAATTATGTACTACTAAAAACCACTACATGTTTTCATTTTCATCATTCTCCCCCCTCACATCAGAAGAGATGATGTCTTAAACGCAGCTAGCACATCTTATGCCATGATTTTCTCAAAATTTTCATTTTTATCTAAAAATTTATCTTACCATCTCTCGAATTCATGGGAAATCGAATTAAAACTAGTTTTGAGCTATTATCTTACTTTGGAGCTCTCAGCAACGCTGGCATCTTAATATTCAAGGACATTTCTGAAAAATGAATTGATTTTCTTTTTGCAATCGAGAGTAGTTTTATCAGCATCGTTGATCTTTTCTCCAAAATCTTTCTTCAATTACACTTTGCTCTTAAAGAAATTTCTTAGATTCTCCTTAAAGAAATACTAACTCGATTGGGATTACGAAAACACATGCTTAGGCTGAACAGATTCATTGGTTAGTTATGTTTTAGCTGAGATGTCTCTGTTATTTCGGCGATTATGTTGGGCAGTCAAAATGTTGTCTAATTTGTTGCTAACAGTATTAACCCTAAAATGATTATTATTTTAATTCTATTAACCCTAAGCATTGAGTGATGTCCCATTTCTGCTATGATTCCAATAATATGAGGCAGCTTTAGTCCCTTGCTGAGAGCGGTTCACATGTGTATTATTATTATCATTATTATAATTAATTTATTTTAAGTGAAAATTTTCAGAAATTGAATTCTTAGTTCCTTAATTCTTCTTTGTTGTATCAGTACCATTAGGCCCTTCATAATCTTACGAGATGCTGCATTGGCTCGAAGTAATTCCATGTGAATTGGATTGATATGCTGGTCGTTCACGCAAAGATTTAGCATTTTCTTTTTGATTTTCAAATAATTTTAATGATTTATTTTAGTTTTGATGCTAATTCGCCGCTACGTGCAGTGAAGAACTCGGAGATTCTCGAATCGAAGGTGTTAAAACAACATCTTATTGTGTCTTCTCCTTTTCAACAGAATTCGAATTTAAATATCCAATACTCTGAGATGCACTGAACGCATTTCCAATTTAGAGATTTAGTTTCTATAACCTCCTGCTGGAAGGCTGTAATTTTGAGTTAGAATGTTGTAATCTTGAATCTTAAGGGATTTAAAACAAAGAATGCTAGTGCTAGAGTAATTATCTTTCTTAAGATTGTACCTTAGGCATTTATTGTGTAATATCAATTATTTATTATGAATTTAATGTAGTTTAATTCTTCAACATTGTTGGCTTTTATGATTTTCTAGCAAGAGCAGGATAGTTTGCAGGGTTAAACTTCGGAGGTGGAGGCTAGCTTAATTCTTGTTTTCTTTCTTTTTCTAACACATCGAGGTCTTTTTTGATAACTTTCCACTCTTCCAGTTTGGATACTTAGTTATCCATCAAACCTAGTTTCATTTTGACCTGATGCAATCGGTTGCTTCGTATTTTCATATTCTGCAAATGTTCCTGCATTTGATGATCCAGTACGACTGTGAAATTCTTTTTTGGATCTTTGTCTTCCTCTTGCTTCATCTATCGACGAGTGCGCGTAGGTGAGGAAGTTTCTTCTTCACGAAAACGTTAAGAGTCGACTAAAATTGATTGCACATGTTTCAATTATTGCTATTACCCTGCACCAGTATTTGATCCTACTTATTGCTATTATTAAGCTGTAATTCGAAAACTGGAAATATTTCTGTTTGTCTTAGTCTCATTAGTATTGTTATTGTTATTGCCATTTGGTAAGTAATTGTCTTTACCATTTGTTTCTGCATCTAGAACATCTAATTAAATCTAGAAATTCTTTTTTATTTCCTTCCTAGGCGAACTCTATTCTAGCTAGTGTCTCGAGCTGGGTGATCTACCTAGTTTATGTAGATTTTCTTAACTATCCATGATCTTATTTTTTGAGAAATTCTCTGTGTTATTATTTCCAGGTTCAGTGATAAATCCAAGAGCACTTTAGCTTTGGTGTTTGCTCTAACTTCGAGGTGTCAGATTAGGCAATTACTCAGAGAATTAAAATTATGATCGCTAGGGAATTCTCTTAGGTGAATGCGGCGATTAAATAGCAGGATTTCCAGCTGATGACTTTAAAAAATGAGAGGGTGAAAAAGGCGCAGAATTATTTCCACTCATACTTGACCGCAATTACAGTTCTTCCGCTTATCTCTTCTGTTCTCTGGCTTTCAGCTCAAATTCATTGAGAATCTATTTCTGTTTAATCAGAAGACTCTATTTATCACTCAGTAGAGTCTTTTCGGATTCCTCTTTAATGAGCGCTTTCTCTTTTAGCTGCATTCTCTGGATGATGCTGAGTTATTTGATGGTCTTCCGTTTATTCGAAGATGGTGGACGAAATAACTCTTTGACTTAGCTGTTGCCTTCACCTGGCAAAGGTGTTGTTCGAACTTAAGATTTTAGAATCTTCGCATCGAGTTTTTAAAGTTCCTAAGCGATCATCCCAGGTTGAAGAAGTTCAGCTTTAGCGTTTAACATTTCTTGGTATTCCTTTGTTTATTGGACTTCTTCTTCGATAAGAGGGATGTCGATGAGTTTAGTGTCAAGACGGACGATTTCTCTTCCATTAAATGTTTTAACTTCACTCGCTTTTTGTTTCCCTATTAGCGATTGAACTGACTGAAAAACTGGCTCCAACACAGGTGTAGTATCGTTCTTTATTATTTATCTAACTTCTCTGTTTCTATTGATCTCTTCGATGGATGAGCGGATCATGTCCATCTTGACATATTTAAGATTTTCGATTTCTTTCATTTTAATTCTCCTCCGCATTCGTTCTTTCTGAAACTGCTTTTCATTTTCATATTCAGTCATACTTTCCTTGTACGATCTCCCATCTTAATCTTCTTCATCACTATCTCTAGCCATCTATTTTTTGATTTTCGGTTGCTTTGAAACAAAAATACATTGAAAATAACTCAGAACCATATTAAAAAACAACCATTTTATGACTTACTTATTTGAAAAGCAAAGAATGTAAAATTTGTGCTTGAGGCTAAACAATTCTTGCTTGTTTTTGTTCAAGTTTTTCAACTCCCGCTTTGCAGATTCTTTGTATTTCTATAAATTTATTAAACTTTTGCTGTTTCGAATCCACTCAAAGAGGAAAAAATTATCGATATTATTCATCAAATAAACCAACTCAAAATTACCAAAACAATTTAAGTAAACAAAGGTCACAAATACACTCAAATAACGTTAAATTAGCTAATAGTTAATTCTTCAGCTGAGTAATATTTTTTTTCACTTTCAAGTCAGTCATTCCTTTTTATCTTCATCTCGCTTTGTTACATTTTCTGATTAATTATCCTCACCATCACTGTCTTCTTCTTCCTCACTTTCATCGTCTTTGCTCTGCTCAAAGCAATAATAACAAAAATTACAATCACTTCCACAAATCAAAAATAATCAAAATCATCAAATTACCCTATTTCCATATTTTAAAGCTTCCTGTGCTTCTTCATCAATCAGATCTAACAGCACAAGCTCATAATTGCTTAAGTATTTCTCTGCAGCATTTGGGCCCTTCTTAAGAATATACGCATGATGAGGACTTTATTTCGTACCACTTCCGTCCTCTGCATCTGTAATTATTTTAATCGAATTCAATTTAGCTGATAATAATCGCTCAAATCTAGCATATAATTTATAAAATTTTCGATGAATCTAAAATCCGTTTACCTTTTGGAGGAAGAACAACATGCTCGCAGGTAAAATCTAGATGATTTCTCTCAAAATGAACGATTCTATTACTTGGTCCTCCGTAGCTAATAATCAAATAAATACCTCCTTGCTTGAGCACTCTTTGCACCTCTGCAAGCATCTTAGCTACATTGACGGAGCTGTTTTCACTGCAAAGGAGTGCATCAATAGTAGATTTATCGATAACAAAATCAAATGAATCGTCTTCGTATTTCAATTCGGTGCAGTCCATCGTCTATAAAAACAAAATGAAAAAATGGATAAGATTTTTGAATTTAGCCAAGATAATGTAACTTCACCTGATAAACGAGTCCCTCTCTTTTTCCTTTCCTTGCTTCCATAGCATCAATGCATATCGATGAAATATCTATATTCACAATATTGGTGTATCCATCATCATACATATCTTCCTGAATAATACTGTTTCCACATCCAAGGTTCAGAATTCGATAATCTTTTTTACAATGCTTCTCAATGATAGTCCTCAGATCTTCAAAATTCTCCAGCCACTCAAAGACAGCATCTTTCTGCTTTTTATATCGCTTGTTCCAGTATTTAGTATCACCGTAGTTAGGCATTTTACTTGATTTTTTTGGTTAGATTTTGTGTTAAATGTAAAAAAAATTAATTTAGATTTTTGTTCAAACAAGTTTGTTTTAGGTTTTTTTGGAAACTTCAATTAATTTAGAAAACCTGTTGATTTGGTTTCTTAAAACAACCACTAATACGATTAGAATTCAAGAGTAAAATAATACATTTACTCTTATTAATCTAAATATAACATGTTCTTCATTTAATTTTAAAAATTGCAAAAGATTAGTTTAAATGTTACACTCTCTACAACTTTGTATTTGAACATGCATTCCGATCAGCAAAATGCTGCAAGAGAACTTACAAAAAACTCGATTATTTTAGGTTGAATGAAATCGTTTTTGATGTTAAATAAGCTCATTGGGCATTCTTCATCATCGTTTCAACTAAATTTGGATTATCGATTAAGTCAGATAAGTTAGCTGTTTCGTTCTGATTTTTATTAGAATTACTTGTCTTACTTGGGTCGTAAAGATCATCGTCTTGTTCTTCTTATGCCTCTTCTGGTTTATACCCAGAAGAAGGCTCATAATTGGAGGTATTTTCTTTTAAAGTTGACTTTTCTTAAATTTTAAGATCCTTCTTCGTTTTTGATCCTCTGATTGATTCGGGAGTATGGCAAATTGCTACAATGTTAAACTCCTTGAGTTCTGAGTAAAGACGAGTAGCCTCCTCACCTGCTGGAATCAGGTAAATTGTGAAATTTTTAGCAACTACAACACCTGCTTGGTTTGGAGTTGAGTCAATGTGCTGCTTGATTTCCTTGAAGGGTCTAGCTTGAGTTAGATTCGAAGGCTTGAAGAGAACAACAGCATAAGGCGGTGTCTTGAGAGCTTCATCGATAGGACATTTAAGATTCATAATAAGATTGTGATTCTCAAAATCAAGAACACTTGGACCTGAGAGTACTTTTGCATCCATTCCACATCTTCCTTTTGATTTCAACTAGCAAGAAAAATAAACGTTTTTTCAAAAAATATTTTCAATGAAAAATTGATTAGTTATTTTTACGGAAATGAATCCTGACCATATGTATTCTTCATCATCTTCGTCATTGAAATATTCTTCAGCTGACTCAAATCCTCCAGCAGCTTCCATTCCCTGTTAATCTTTATCCTTTAAATAGGTATTTTCTTGTTCATAGTGATCAGAATAACCACGATCTCCTCCCCTTTCATTGCGATTGTGAGGCTACCCACCGTTTTCACCATAATTTCTAGTCCCATTGTAAGAAGGTCTTCCAGGGAATCTCGGAGTTATTGGATATTCTTTTGCTTTATCTTTGAGTCTTAAATTGTTTTCTTTAATGAACTTATCAGAATTGAGAAGAATAGCAAATTCACATCGAGGATGCATCCTTTCGTGATCTTCCCGCAGATTTGAATAGGCAAACTTAGTCTAAGAGAGGTCTTAAAACTCAATGAGCACGCTCGACGTTTATTTTTGGTCTTCACTTCTCTTCACAGTGACGTTGAGGACAGTCCCATAGTCATTTGCTATTTTCATGATAACATGCTTGCTCACTTTGAAACCATAAGGGAAACTGACGTATAAGACAGGTGAAAGATTCTCGTCTTTCATGTAATCTTTATGATCCCCAATAATGTTTCTTCGTCGAGAAGGATCAGAATAAGTTAGCTTCAGGGAATCTATTAAAAAAATTTAAAAAAAAAGCATAAGAATTCAAAAAAGAAAAATAATAATTCAAAGATTTGATAAAATTAAAATATTTTTTAAATATATTCTTCAGAAATCGTAATAGATTTTAAAGACTTGTGCTACAATCTCTTGGGTTTAATTTAACCAACTTGAGTCATAATTACAGTGATTATTGACTCGTTTATTTCTTGAATGCAAGAATTTTTTGCAATCCAATATTTTTTTCTTTTATTATTGGCTTTCAAAAAATATTTGATTTCTATTTTGTGTGAGTTGACTTTTTGATTCTTCCTTGGGATTATGGTTTTTTTTCAAGATCTTCCAAGGCTATTTATTATTTTCTCTTCTTCATGTTTACTTTATCTCTGTCTATCTCTCTCTAATTTAGATTTCAAAGATAATTTGACTCTTCTTTTATCTCTCTCTTAACTTCAGCTGTTTTTAATTTTATTCCTTTTTTGTTGATCTTTTTAAATAGAATTAACTTTTTTTCTAAAAATTTCTCAAGTTTTTATGTTTAGTAAAGATCTTTTTGTTTATTTGAAGGATGTTGCACTTTTCGAAGGAAAACGTGATGTGAAAACAAAAATTCAAAATTCTTACTTGTTTCAAGAAGTTCAGCTATTTTATCTTTATTCGAAAAAGCTAAATGAGCTGTCTACACCATAAAGAAGCGGACAAAGGCAAAACTTTAGTCTCCACGTGGGAAAAATTCAATTTCTTCCACAGGGCCAAAATTTTCCTCCATCATATTGCGAATGCTGCCCTAGCATTTAGCTGAAATACTGCAGATCCATATTTCTCTCACAAGAATGGTCTGATTAATTTAGGTCTTATTCGTTGCAAGACTCTCTACTCTGTCAGGTGGAAGTAGCATTAAATCCATCAGCTCGTTAGGGTCCTTGCAGTTGTTCAAAATATTGCTAAGATGAGATTCCGCTGGCAATTTACCTTATCCCTAATAAGGTTATCTCCGATATTAGGACTCACCTCCTCCCATAGATCTTGGGTGAGTGTAGCTGCTACTTCCATTGCTGTTTGACTCACTTCCATATTTATTAAAAGGTCTTTTATATTACTCCACAGTGCCGCCTCCTGGATAGAATTTCTAAGAATTTTTGAAAGGCAATGGTGGTGGAAGTGATCCTCCAGGTGCCTACGAATACATGGTCGATTGCTGATATTGCATGACAGTGTTTTTCGATTTCGCTAAGGAAATCGACCAATTTGGGTTTGGAGCTGGCTAACTTGAAGCGGCGAATGCATCTTCATAGCGCTCAAAAATGATGTAAGCGTAGTTTTGATCGGGCCTGTGGAAGACTTTCATGTCATTTATTTTTCCATAAACCCCAAACAATTAGGTAATTTCCGCTTCGGTGATGTTAGCTTCAATGTTGTTCACAAAAATCTTTGTTCCCGTAATGTGAAATCCACCTTGGCCTATTGCACTACTGGGACCTCCTTGACCACTGTATCGACTCTCACCACCGAATTTGTTGAAAGGTTTTCTTTCCCTATCATCAAATCTCTTTCCATTGTTGTAGGAAGGATACGGTTTTCTACCCTAGTAACCGTTTCTATCATAATCATTACTACCTCTATTTTGATAATATCCATCAGCTTAACCGCCGTAATCATATCCACGGGTATCTTAAACAGAGAATTATTATTACTGTTATTGTTATTGTTATTGTTATTCCATACCATAATAATTATTTCCTGCTGCATAAGGATCGTACATGTTTGGTTCCATGTATTGATTTGAATAAGCTGAGTTGGAATAATCCTATGCTGGAATATCTGAAGCCTAACTATTGGTGCTTTACGCTTGTTGTTGGGCGTTTGAAGTAGGTTGGAGCTACTTCGCTAAACTTTCGTAATCTTCATTCATCTTTTTGAATAAATCTGAGCTCATGTTTTCAAATGCTATATTTTTTTTTACTTTTGATTTTGAAGAATTTATTATTTCTTTCTTTTTTTAAATTTTAAGTCGAATTAATGTCTCCTCCCTCCCTTCTTCCCACTTTGATTTCCCTCCCACTTAAGAGATAATTTGATTTTTCCATTGATTTTAATCATAAAGTTGAATTTATTGATTTTCCTGTTATTTTTTGAATATCCCATATTCTTCTAGGAAATTAAAAATCTTTTGTGCCTTTCTTCTACTTTTCATCTAAGAAACTTAACTTTCCCTCAAAATAACTTAATTAATCTATCCATTTAAGAATGATAAACAAAATGCGAAAATGTATCATCTCATTCGATTAACTTATCCCCCAAATTATTATTACTTTCTTGTAATTAATAAATAATAAAACAATTGCAAACAAGCCCCCGCATTCCTTCCAAAATTTCATATTCCTCAACCCCGGTCCCCTTCTAATATATTCACATGCTTTCTCACGAATGCTCCCCTTCCCATCGTGGTTTCCCCTCAAGAAAATTTTTAATCTTAGTCAGTGTGCTTTTGAACACCTGACTATGAAAAAACCCAATCCTATTACTGATAAGGAAAATGAAATTTTGGAGGAAACAAATTCAGATTGTTCTACTAAATCTAAGAACATTACATTAATGGAATGTATATTTTACATTCCTTACTCAAACTATCAAAAATTCACGCAAACGCAAACACAGCAAGCTTGCAAACAAACAGCCTCATTATTAATAAATATAAGAAAGAATTCGTAAAAAAAGAGAAAAGATGAAAGATGAAAGATGAAAGAAAAAAGAGATGAAAAGATTAATATTTCAAAATTCAAATTCCCACTAAATTCAAATTCAAATTCCACATAAAAATGAATAAATAAAATTAGACAAATGCTGGGGAAAATATTGTAATTTTCATAAATCGGCAATCACAAATTAGATATTTTCTCTTTGAGATGCACTAAATGTTGATAAAGTAGGATTAAGTATTTCCAAAGGATTTATTAAAAAAAAACAAAGGACTCTAAGAGGTAGATATTTTAATAATAGAATTCCCAAATAGCGTTTAATTTATTGTGAAAATTACAAACCACAAAATAAGAACAATAGAGTTATTCTAAAAAAAAGAAAGAAGGTAATTTATCTAAAAGCGTTCTTGTTTCAATTTTTTATTTATTTCTGATTAACATAAACAAAACAAGGTTCTTTTTGCTTGGGATGCATTCATTTTTAATTTGAAATCATACCCCCCCCAGCTTTTTTATTTTTTCACTCTTGTTATTAGTTTTTGTTGTTATTGTTATGATTATTGTTGTATCTTCTGTTGTTGTAGGAGGAATGACTTTAACTGTCTTCTCCATTGTAGTTTCTGCGTTAATATTATCTTCGTTCACTATCTTCAGCATTGTTGTTCTGATGAGAATTTTCAGACTATCTTCTTTCTCGATTCGGGATGAAGGATTCAATATTAACAGAATTGCCAAGGACAAACTGCTCTATGATCTAGCAAAGTGTTCCAGCCCCTTAGAAAGTCATATTAAACTTCGTGAAGCCATTAAACATCATTGCTGGGACAGTAACAATCTTGTTCTCGAAATCAATTTGGAATTTATTTGCATTTCTCTAATGGTGCTCAGCTCCCAAACCCTCAGCGACTGAGATGGCACTGGAGTGAGGCCAATATTTGTTGGTTTATTCTGCATTATCGATTTTGCCAAGAGTGATTTTTGGCTTTTCATTTTAGAAGACCTTCGCAAGCAGAAGAGGACTAATGCACATCGCACCGATTGGTTTCTTTTGCTCATGGAATTCCTAATCGAAAATAAGAGGGAATATGTTATATTTTGATATTTTATTTATTATTTAGGATTATTTTTTTTTTACTTTGAGCACACGAGTGACTTGTTCATGCACTGTGAAGGTAGGTCCATTCACTGCATAGTCAGAAAGGTTTTTAGCAGCTCCAAACCCTCCAGGAAGAATTATTGCTTGATAATCTTCTCCCTTAAGCTCAACAATATCCTTGACTTCTCCACGTGCTATTCTAGCGGATTCCACTAAAACATTTCTAGTCTCAGTAGTGGTTTCTCCATTCAAATGGTTGATAACGTGAAGCTGATTCTGATTGGGTGCGAAACACTGAAAATCAATGTGTAGCTTGTTAAGTTGGACCAACAATGAAACAGCCTCAGTGATTTCAGATCCTAAAAATACGTTATTGTATCTTGTTTACTAATTTTGTTTAACTAAATTAGCATACCATCGTAGACTCCACAACCAGAGAGGATAATTGCAACCTTTTTGAAACGAGGTTTTTAAGCTCGTTTGGGTTTATCTGAGTGATTTTGGTCTATTGCAGCATCAGAGGCTGACTATGTACTGCAAAACTAAAAAAAATGGTAAAAATAATAAAAGTTAATAACCAATAAGTGTGTCTACTCTGAAAACTCCTGTTCTCTAAAGAGCTTAAAGCTTGACGATCTATCTGACAATGAACATTATAAGAATACCTTAGAATCAATTATCTTTTAACAAAAAAGTTTATTTATTCAATCAATGAAGAAGGATCTTTATTTATTTTTTCTGAATCTCTTTTTTTCGAATTGGGGGACAAATAAAATATTTAAACAAAGATATGTTCCTCATCACGATGGTAAATGTTAAACCCAAAGGGATAAATAGCTCATGAAAAATGATTTATTCGTAATGTTTCCCTATGTAGAATACTGTATTTCAATTTTTTGAACTATAGATCATATTGCATAATAGATTTTTATAAATATTTAAATTATCAAAAGCTTTCCTTGAAAAAGTTGAAATTTCTTGTTTTTCATTATCTTTTTTTCCATAAATGCTTCCATACAAAGAATAAATAGCAATAACATAAAAGCCCAAGTTTAATTACAGGGATACTTATTTTTCCTTTTTTGAAGACTTTAATATATGCCAATAACTTTAGTCAAGGCATATGCTTGTCTTTTATAATCTTGTCAAATTAGTTAAGCACAGAGATTACCTTTTGTACTTAATTTGTCTGCTAAATTAAAATTTAAGGGGGTCGAAAGAATCAAAATATCTTCTTCTCAAACCTATAAAAATCATAAGAAAAAATGACAGAATATGTGAATTAATTGTTAGAAGATACCACTCAGGGACAAGACGGACTGATAAAGGAGTGTTTCAGCAAAGAAGAGTTTGAAAAATAGTTCAAACTGCTATCAACTGGAAGTGCTAAAGAAAGGGAAGCAGCGAACTAATATATTTTAAGATTTTAGGCTAGTCAAGAAGCTTGGAGTGTAGCCAGACAGATCATTATTGACCCTCCATCAGCAGAATTATAGTGCCTTGGAGCTTAGATCTTATGCAAAAAGCTCAGAACAAACTATTCATTTCTTTCAACTTAGCAAAAACTAGAATTACGTAGATTTCTGTTTTAAATCCTTCAGTAATTCTGTCAAGGATAAACAGGTACTGTATCAAATCTTGCAAAGACATAAGTTATTCTAAGCATAGCTATCCTTGGATTCACAGGTGTGCACTCAGATTGGAATTCATTCTTCGATGACATCACTGTTTTCATGGAATTATGTAACAACAAAATAAAAAATAATGAATTTATCAGAACCAGAATCCAAGATGATGATTCAACAAAGTGCATTTATTTTTGTTTGTTTTAGAAAACAGAAACGAAAGCTACCTTCTCGTTGGACTGGAGATATTCGAAAACGTTGGAAATTCCGAATGCATGGAGAAAATCGTATAAGATATGAAAATATTCCAGCGAATTCGATTCTTATTTCAAGAATATACACCCTAACTTTCCACAATATTCAACACCCTCCTTGTGCACCCTGCAGCATCAGTTGGGCTAGCGACTCTCAAATGCATAGAGAGCTGGGCAGGATCTTAGTTTAAATACCAATTATTTGCGGATACACGATTAATCGAAAAATTAATCTTGCTGTTTAATTCAACAGATGAATTTCTTTTTGAGAAAGTTGCGTTGACAATCTTAGAAGGCATTAAGAACTCACGAAATGCTGAAATCCTCGAAACAGCAAGTATCACGTAGTCTCTCAGCTTATTGCAGGGGGATGAAATCCATTCTTTGAAGACGCTGATCGATGCACTGGTTGCTAGGGTAGATACGTTCTTGCAAAGTGAAAAAGCAATTCCTGAGAATAAATTCTGTAAATTCTATGTTGAGATCGTCACTGAGCTCTCTTAAAAGTTTACCATATTGATTCTTGAGAAATCTGAATATTCAAAGAAATTATTGAGACTCATGGTCATTTGCACTCAGCACTCGAACAGATTCATTTCGCAGACAACTTTTGATTTTTGGATTTCCTTCTACCGCACTCTCAAGACGTATGTTCTAGATATCAGTGAATCTTCCAACGATTGGCTGATTGAACCTTACTTAGAAGTCTTCCGAACTGTTCTTCAGAAATGTAGACTCAAGAAATTGCAGACTCCTCAAAATGCAACCTAAAAAAACCTCAAGCGCTCGTGTTAACTTCTTAAGAAGTATTCTCTGTCGCAAGAATCTGAAGATCCCACTACACCATATGCTTAATTCTCCTTTGGTAACATTAAAATCGATGAGAATTTAGCTGCTCTTGATAATAGTGCGGATGAAGAAGCATAAACTGCGCACATGAATTTGGATCTCGATTAAATTGACTCCGAATTCTCTAAAATTCGAGTAAAAGAATATCGCATCTACGCTCGAGATATCTTCAATACAGTGTTTAATGTCTTAAACTAATTCCGTGGGCAATATGGAGTCAATTCTCTCCTTTAGATACTCTATTCTTTGATGGATAAGCAATAGTTTATGGCGTAGACTAATTTCGCAGATATTTCAGAAGCCACAAATGAATATTACATCTCAGTGGTACAAATACAGATAAATGAGAATGATTTTATTAAAAACGAGCTTATACTGTATAAAAACAAAACATTTTTATCTTTTTTGAAAATGAAGGAGGTATGCTTGTTTGTGGTGTAGACTATGGCAGAGAATATGTTCAACGGAGGAGCACAAGAGGAAAATTACGTATTTTTTCTAAACTTCATAGTGAACAACAAGGAGTTTCCTGCTCATTAGAGCACAGTTAAAATGGCAATGCAATTATTCTACAATGCGTAATCTGAACTGACTAAAAATCTGAATCTCTTCGATGCGACCATCAAGTTTATCTTGAAATACATTCTGGATGACAACCTTGGATTTATGTCTGCATAGACATTTTGTGGGATAATCAAAGGTATTGGGCAGACTGAAGCAATCGAAACGTTTAAGTTTGTTGCATAATTTTTCATCGAAAATGCATCTCAAATACAGCACAAAGAAATCTTAGACGAATTCATCTAAGGTGTATTCGCGTTTGGCCTTAATCTTCGCCCAGAAGGGGTTTAATCTGAAGCGATCTCAACCCTCCTTTAGCTCATCTAAACAACAATTTAATAACAAAAAAATCAACTTGAAAATACTGAAATTGCTTCCAAAATAAAGGAGTCCATTCTATTCAGAGTCATTGGCATACTGCAGAGCATCTTAAGTAGTTTCAGCACAGAGTCAATAGGATCAAAGGTGTTAGAGCTCGTAGCGAAATTCATAGGTGAGAATTTTCAGTTCCTTATTGTTGGATTTGAAATTTTAACTTAAAAAATGAATTCGTAAAGTGTGATTTCTCAGTTCATAGCTATCTTCAGACACATGACAAAGATTTTCAGCAAGCGAGGATGCGATATGTTCTTTTACGAATAATATATTAGCTTTTTGAATGCTTCTGTACGAGTATCACAGCGAAGTCCAGTATTATACTGTGAGACCATGAAAATCTTCAAAATGGTGTTAGATCTATCCAAAACACCTGACTATTCCCCGCATTTTATCATTTGGCTACAAGGGAATTTTAATTCCTACAATGAATTCTATCTGCAATTCATGAGAGAAAACTAAGCAGAAAAGCAAGCCATAAGCGATCTGCATGTTAAGAATGCATCAGAATAAACTCCTTTCCGAAAGAGTTCGATAAGTTAGCAAAACAAAGATCCCGATCTAATAACTTACTTCTATGATATCTAATATTAAGTCATTAAATATTTCGCCGAATTCTACCTAACGCACTAGAATTTCAGGAATGTTGTGGAATTCTCCTTGGAAGTCTTGCTGCATATTTCACAATACGAAATGGCAAGATCAATATTAAATTTTTATTATGAGTTCATTCAGCACTGTGCTCATTGCACTGGAGTTCAAGATATTGTCTTGAAGATTCTAGATGTTACAATAGACATATTGCCAAGTATCAGCAGTCATCTTCTTCACAATATATCACTGCTCCTTCTGAAATTCGCTGAAGCCTTCCAAAATGAAAGAGGATAACTGAGGGAATCTATTCTGAATTGCTTCCTCATGAAAGACAAATATTCGTAGTTCTCAAATTCTTAAAAGATGATCCTCACCGATTGCATTGTTATGTTTTCACTTGATCTCAAAAATGTCACATCTCTCTAGTCAATGCTAAGTGATTTCTATCAAGTATGCAGGGAGATTTATCCTCCTTAAGAAATGTTCTTAAATTATGAAATGAAACTGAAAGGGCTAGGACATTCACAGACAAACAGAAGTGAAGGAAATAGCAGTGTTTTTAGTGGGTAAAAAAGTGCAAATAACTTCAATTCTGAAAATAATAATGTGAATGTTTCATAAAGTTTCTTGAGTGAGCTTCAATCATCGCTTCTTGCACGCAATTAAGGTACCAAAAATTGAGCACTGTGGATTTCAAGAATAGTTTCATGTAAATTGCATTAATTCCAAACTAAAAACAATATTCTCCAATAAATTCAGAAATTTATTGTTGAGTGTCTCTCTTTTTATTTTATCCAAAAAATGTCAGTGTTTAGTATCTTAATAGTTTCTTGCTCCGAAATTGCTCTCACAAAGCTATAAAAGGACCATTTTAGATGTAAAAAAATGTAAATCTATATAACGAAAATTGAATAAGCTTGCGCAACCGATCGATGTTTTTGTAGAATCGATCATGTAAATTATGATTCCTTACATTGATTGAGGAAAATTTCAAAAGTTAGTCTCTTTGAAGGTTGAATTTTTATTTTCTAATCTATTTTTGGCAATTTGTGTAAGACACTCAAAATTATTACCTTTCTCCCCCCAAGTACTACCCATTCAAACCACAATAATTGCTAAAGGCAACCTTACTATTGGTGGAAAATACAATCTGCCAAAAAAGAGTTAGTTATGGGGGAAGAATAGTCCTAGCAAACAAATCAAGGAAAAAACCTGTAGAATGTGTAAACTATCAAAATTCCAAGCGCTTTTTAAACATTCCTGACTTTCAGGATGCTTAAATTATCTAAATAATTGTGAATATATATATATGTTAAAAATTACTTTATTCCAAAGCGGGTAAGATTTTCGAGGTAGAAAAAAGAGAGAGAGAGAAGAAAAAGAAAACAAGGCTGCTGCAATTATTGAATAAGATATCACTAGAGAAACAGCTGGCTATGAAGATTATAAAGCTCCATTAGGTTTCTCTAGTTCTTTAAGAAGGCTTGATATTTCTTTATTTCATCATCAGAGGTGATTCCATCCAAGAGACACTTGCTGCAATGTCGTTAGCTCTGACAATGATACTTCGAATTAGCTTTTCTTATTTGGAACATTAATGCATAGGGAAATACCAATCCAAGTAAAAGCAAGAAGAAAAAATAGATGTTGAGCAAGAAGGTTCTGTGAAGATGAGTTGGAATCAATAGGGAGATCAGAGACGAGAAGATTAGAATTAGATTCCCAATCTTCCTCATACTTAGATCTGGAAAAAGAGACTGTTGTAGATCTTTGTGACTTCACCTTAGATTATCACTAAAATTTGTATTTTTTCGGCTATAGTCATTGTGCAGAGCAACAATATCTTCACGCTATTTCTGTTCTACTACTTCAATGAAAAGACTGCAATAACCAACATTGGATCTCTATCGGTTGCGCAGGAGACAACTATCAATCTTGCAATGAAGTTTTCCCCAGCTGCGTTTGTGATCTATTAATATTAATCAGCGCAGACGTACGAATCTCAAAGGAAACTACATAATCTTGATATAATTTGGATTCTCATAATCCTCTTTTGCTTCTTTGTGTCTGATTAAATGACCTATTTCTTCCCGAAGGAAGTTGATGTTCTTGAAAAAAAGCAATTAAACCAACAAAAATAGTAGTTACTTTAATAACAGCAGCACTCACAATAGCAACAAGAACACACGACTTCAAACAAGAAACTTCTCAGCCATTTCAGCACAAATAGTCATTTTGAAAAGATCACTTCGAAGAAAGCATTTGAGATTCCAAAAACTGCGCAAGATCATTTTTCGACTCAATCGATTCCTTCTAAAACAAATCAACCAAGCAATAAAGATACCATGGAGGATACGTTTGTTCCTGTTTTTCTTTAAGATCTAGTTTAATTACTCCCTTAAGGAATTGCTCTGGTGAATGCCTCCAAGGAGATACTCTACAATAATTCTTAAATCCTTGAATTGCTCTCATGCGACAAGCAAGACGTTCTCAAAACAATTACATAACTTTCTACGAAATTGAATTCCAAATCAGCTGGTATCCAGTAGGTTTAAAATTCTCCTTATACTTAATTCTACACTTCACAATACCCTGTGTCCAAGCCAAATACATTCACGAATCTGACTTAAATGCAGCAGCATTAGATGATAACAAATAAATCGAAAACAAACAATACATTTGCTGCTAAAAAGATGGAGTCTAGTTTTGATAATATTCTTAACTCTCCATATCTAGGAGAAGAGAATTCTAGTCCTCGATACCAGCATAATAGTTCATTTCACAAACGAGGATATTAGCACAGCTTATTTTCAAGTGGACCGATTCATTCCCCTCCGATGAGAGCTACAAAGAAATCAGGGAGTTCTGCTGATTCAAAACAGAAACAAAATCTCCAAGATTTCCTCTTGGAAACATTAGGTAATGAAGAACTGCGAATCAAGGCAACATTATCTCCTCACAAACAGAAGCACCACCTTCAAGAGAATATTGAAACACGTAGATATTTATTTTAAAAATATAGGGGGGATTTTTTTGAAGGGAATCAGCGAGAGAAATGACTTTAAGAGGATTAGCAGTGGAGTCGGGAAACGACACAGAAGACGAAAAATGCAAACGAGAGGAGAAACAACAGCAGCAGTAATTACTTTTCGGGAGCACCAAGCACACGCAGAAGCAAGATGTCCACAATGATTCTTTCGGTAAGATTATTTATTTTTTAAGAATACTTTTTTCAAGACGTTTTGGGATGAAAACAAACAATTAATCTTTTTTTCTTTTTTGAAAGCCAAACAACTCCATAACATGGAAAAATCAGATAAAGCCAAATTCCTTTCATTCTCAGTGGATCTCAGTAAACATTAAGATGCCTCTGAACCTAAAATAAAGCTCAACGAAGAAGACTAATTTGATCCTCCTAAAAGCACAACTAATCAATTCCGCTAAACCCAAAAGGACTCCTTTGATTAAATCCAATCGATGATTCATGCTGGAAGGTTCCATAGATCATTTTCAAATCTAAGTCTTTCTCGAAAAAAATAGTATTAATAAAAAAAAACAGACTCTAAAGAAGAAGGAGGATCAAATCAGTCTTTTTCAAGAGAACCTTCGTAAATTGAGTTATACAAACAAGAAGAAATCAATCCAGAAACAGATGGAGATGATGACTATGATGATAATCCTGCTGAACACATTAAGAAATCAATCTTAGGAAATCACTCAAACTATCAAACTAACTCAAAACTCACTAGAAAATCGTATGCACAATCTTCTCAAAAAGACAGCACTTTGCATTTATTTAAAAAAGAGTTAAACCAATAAATGAGTATAATCCAGCCTCAAATCAAACAAATGAATGTTAAAGTTGGTCATTTGCTCTCTTCAATGCTCGAAAATCAAAGGGAAACTTCAAATAATAATAATTTGAACAGCAACAATGGAGGACTTAAAAAATCAAACTCCAAAAATGTTGCTTTCTCCTAAATTAGTGAAGTCTTCGAGAGCAGCTACTCGAAGAACCAATCATTGTTCGGGCAGATAAACGTGAATTACAGTATTGGGTTTTATTAGTGTAAAGACAACGTAGCTTAGATTCAAGTTCAATGCAAAGGAAAGTCACTTGAAGTTCTACTTATCCCCTGCGAAAATCCCTCAGAACCAGAGTAACAATTAGCATAACAACATAAGTAATTTTTTTTTGTAAATTAACTTTTTTCATTTTAAAAATGCATCAAAGATAAAGTTTAGTCTTGATTATTGTCTAGCCATTGTGGGAAGATCTTATCAAAGCTAGATTGGAAGAAAGTAATTAGAGAAGATTAAAATTATTTGGTAGTTTATGTCATGAACTGAGAACACCTTTAAACTGTGCAATATCCTTCTTAGATCTGTACAGGCAAATCAAAGAAGGAGATGAGGATTAAGCCCTCATTGATGAATATGTTGTGCCATCTTTGAAATCGAATTAATTTATGTTGAATACAGTGAACGACATATTGGATTTTGTGTAGATGAGTGAAAATAAGTTTAAATTTTCACCGATGAAGTTTGATTTCCCGAAACTGCTCCAAGAATGTTAGAGTCTCATGTCAATACAGGCAAAGACGAAATCAATTGATTTGACTTTGGAGTTAGCATCGAATGTTCCAGTGTTCATAACATCAGATCCAAATCGAATCAGGCAAATAATTCTAAATTTTCTTTCAAATGCGATGAAATTCACACCTAAAGGTGGCTTCATTACTATCGAAGCTCATCTTGTAGAACAATAATAGCCTGACGCTACTTTCTCTAATGGAATTATCAAGGTATCTGTGAAGGATTCTGGTATAGGAATAGCTAAAACTGCACTTCGTCGTATTTTCGAAATATTTAACAAAACTTCTTATGATGACGAATCAATCAACCCCAACGGATGCGGTATCGGTCTTCCTTTATCGAATTCTCTAGCCAAACTTGTTGGACCTTAAACATATTCTCCGGACACTTAAAATAGCAAATCAATTGTTGGAGGAATTCATGTTGAGTCAGAGCAAGACAAGGGAAGTATTTTTTCGTTTTGTATTCAAGATCTAACTCAGTAGAAGATCATAGAAAATCACGAAAGTTGTGAAATAATAACAGAAAATTACCAGCAACAGAAAGAATCAAAAAGATAATAAGAACATAAAGATGGAAAAGCAGCAGACAATAAAAGAATTCGAGAGGGACAGAATTACAGGATAGATGTAAACGATCTAGCCACTCGTAAAGACAAAGAAGAAGAACTCCAAAATGAAAGGGAAGAGAAAAATAAACGAGCAGATGATTTAAAGGAAAAAGTGTTAGAATATGAAAATGGAAAAAGAGGGCAAGACTAACAAAGAAGTTAGACTAATACATGCTTGGTAACTCTTAATAACAGCAATCTAAACACATTGATTTCAAGCAGTAACATGAATAACAATGAAGGAATAATAAGTAACGAAAACAACAGCAATTAAAACAATTAGATTTTCACTTTTAACAACATTTCCCTGATCAGCAACGGAACTAGCAACATGCCTAAAATGGATGTAATCGAAGATTAGGCTGGAGGATTGTCACTTTATCACTTCGAGCCAGCACAACAATTCCAAGGTGAGAATAATAGAATCAAGATATCTTCCGTGAATTAGATCAGTGTAAAAAGTCATAGCCTCAGCAAGCAGACAGATGGAATTAAAATACACACGGTTGATTCTTATGGAATCGAGAATCTATTTCCAATAAAAAGCTAGTAGAACGTAATTAATTTCTAAAATTCTCTGAATATGTCGCCAGGTAGCATGATGAAAGCAAAAAGTAGTCTCAACAATGAGGGAATCATGTCTAGCAAGATAATGAAAAAGAAAAGCTACGAGATGAATCTTAAAGGTGAGTCAACTAAGATTCTCATTGTCGATGATTCTCCATTTAATCTGTTAGTTCTTAAAAAAGTAATTGAGCTGTTTCATATTAAGAATACAGAATAATGCCATGATGGTGGTGAAGTAGTCGATAAAATATCCTCGATGCTTTAAGAATAAGAACGACCGTTCGATATAATATTCATGGATATCGATTTACCTGTCATGAATGGCTTTGAAGCTTGCAAGGAAATAAAACAAATGCTCGCTTAAGAGGGAGAAATATCGATTCCTATTGTAGCTTGCAGTGCTTTTGGATCTTAGATTAAAGAAGATCATGCGTTTTATATAAGTTAATTAGATGATGCAATATCTAAGCCGATTAAATAAGATGAATTATAAGGTATTTTTGAGAAATATCTTAGAAATGCTGAGAATAATAGTTGACAGAATTTCCTATGACTTCGAAGAATTCAAAAATAAAAATGTGTAAATAATAAAAATAATCATTTTTTCTTCTCTTTTTTTATTGGAGCTATCAAGATGTTTGATTCCAAATGAGTTGATCTTGAAAATATCTGAAAGTCAACCAAAATAAAGTAGATTTACGCATAAATAAACTAACTTTGGATTACTAATATTCCATTGACAATCAATCATTTCAGAACCAATAAAAAAATAATAATTTTTTTAATCTACTTTTGTTAGTTTAATTATCAATATTGTAGTTGCCCATTTTGATTGCTTCCAGCTGTGTTATTTAGTAATAGTCTGCTCGATTATTACGAACGAGATGGATGAGTAGTTCCTACAGTGCTGTAATACAGTTGATTTTATTTTCTAATGAGATTATTTGCGAGTTGAATGTAATATTTGATATTTAAGAAAAATGGAGTACCTAGTACATGCTTAACTCCATCTTTCGTTTTAATAATAAAGAAATCTTCGTCTTCTGATTCAAACCAGTGAGTGATATCACTGAAAAGATAACTCATAACTTCTTCTTTCGTTTAGTTATCTATAAATTTCATTGAGGAAGGGCATAATTACACCGTATAATCCTTCGATTCTAACTCTGAATTCTAGCAGTATTTCACTTATAACTGCAATCCAAGCAGCTAAGCTTAACCCTTAGCTAACTGGATATATTCATATTACGATTCTTAGGCAGTTAGTTTGCCTTTTATATTATATTCATATTCATTTATAATATTTTACTCGATACTCAAAGTGTACTCATCCGAGAATCGTAGTGGCATAACCTACACAATAGAGTCTACCACTGTGATATTCATTAAATGTGCTAGCATTCTAATGTTTACCTCTTCAGAGTTGATTATAATTTTCCCAATGTAAATGTCAAAATAGATTTAGCTCTGCAGGATTGCAATTCCTACAACATCACTAGGATATGTTGTAAACATGAACATCGGCTTGAACATGAATTGGAATGTTGTCTTCTATTATTCTGCTGCTCTTGCATTCGATGATTCGTATTGACTGGGGAGTTTTCGTTGAACTTCTTAGGTCTACATAACATCCCAGACACCTTCAGAAGGAAATAACAATTTCTCAAAGACATCACATTAACAAGTTTAAACTTCAAAAAATGAAAATAAATCAGGAACAAGTCGCTCATCATTGATATCCAGTAATCGCATAGTTTTGATTTTCATGTGCTCGAAACTATCCCAAGGATCAACATCCACGTAGAAGTACACACCTAGGTAAAAAAACAGATAAATATGGTTAATTTAACAAATTAATATAGTTGACATCTCCAAACGAATACACACTATGACATGATTTACCTATTGAGAGCGTAACAGGTACTTTGATTTGATTTTAAAAAATAAGCGCATTGATTTTCAGATCCGACAATGGGAATTTATTATACAGAAACACTCTCTCTTCAGGGTAGGATGTGCATCGAAAGAGTGTCGGAAGAACATACTCAATGTGTGCTGTGATTGTCGAAGATATCCTCCATTGTTTGATAAGATCATACAGTAGAAAGTTTAGAACTGCCATAACGAATTATTCTTCTGGTTTGTAGCAATATGTAAAAACAACTAAGTACTACAGTAACCGTAGTGTGAATAACTCATTTTTGTTGTTATTCAGCTGTTTTAGTATCTATGTGAGCATTTCATTTTTGAGCTAAGTAGACCCACCTATGGAATATTTCAGCAGCGTCTTAATTCTTATTTCCTATCCATCTGAAGGTGAGCTCGTAGTTGCAAAATATTAGTTCACAGACAGCAGTAACGTATTCGTTTCTTTTATAAACAAAAGGAGTTCTTCAAAATGACTCATCGCAATGGAGACCTCCTTAGAATTAAGCGGTAGAAGACTTCCACCATTTATCTTTGTTGGCTTGAAAGAGAGGATTTCTTTTGTTGTTTTTTTAACAAAGAAAGTTCGTCGAATATTTAATTTAGTTTCGTAAAATTTCAAGTAAGAATTTGCCTTGATCATGTTGGCATTCTCATCGCTGATATCTTGAATCCTGTAGGCTTTGTCTACAGCAGGAGAAAGCACATTTTGACGTAATCTAGTGGTATCGATATCTTCTAATTTTCCACTTAGAACGTAGATTATTAATGGATCTTTCATTTCAGTTGAATCAGGTGGGCTCACGTACATCTCATCAGGGTTCTTGTCAGGGATATGGATGGAATTCATGTCTCTAGTCTGGAAATCTAAATCCTACTGGCTATGACGATTCAAATCATTTTTATTTAATTAACCTTTATAATTTTTATTAATCTCTTGATTTTCTTTCTACTCCTTTTCTTCTTCTGCATCTTCAACGATACTCTAACTAGCATCTTGAGTTGTTGGCTCGACCACTGTTTGAACTTAGCTTATATCATATGATTGATTCTCAAGAATATTCTATTTTTTTCAAATACAATACATTAATGTAAAATCAAATCTATAAAAAATCTTAGTGATACCTTCTTCTTTTTTAACAGACTGATAGCTTGCAGCAAGTGCCTCTTCCTTTATAATTAATTGATTTTCTTGACGAACTCAAGAAGTACATGTCTTCTTGATTCTTGATGTATCGACTAAAATGCTTACAAGAGATAATAAAATTGTTTCTATTCCACAAACTGCTTTAATTCTTTGTTGGCTTGCTTATAAGCTGCGATCTTCTTCAGATACGCAATCCTTGCAATATGTTGTCGATAATATGCTTGAATTTTCGTTGCATGCTTGGTTCTTTTTCGAATGATCGCAGCTGCTTTCAACGCCTCGATTTAAATTTCGAACTCTAATTTCATGTAAATTTTGCTTGTTCCAAAAAGGATTTGCTTATCTGAATAGTTCTCAAATATCTTCCTAACTAGCTTTTAGCTCTCTTATTTAAGCTGAGAAGTATCAGGGAATGGTGCTTTTTCTATTTCATCATCGCAGACTTGATATTCCTTGAAAAATTCTGCGTAGTTTCTCCTTTAAGGATATGTGCTTTTCCTCACTTCAATAGAGTTCAAGACACCTAGATATTGAATCTACTACAGAACATACCCTTCTACAATCAGTTCCTTTCTCTTGAATTCGTTCGGCTATTTCAACAAAATCACAATGGAAATTGAATCACCAAATCTATTCAAATTTGCTTGTTTACTTTCACACATCGAATAAAGTGAGAATCTGAGTTTTTCAGTTCCTCCATAAGCTCCTTCATTTACCTCCTAAACTTCACTCCCAAGAACTTACCTTGCGCCTGATTATTTTGATTTTATCCTGCTCCTTCTTCTCCATTTGTGAAAATCATTTTTATATCTTCATTTTGACTGCCATCTGCAATCGCATTTCTAAGTGTATCACTCAATGTATCCATGTTTTTATCAGTAAACCCCTTGACCTAGTAGACTACAGGACTCTGAGTGTGCTAGAGAGTGAATTACTCTTTGATGTTTTTTGGAAAGGATATTATTTTTTCGTAATTCAAGCCACAATTCTTGTACAGATCGTTAAGATACTGATCATCGTTTTTTTTGACCATACACGCACTGTTTAGCAGCCCATACAGCCCACTGGTGCTATCAAACAGTTCAAGGATCTATGCATTGTCCTCGTAACTGGAGGGAAGAAGAAAGAAGAAAAAAAATTGTACAATTATTTCATATTTAAACTAATTGCTGCTGTTTACGTGAGATTTGAGAGATACTTAGCTAGCCCATCTTCTGTGAAGATCCTTTCTTCATTCTTGAAAACATAAGCAATATAAAGTTACTAGAGATGCTCATTTGTGTAATTGATGCACATCTACTCGAGAGAATTCGATTCGAATTTCTCAAACCCGAAAATATCTAGCAGCCCAATCGAATGGTTAGGATTCAGATTATTAGCATTTCCCTCTTCTTATCCTTGCGGTGTAATGATTTCATTGAGTTTATTCACAATCCAGTTAAATAAGTTATCGTAGAGGGCTTTCCCTAAGGTTTTGACACAGAGTGCACATATCTAACTTGATTAAGGAGAGTCAATCTTCTCACCACCAGGCATAACTCTTGTCATAAACAGCAATGCATGTGATAATCTCTCTACAGGTACACTCAATAACTCAGCTGCCTTCTGAATCACATTAGTATTTATAATCTAGCAAGGATTGTTATCAGAATATCCGGAATCAGAGAATTTTACATTACCAAGATATAAAATGCTGGAGAGTATCTTGAAAATGGAATCTTACAGATCAAATGTAAGCTACATGACCTTAAAGCAATTAAGGATCTCTTAGAATAGCTAACTATCATTGATACTCTCAACGATGTGGTTTCGATTCTTTCCTCCTAAGAATTCAAAGTCATTTGGAGTCTTTTAGGATAACCCTATTCTACCTAGTAACTTTGAATCGGAAGAAGAAAGCAAATGATAGAAAATATGGTAGTTTCTTTCACCTTCTCCGACATTAATAACTCGACTCTTCTCAAGCAAATACTTAGTTATCGAAGCACCAAGGATCTTCTAACGTTTTAGATCAACTTGTATCTTCACATACTTCCCAAAACGACTGGAATTATCATTTCGAATCGTCTTCGCATTTCCAAATGCTTCCAATACAGGGTTGCAAGAGAGAATCTTCTCTTCTATTTTCTGCTCGCTATTCTAATAGCTGCTCAGTTGCGTTAAAAACCGCATGGAGTAGCGAGCATTTTCTGTTTTTCCTGAGAAATATGTTCAAATAAACAAAAAACAATTTGTATTGTACAAAATTCTTTAAAACTTCTATTTGTAAATCCCATGTTATTCTTGGACTAGCTATTTTTCGCTAAATCATAGCATTTTCTATTAATAAACGAATGCATTAGGTATTACCTGCTCCACTCTCTCCGCTGATAACGATGGCTTGCTTTCTGCTTGTAAGAATTAGATTTTTATATGCAAGTGCTGACAACGCGTAGACATGCGGTTTTTACATATCTAGGTTGAAATTGCTGAATTAATTGATCAACTGTGCTTTGATTTTACTGATTTCAGAGTTATCAAATGTAGAAGGCAGTGACTTATATGGATTTACAACAATCAAAGTGGGTCCAATGTAAGTGAAGATAATATCTTGATTGTATCGACGTGACAAATTACTGATAAGTTCAGGTTCATTCATTGTGCCCATTCTAACCATATCATCAAAGCTTTCGAATTCTTGAACAAAAGAGCGTTAGAATACGCGATCTCTCTCGATTTCTATGATCATCTCTCTAGGTTCATTTTCGATATGAACTTTGACTTTTTTCTTCTTCTCAACGCCATCTGAATCAGTGATCTCTGCTTTTCTGAACATTGAGATCTCTTCCCGATCATCTTTTTGCTTTATCCAACATTTCGTCCCAGCTGCGATCCAAGCATACTAAGCCTATTGTTGTGTGGAGTTTGATGATACTTACATCAGTTTCGTCTATTGTTTGATTTCTCAAATTAATTCTAAGAATAATAATATTCTTGTGATATCAGATTAATAGTGCTTTAAGATCACAAAAAAATTTCTTATGTTTGATAAGCAGTCGATGCATAGAAAGTACATAAATTCATTGAGTTTCACTCTTTTTTTCTTTCTTCATTAACCTATAAATGAGAACTTTTTATATTAAACTTGTGTTAACAATATTATTATTTAAGTTTTCATTCTCTGAAAATCTTATTTTTAAGAATGTATTGTCGCTTTTCGACCTTTTAACTTACAAAAGAGTTGCAATAATCATATTGATAACATTAAAAAAATGCTAATTAGTTTTCAAGTGGCTAAAAAAAATTA
>Ga0302271_10000968_pt1 | contig 28169 bp, 19 predicted proteins | sample III_Bog_N1_1_FD_198767 | JGI IMG/M metagenome (GOLD analysis project Ga0302271, IMG submission 198767) | Peat permafrost microbial communities from Stordalen Mire near Abisko, Sweden - III_Bog_N1_1 | ecosystem: Environmental > Terrestrial > Soil > Wetlands > Peat | place: Sweden: Abisko... | reverse complement strand
TTGTTATTTATTGGAATAATTTGACTTGGCTCTATATAAAAAGTTTTACTTGTTGCAGAAACATCATGTACAATTCCATTAACTTTATTTTTTGATGATGCTTTAACCTGAAAAACAACCCTATCATCACGCATTGTATAAATCTGTTCTTGAAGATGTTTATTAAATTCAGAACTATTTAAGAGTTTTGTAACTGTTTCTTTTAGTTGAGACTCAGTTTCTTTTAGCGATGAATACAAACCACTTAAGGATTGAGTAGCATTTTGGCGTATATTATAATTTTCATCAAACGTATCAGAAATTCGATCTTCAATATCTCTATCGACAAAAAGATTAGACGCTAAAATATTAAGCTGAGAATCAGGTTCTAAATTCTCACGAAGAAAACTTTTTACAAGTCTTGAAGTTCGTAATGTTTTTGTAAAATCAATCAGCTCTTGCTCTTCAAAATATTCAACGTTAAGTGCAGCATTAGAAATATCAATAACATACTCTATAGGAATATCTGTTGCTAAATCCAGAATATAGCGAGCTTCCTTTGTATATTTTAATAATTTTCCAATAATGGCACGGTTATCAGATGGTTGCATTTCAAGGCACAATACCTTAGACAAACTGCATTTTGCATAATTTGAAACCAGTTGAATAATTTTATCATATTCTAAAGATTTTAATGTCTGCTCTTTAATATTCATAACTAAATAATAACATGAAGGTCAAAGCAAATAAATTTCCTGTCATTGCTAATATCAGGAATTAACCCAAACTAGCAAATTTATTTTTCAGAAGCGTTATGACTATTGGAAAGACTATATATTATGACAATAAATTTTACCTCAAATCATAGAAAAACAGCTCAAGTAACCAACCCTCAACAAAATAGTAATCTTGTACAAGCTCAAAAATTGTATGGGCAGTTTGTTAATGGTGAAAGACCTGAATATCAACATGATATCAACCAAGACCCAAATATGCAACAACTAAACACTCTTGCAGAAAGATACAAACAATCTTTGTCAATTGAAGATAAGAAAGCATTATTAAACCACGAAACCAAAATACTATATGAAGAACTTGAACATCCTGAGCTTACACTTGCAAGAAATTATAGTGAAATTGAACCATTAATTGATACGACCAAAACAAAATCAGATGTGAAAAATATCTTAACAGGATTTAATCTAGCTGGTATTGATAGAAGAGAACGAAATTTTAAACCATTTGAGACCAAGAAATCTCCTGAAAAAATTGATTTATTTAATAAAATAAGTAATTATATTGATGAAAATTCAATGTTTGGGCCAGAAATTAAAATTAAGATTAACACAATTATCTTGAGCTTAAAAAATGGAATGTATTCAAATGTTAATGATAATCAAAACCATTCTCAATTAATAAACGATTTAAAAAATGATTCTAATAAAACAGATAGTTTAACTTATTTATTACAAAATGCTCAAAAAGACGAATACCCAGAAACAACAGAAATAGTAAATACTATTCTAAAAGATAAAAAAGTGAAACCTGAAATAAAACAGCTTGCAGTTTGGGGTGCAGGAAAATTCAAAAGTGAAGAAGGATTCAAAGCAGTTAAGGAAATTGCTCTTAATACCAAAGAAAAAGACGTACGGTTAAGAGAATTTGCTATCCATTCCACGGCCTTATACTTACGCCAAAAACCTGACGAAGTCAGAAACATAATGTCACAAATAGAAAAAGATGGCTCCATTTTCGCACCATTAGGTAGAATTCTTAATGATAAAGTAAATGGGAACTATCATGGACAAAAAGATAGAGAATTCAAATATGCTAACGTCGAAGATGAAGAAAAAAGATTTATAAAAACTATTTCAAATGAAATGGTAAAAAATGACACCCCAATAAATATTCATAAACAAAATCAACTTGATAGAGATTTATTATTACATAAAAATTCACTTTTAGATTTTTATTCAAATGAACAAAAAATATTAATTAGTAAAGATACTGTTACAAAATACTTTCCTTCTTGCGCTGGGAAAAGAGATTTTGCAGCATTTAGATTAAGCCCTGAAAGTGGATATTTTGAAGATATCATAGAAGGATGTAACGGTGAAAATACAACAATTTTAAATATCAATCGAATTGGAAATAAATTTGAACACGGCGTAATAGCACATGAATTTGGACATGCGAGAAATCTGTTTTTTAATAAAGAAGAACACATGAATCAAATAGAATTATATTATAGTGCCCGCAATAAAAAACATTTTCTTGATGATTACTCTGAAAGTAACGAATCCGAATATTATGCAAACGGATGTGAAGCAATGGCTTCAGTTTATAAACCTCATAACTCACTAATATCTTCTAATCCTGTTATCAAAGGATACAGCAACACTAGATATGAACTTATGGCAGAACATCCTAATTTATACAAATTTGTAAAAGAAACCTTAAAAATCGCAAGACGATAATAAAAAATTTCACAAACAGGAAATACTAAATATTATGACAATAAATTTTACCTCAAATCATAGAAAAACAGCTCAAGTAACCAACCCTCAACAAAATAGTAATCTTGTACAAGCTCAAAAATTGTATGGGCAATTTGTTAATGGTGAAAGACCTGAATACCAACATGATATCAATCAAGACCCAAATATGCAACAACTAAACACTCTTGCAGAACGATACAAACAATCTCTTTCAATTGCGGATAAAAAGAATTTGATAGATCAAGAAAGAAATATACTATATGAAGAACTTGAACATCCTGAACTTACACTTGCAAGAAATTATAATGATATAAAACCATTATTTAAAAGTAAAATGTCTAAAGCAGATATTAATAATGCCGTAACAGGTTTTAATATTGCCGCATTATATAGAGCAGAAATACACTACTCACCGTTTGAAACCCACAAAAGTCCACAAAAAATTTATGTTTTGGAAAAAACATATAGCCAGCTAGATGATAGTGCACTATTTGCTCCTGATATAAAAGGAAAGATTGAAAATACTATATTACACTTAGAAGGGAATCCTAACAAAACAGGCTCAACAGACAACACAGAACTAATTGTGAATTTAAAGAAAGATTATAATCAAAAAGATAGTGTGATCAATCAATTAACAAATGCTACAAAAGAAGAAAAACCTAAAATAACAAAACTTGTAAACAAAATCATAGAAGATAATCTAATAGATCTACTAACAAATGCGAGAAAAGAAGAATATCCTCAAACCATAGAAATTGTTAATACAATCTTAAAAGATAAGAATGCTCCAACAGAAATAAAACAACTTGCAGTTTGGGGCGCAGGAAAATTCAGAAGTGAAGAAGGTTTTCAAACAGTTAAGAAAATTGCTCTTGATACCAAAGAAAAAGACATACGGTTAAGAGAATTTGCTATTCATTCTACATCATTGTATTTAAGACAAAAACCTGACGAAGTAAGAAACATAATGTCACAAATAGAAAAAGATGGGTCTATTTTTGCACCATTAGGTAGAATTCTTAATGATAAAGTAAATGGTAAATACCACGGACAAAAAGATAGAGAATTTAAATATGCTAATTTATCAAAAGAAGAAACTGAAACAATAAAAAAGCTATCAGAAAGCATTGTAGAAAAAGATACGAATATAAATATACATAGACAAAATAATATCGACAAAAGTTTAATACTGAATAAAAACAATCTTCAAAGTTTTACAGAAAATGGACAGAAAATTATAATTTCAGAAGATACTGTAACAAGATACGTTCCTCAATATACAGGAATAAGATCTTTTAAGAATTTCGGGCTAAGCCCTCAAAGCGGATATTTTCAAGATTCTATTGAATCAGGAAACACTGAGAATGACTGTATTATAAACATTAAAACAGTTGGCAGTGAAACAGAACAAAATGTGATTGGGCATGAATTAGGACACACAAAAAATTGGTTTTTTGACTTTCCACAAAAAATTAAACAACTAGATCTATATAATAATGCTCTAAATGGAGGAAAAGCACTTAACAGTTACGCTGAAGCTGATGAATATGAATATTTTGCCGAAGGGTGCGAAGCTACGGCGTCTATTTATAAACCTCATAGCTTACTCATTAAAGACGGAGTCATAAATAATACAAGATATAAACTTATGGCCAAAGACCCTGATTTATATAAATTTGTAAAAGAAACCTTAAAAATCGCAAGACGATAATAAAAAATTCACAAACCAAAAAGGAGATCTAATGACAATAAATTTTACCTCAAATCATAGAAAAACAGCTCAAGTAACCAACCCTCAACAAAATAATAATCTTGTACAAGCTCAAAAATTGTATGGGCAGTTTGTTAATGGTGAAAGACCTGAATACCAACACGATATCAACCAAGATCCTAATATGCAACAATTAAACACTCTTGCAGAACGATACAAACAATCTCTTTCAATTGCGGATAAAAAGAATTTGATAGATCACGAAAGAAATATACTATATGAAGAACTTGAACATCCTGAACTTACACTTGCAAGAAATTATAATGATATAAAACCATTGATTGATAAAAAAACAACAAAACAAGATGTAAATAATATTATAACAAACTTTAATATCGCAGGACTTAGACGGTCAGAACTTCTTCCGAATCCATTTAAAGCCCCAAATGATGCTTTAAAAATTAATATTTTGGAAGATACAAGTGATAAAGTTGATAATAATGGTATGTTCGGTAAAACTATCAAAACTAAAATTAATGATATTATTACATATTTTAAAAATGGAACACTTTTGAATTTTAATAATAGTATTGAATCACACCCTGAATTAATTTCAGATTTAAAACAGAACTATAATCAAAAAGAAGAATTAACTACTTTATTATTAAAAGCTAAAAAAGAAGAATACCCTGAGACAACAGAAATTGTCAATGAAATTCTGCTAGATGAAAAGGCAACTCCTGAAATAAAACAACTTGCAGTTTGGGGAGCAGGAAAATTCAGAAGTGGAGAAGGATTCAAAGCAGTTAAGGAAATTGCTCTTAATACCAAAGAAAAAGACGTACGGTTAAGAGAATTTGCTATCCATTCCACGGCTTTATACTTACGCCAAAAACCTGACGAAGTCAGAAACATAATGTCACAAATAGAAAAAGATGGTTCAATTTTTGCACCATTAGGTAGAATTATTAGTGATAAAGTAAATGGTAAGTATCACGGACAAAAAGATAGAGAATTCAAATATGCTAATTTATCAGAACGCGAAATAATTTATAGAAAATATTTAACAGACGGCGTTATACAAAAAGATACTCCTCTTAATATTCATAGACAAAATCAGCTTGATAGAGATTTATTGATGTATAGAGGTAATGCTTTACTTGAAGTTTCTGAACCAAAATTAACAATTACAAACGATACTGTTACTAAATACGCAAAAGAAATGGTTGGTAAGAGAAATTTTATTTCATATGGACTAAGTTCTAATAGCGGAGATTTTATAGATACTCTTGATGGAATTAATGCTCCTGGAAACTCTATAGTAAACGTTAATCGAATAGGACATAAACTCGAGTATGGAGGAGTCGCGCACGAAATTGGGCATTATATAAATAAATATTTTGATGAAGAAGAATTTGCAGAACAAAATAAACTATATAATACTGCTCTAAAAGAAGGTGAGATTCTTGATTCTTACGCAGCCGTGGATATGGGGGAAAATTATGCTCAAGGATGTGAAGCTATGGCATCAGTATATAAATCACACGCTATGATGATAAATCCCAGGTTAAAAGGTCAAAGTCATACGAAATATGAGCTTATGGCAGAACATCCTAATTTATATAACTTTGTCAAAGAAACAATCAAAAACCCCAAAATACTAAGGACCTAAAAATCTAAATATGACAACGTTTTCAATATAAGTATTTTTAATATATAATTGAATTATGAAATATAGAGAGAACGTCAGGAATTTTTGTATAATAGCACACATCGACCATGGTAAATCTACTTTGGCAGATAGACTGCTGGAAGCAACAGAAACTGTCGCACACAGAGATATGCAAGCTCAATTAATGGATACGATGGATATTGAGCGTGAGCGAGGTATCACAATCAAGCTTAATTCTGCGAGAATGAAATACAAAGCCGATGATGGGAAAGAATATATTCTAAACCTAATTGATACCCCTGGACACGTTGATTTCTCTTATGAAGTTTCACGTTCACTAGCAGCGTGCGAAGGAGCATTATTAATCGTCGATGCAACCCAAGGTGTTGAAGCTCAAACACTCGCAAACGTATATCTTGCAGCAGAACAAAATCTTGAAATAATACCTGTTATAAATAAAATTGATTTACCTTCCTCTAATATCGAAGGAACAAAAGAAGAAATTGAAGAAGCCCTCGGGATTGATGCATCTTTAGCAATTCCTGTCAGCGCCAAAACAGGAGAAAATATTCACGAAGTCCTTGAAGCAATAGTTAATTTTATTCCACCACCAGAAGACACATCAGAAAAACCTTTAAGAGCCTTGGTTTTTGACAGTGCATATGATCCTTATCTAGGAACACTTTGCTACTTCAAAATTATTGATGGCGAAATAAATCTTGGCGATAAAATAAAATTTATGGCAAGTAAAAAAGAATATGAAATAGTCGAACTAGGATATTCAACTCCACGCAGAGTTCCAGTAAAAAAACTTGTATGTGGTGATGTTGGATATTTTGCAGGCTCAATAAAAGAAATTACAAGATTTGTTGGAGATACTATTACACTAGCCGACAGACCTGCAACAGAAGCGCTACCAGGCTACAAAGAAGCTTTACCAATGGTATTCTCAGGGCTTTATCCTGTAGATAATGAAGATTACCATGAACTCAAAGAAGGATTAGAAAAACTAAAATTGAGTGATAGCAGTATAACTTTTGAACCTGAAACATCATCAGCTCTAGGTTTTGGGTTCAGATGCGGATTCTTAGGTATGCTCCATATGGAAATTGCTCAAGAAAGATTAGAGAGAGAATACGACCTATCAATTGTAACTACAGCACCTTCAGTTGTTTATAGGGTTCACAAGCTAGATGGTGAAATCATTGAAATTGATAACCCAGCTAACCTTCCAGAGGCGCAGGTTAGAGATTATATAGAAGAGCCATATGTAAAAGTTTCCATAATCACACCTAATGAATGGGTTGGGACATTGATGGAATTATCACAATCAAAACGAGGTATTTTCATCAATATGACTTATATTGATAAAGTACGTGCAGATTTAGTTTATCATATTCCATTGAGTGAAGTTATAACAGACTTTTATGACCAATTAAAATCCCGTTCAAAAGGGTACGCTAGTATGGATTATGAATTTGTTGATTACAAACGTTCAAATCTTGTTAAACTCGATGTCCTTTTAGCAAATGAATTAGTTGATGCTCTATCAGTTATATGTCACACAGATAACGCATTTTATATGGGGCAAAAATTGACAGTTAAACTAAAAGATATAATTCCTCGTCAAATGTTTGAAGTTCCTATTCAAGCAGCAATTGGAGGCAGAGTTGTCGCAAGAACAAATATCAAAGCTCTACGTAAAAGTGTACTTGATAAATGTTACGGTGGTGATATCTCAAGAAAAAGAAAACTACTTGAAAAACAAAAACGTGGTAAAAAACGTATGAAAGCAGTTGGACGAGTAGAAGTTCCTCAAGAAGCATTTATGGCAGTTTTGAGCTTAAACGAAGAATAACGGAAAGATTTAATTATTATGATAGATACTTTTTTAATATGGTTAAGCCACATGATGGAACAAATTATTACAACTCTTGGACCATGGGGTGTAAGTTTATTAATGGCAATAGAATCTTGCAACATACCGCTTCCAAGTGAAGCTGTTTTACCATTTGCAGGATTACTTGTAAGTAAAGGAGTAATGAATTTCCACGTTGCCGCTATATTTGGAGCAATTGGATGTGTTATTGGATCTATTCCGTCTTATTATCTTGGATACTTTGGCGGGAGACCTTTCGTCGAAAAATATGGAAAGTATTTTCTCGTATCATCTAAAGATCTTCAAGAAGCTGACGAATGGGTCAATAAATATGGTGATTGGGCATTTTTTCTATGCAGAATGCTTCCAGTTGTAAGAACCTTCATTTCATTACCTGCAGGTATATTAAGAGCAAGAAAAAGAATATTTTTCACTCTTACGTTTTTAGGTTCACTAGTTTGGAGTTATGTACTTGTGTTTGTCGGAGTTAAAATGGGCGAAAATATAGAAGCCCTAAAATCAATCTGGCACAAGTTTGATGCTATCATCATTCTAGCTTGTTTTATTCTTGGAGTTTTATATATTTACAAACATATAAAACACCTTAAAGAGTCATAATTGTTAACATTTAAAGACAAATAGCAAAATATTTTATATAATAAAGAAACTAATTAACTTAAGAGATTTATTATTTTGCTAAAACAACAATACGAAAATTTATCAATTGGGTTGCCATATATTTCAATAAAATATGGAAAACCTAACAACAAAGCTAACGGAACTGGAAACAGTCAGTTTTCACATATAAATTTTAAGGCAAAGAACCCACTAATGGATTCTTCTATTGTAAATGGGAATTATAATATTGCTCTTCTAAACATAAAAAACAACGCAGAAGCCTTAAAAGAAATTCCAAGAGGATTAAGAACAATATTCAAAGAACTCAAAGATGAAACAGGAGAAAACTTTGTACATAAAGCTTATTCAAAACTTAGAAAATATATGAAACTTGATGGAATTGCACCAGATGAAATAGGACGTTTAGGACCTGATGAAGTGACTCATTCTGGAGCAAAAGTCAATATTGAAGGTGGATACAACCCTAGAAATAACTCAATATCATATACTGATGGATTTTTTAACAGACTCGAAAAACATGAGCAACTCAATTTCTTAGCTCACGAACTTAAACACGCAGAACAAGCTTCAAAAATTATTCGCTCTGGTTTAATAAGCCAGTATGCTGGAACTTGGGCTAAATTCCAGGTAAGTGGAGTTTTACAAAATCCATTAAATGTTCCAGTACAAATGGCACTAAAAAAAGCAAGAGAAAATGGAAAACTTTCTGAATTTGTTAAAGGGGCAATGTTTGCTTGTAAAGATGAAACATTAAAAGATATGACCAAAGGTCACGCTAACACTTTAAAACTTCCTCAATACAGCCCCAAAAGTATTGGATACAAAGAAGGTACAAACTACTTTGAATCATATAAAACATACAGCAACAATATTTATGACAGTGAATATAAAAATAACCCCATAGAAATTGAGGCATACGCATTTGGAAATCAAATTGAAAAACATTTCCAAATATATTCTCAAATTAACAAATTTTAACTTTAATTTATCTAACTAGCAATTTTCACAATGTAGTGTTTTTTATCAATATATATAACTATGTGTGTGAGGTTTTATAATGCTAAAACAAATATCAAATATTCCATTCCATGGAACAGCAAGTCCTAATAATTTAACCACCGTACCACACGTTTCAACTCAATCATCTGAGCCTACAAAGGATACCTTTCAAAAAGAAGGCACATCAAAGAAAAAGAAAATTGGGATTATTGCAGGTGTAACTGCTGCCGCTATAGGGGTTACCGCAGGAATCCTAATTGCAATAAAATCACATAACAAAGCTAAAGCTCTTAAGTCAATTCCAGAAGAATTAAAAGCAATATTCAAAGAACTAGAAAATGAAAATGGTGATGATTTTGTAAATAAAGCATACTCTAAGCTGAAAGCACATATGAACTTAGAGGGAATTGCACCAGAAAAAATAGATAGACAAGGCCCTGATAAAGCATTCTCAATAACAGGAGGGTATAGTCCAAGTTTAAATACAATAGGTTATACTGATGGATTTTTTGACAAATTATCAAAAAATCAACAATTAAATTTTTTATCTCACGAACTAAAACATGCAGAACAAGCCTCAAAAATAATCAGATCTGGATTTATAGAAGATTATGCTCAAGCTTGGGCCGAATCAAATGTTGCGAACGCAGCAAAAGATCCAATGAATTTTGGATTTCAGATGAACATGAAAGCAGCAGAAAATAATGGACAATTAGACGAATTTATGAAAGCAACAACTAATTTTTATAAAGATTCTATACTAACAGATATGAAAAAAGGCCATGAAAGAACTTTAGAAATGCTAAAATTCGAAAAAGGAAGTTCTGAATATCAAGAGGCACAAAATTATCTTAAAGCCGCAAAAAATTATGAAGGAATAGGATTCTTCGGAATAGGTGGGGCTAATTATAAAAACAACCCACTAGAAGTTGAAGCATACAGCTATGGAGACAAAACAGAGAAAATGTACCAAACCTATATTAAATATTCCTAAAAACCCGAGACTAAAGGGTATAACTTGATTTTTAAATATGTTTAATTTATAATTTCAATACTAAATGAAATTCAAAGGTGGTGAAAAATAAATGCCAGAAGTTAAAGTAGGAGACAACGAAAGTATTGAAAGTGCTTTAAGACGTTTCAAGAAAAAAATCCAAAAAGCTGGAATTCTTTCTGAAGTTAAAAAGCGTGAAAGATATGAAAAACCTAGCGTTAAAAGAAAACGCAAATCTGAAGCTGCACGCAAACGTAAAGCATAAGTATCTTAATAGATATATAAAGTTTCAAATAACTGACTATATGATTACATATAGTCAGTTATTTTTTGCAAAAATATTTATATAAAATAAAAAAAACTGACTTGAAAGTCAGTTTTTGTCCTATATTCCTTTTCCTTATGATAACGACTCAACGCCGTTTTTAATACCTTATTCCATTTATTCTAATTTTACTCTTATGCTGCAAGTTTTTTTATGAATCTAACTGTATCCATATAAGTTTCTCTTACAAAACCTCTAAATAATTCTGATAAAGGTCTTCTTTCTATACTTGCGAAAACGTGATAAATTGGGTCTTTCGCATTGTTAAATCTCATTTGTCTATCTTTTTTATTCAAATAATACATTCTGAAATCATCTGGAATATCAAGTGTTCCGATTGGTTTTTGATTACGTTCTACAGCATTTTGTCTTTGCATAATCTTTTCTCTCTTTCGCTCTCAGTTATCTCTTATGTATATATAAAGTATTTACTAAAAGAAAAATTGCCTTTTTAAAGAAGTATTATTAACTTTTGTAACAAGATATATAACCAGCGTTATTTTTGCGAAACAGGTGGAAAAGCACTAGCCAACTGATTTATTTATTAGCAAGGATTTTACACATAAGAAGTTTTAAGATATAATTTATAAATAATCAATTACATATTTAGAGGATTGAACATGTACAGCATAATTTTAGCAGGTGGATCAGGAAGCAGATTATGGCCGCTCTCAAGAGAGCTCTACCCTAAGCAACTACTAAATATAAAAAATAAAGATAGTTTATTACAACTAACATTCAAAAGGCTAACTTCTTTTTTACCTGCAGAAAAGATTTTAAGCATCACTAATACTAAACACTTCTCTAACGTAAAATATCAACTTAGTGCATTAACTCAAAATCCCATAGTATTATCTGAACCGATTGCTAAAAATACAGCTCCTGCAATAGCCATTACAACAAGATACATCCAAGGAATTGCAACAGAAGAAGACCCTATAATTTTGGCAATTCCATCAGACCATATTATTGAGGATACAGAAAAATTTGCACAATCAATAAAAAATGCTGAAAAGATTGCACAAGAGGGTTATATAGTAACTTTTGGAGTAAAACCAAATTATGCAGAAACAGGATTTGGCTATATAAATATTGCAGAAAAATTAGACAATGGATTCAAAGTTAAATCTTTTGTTGAAAAGCCGAGTAAAGATTTAGCCGAAACATACCTAAAACAAGGTAATTGGTTTTGGAACAGCGGTATTTTTATGTTTAAAGCGTCTGTCATTTTAAAAGAATTAGAAAATTATGACAAAAATATTTTTGAAATATTAAACGAATTTGATTTTAATAACTCAATTGAAATACCTTACATTAATTTTGAAAAAATGCCTAATATTTCTATTGATTACTCTGTTATGGAAAAATCCAACAATCTTGCATTGGTAGAGTTAACAAGCGATTGGCAAGATATGGGTTCTTGGCAATCTATATATGATGTTAGCCCTAAGGACGGGCAAGGTAACGTAAAAATTGGGCACATCTTAGATAAAGATTCAAAGAATTCATTCATGTATTCATCTTCGAAATTAGTTGCAACAATAGGATTAGAAGATACTGTAGTTGTAGAAACTGAAGACGCAATTCTTGCCTGCAAAAAAGATAAAGTACAAGAAGTTAAACAAATATTTGAAACGCTAAAACAACAACACGATAATACACACTTAGTTCATAAAACAGTGTACAGACCTTGGGGGTTTTATACAGTCCTAGCTCAAGGTGCAGGGTTTCTAACTAAACTAATTCAAGTAAATTCAGGACAAAAACTATCTGTGCAATCACACAACCACAGAAGCGAACATTGGGTGGTTCTTTCTGGAATGGCTAAGGTACTTCTAGATGGAAAAGCATTGACCTTGAGTCCAGGACACAGTGTTGACATTCCTATTAAAGCTATTCATTCGCTACAAAATCCATACAAAGATGAATTAAAAATTATTGAGGTACAAAAGGGTGACTTACTAATTGAAGAAGATATCGTCAGGTATGAAGATATCTATGGAAGAGTATAGATAAAATGAAAAAGTTTCTTATCAAAACAATGGGCTGCAAGTCTAATCAGTTTGAAGGACAAATAATTGAAAAAAAACTCATTGATGATGGGTTTGAAAAAGTTAGCGCCATCAAAGATGCAAACTATTACATTTTGAATTCGTGTACCGTCACCCAAAATACTGATAAAGAAGTTCTATATTTACTAAGAAACGCAAAACATATAAATCCAAATATCAAAACAATACTAACAGGTTGTTTGGCTCAAGTTGATAAAGAAAGCCTTGCACAACACTCATATATAGACTATTTATTAGGCAACGACGACAAGTTCCAAATCGGCGAATTTTTAGATAAAAATGAGCGAATAATGGTCACTGATATAATGGATATTGGAAGTTTTAACCAACAAGTACTATCTGATACTTCTAAAACAAGAATAAATATAAAAGTACAAGATGGCTGCGATTCTCGTTGCAGTTATTGTATAATTCCATTTGCAAGAGGGAAATCAAGAAGTGCTGACTTAAATTTTATTACAACTCAAATTAATAGCTATGCCGACTCAGGATTTAATGAAGTTATTCTCACAGGGATTCACATTGGACAATGGGGTACAGATTTCAACAAAACTTTTTTAGACTTAATAAAAGCAATTGAAAATGACACATCAATTCCAAGATACAGAATTGGATCTCTAAACCCAACAGAAATAACACCTGATGTATTAAACTGCTTACAAAATTCTAAAAAATTCTGCCCTCACTTCCACTTATCGCTACAATCTGCTTGTAATAAAACACTAATATCAATGAATAGATTTTATAGCGTGCATAATTTTTTAAAACAAATAGATTATATCTATGAAAATTTCGATAATCCATTTTTAGGAAGTGATATAATCGCAGGATTTGCGGGAGAAACTAATGAAGATTTTGAAATCACAGTAAAAAATCTTAGACAATCAAAGCTCTCTAAAATACACACATTTCCATATTCACTCAGAAAAAATACTTTTGCAGAAAACATGTCAGGACACTTGCCAGATATTGTTAAAGAATATAGAGCAAACATTATAAAAAGTATTTCAAAGAAAAAACACTCAGAATTTTTAAATAATAATATAGGTACAACCCAAGAAGTTCTTATAGAAAAAAATACTGATAAAATCACTGGCAAGTTAAAAGGATTATCAAAAAATTATATAAATGTCATTATTGATGAAGATTTACCAATAGAAGTTATAAATGCAAACCATAATGTCATAAGAAAAGTAAAACTCGAACGTGTCGAAGGTGATAAAATATATGGGAAATTCTCAAACTAATTATTTTCCAATACAAAAATTATCAAATATATTGTTTAGAATTTCATCTGTAACCACTTCCCCTGTTAATTCATCGAGAGAAAGGATAGCGGCCTTTACATCAATAGAAATCAAGTCCTGCAGTTCTTTTCTTTGAGCCGCTTCAAGTGCAATTTTTAAACTATCTTGCGCTTTTCTCAAACATTCTTGCTGTCTCGTATTAGTTGAAAACTCAAGATTCTCAGGATTAATTTCACATACATTAGATTTAATTAAATTTTTTAAATCTTCAATACCTTCTTTGGTAAGAGTCGAAATATAATAATCTTCTTCGTTCCGAATACTCGCTAAATCTGATTTATTCGCAATTTTTATACATTTTTTATTATTTGCTAGTTCCCAAATTTCTATATCATCAGGCGTCATTCCTACAGATACATCATATAAAAACAAGACTAAATCAGCCTCATCAATCGATTGTTTTGAATATTCTATTCCAATTTCTTCAACTTTTGAAACATTTTTATTATCTCTGATTCCTGCTGTATCTATAAGCGTAACAGGGATTCCAAAATCTAAAGTTTCGCGCAAAATATCACGTGTAGTACCTGCGACATCAGTAACAATCGCTCTATCTAAATTTAAAAGAGCATTAAACAATGAGGACTTTCCAACATTTGGACGCCCAACAATAGCAACCGATACACCTTGACGCATTATATTGGAGGTACTAGCAGACGACAACATAATTTCAATGTCGTCAATATTCTTTGATATTTCAACTGTTAAATATTCATACTCTGGTTCTGCAACATCATCAGGGAAATCTATTCCGGCAATAATTTTTGAAAGTATATCCATAATAGATTTTTTTATTTCAGCAATTTTATTTGTAAGAACTCCAGAAAGATTTTTGGCAGAAGTAGATACAAACTCCTGAGTTTTAGAATGGATTAAATCAGCAACAGCTTCAGCTTGAGATAAATCCATTTTTTTATTAAGAAATGCACGTTTTGTAAATTCTCCTTTTTCAGCCATACGACAACCATTAGCGAGAGCCAAACTAAGAATTTTTTTAACTATATTCACCCCACCGTGACATTGAATTTCAATTACATCTTCACCCGTGTAACTATTAGGGTTAAAAAATGGCAAAACAATAACTTCATCAACTTTTTTATTATCATCAAAATTATCTATAACCCATCCATGAGAAATAGTATTGGGTTTAAATTCAGATCTATTATACATATTTTTTATAATATCAAAAGCATTATCCCCTGATATTCTAATAACACCGACTCCACCAGTACCCATAGGTGTAGAAATAGCCGCTATTGTGTCAAATTCCTGATTAATATTCATAAATTTATTATATAACAAAAGGGGGCGTAAATAAAAACAGATATATGAGCAGACTTAAGCAATAAGAACAACTACTTTTGTTTTATTTTGAACTTATTATATTCTGCAAGAATTCCAGCTCCAGAGACTTCAGCCTGTTTTACATCTGTTTGTTTATTTGAAGTTGATGAATCTTTTAATATTTTTTTTGAAAACTTTATTTGCTCAATCATACTTGGAGATATAGTTAAATACTTGAACGGAGAGATATTTGCATTTGGATTATTTCCAATTTCTTGACGAACCTTTTCCTCTTCAATACGTCTCAAAGTAGCCCTATCTGTTTGTTTATCACCAGTAGGAATACATCCATATTCATATAATTTATCCATTATAGCTTTTTCCTCGGCATCAATAGATCCCGAAGAAAAAGCAAAACTATATGTTGATTGTGATACACTTGACACTTGCATATCTAGGATATCGGCATATTTTTACAATACTTTAGTCAAAATAGGCAAATGTAAAAATTAATTTACAAAAGTCTTATATAAAACAACTCCGACAGAGGCACTAAGGTTCAATGATTCAACATTTTCATTCATCTCAATTGTGATATTTTTATCGGCATAAGTAATTAATTCTTTACTCAAACCGTCAGCTTCTGAACCAAACATAATTAAATTTTTTGCAGTATTATCAAATTTTATATCTGCCAAATACACGCTATTATTGGATTTTGGGAGAGTTCCATATTTTATAAATAATGAACAGTATCCATCCAAAGTTTCAAAATTAGAAATACTTACAATATTAGTTTTCCACAAATTCCCAACAGAAGAGCGAACAACTTTTGGATTATACAAATCAACTGTTTCCCCATACAAAATAATTGAATCAACCCCGAAAGCCACAGAAGAGCGAATTATAGTACCAAGATTACCCAAATCTCTTATGTTTTCTAAAAGTAAAACTTTTTTTGAGGTTTTTAATTTTTTGAAATCATTCTCTGGCTGAAAAGTTACTGCAACGACTTCAGGAGGGGTCGTTGTTGTAGAAATTTTCTTTAAAACCGCCTCATTTGTCTCAAAAAATTCACAATTTAAAAAAGAATATTTTCCTCTTTTTTCAGGAGTAACAAATACCTTATCAAATTTAACCTTTGAAAGATATGCTTCTTCAACAGCCTTAAAACCTTCTAGAATAAATTTCCCAGATTCATCTCTATATTTTTTTTGTTGAAGTTTAACAATATCCTTCACTAAATCATTATTAACACTTGTTATTTCCATTTACTACCTCAAATTACTTGAAAATTATCTAACCAACCAATTTCATACTCATTTAACAAAGAATAATCAATAAGTTTTTTTTCATAACACATTTTTGCTAAAGATGTAATAACACCATTATCCAAATAACAAGTATTCTCAAGTCTTACACCAAAATATTTTTCACTATATAAACCAGGTTCTATCGTAAATACCATATTATTTACTAACGTTGTTTTAGCTATTTCATTTTTACTTAAATTTGGAGGAGACTCGTGAACACAGACACCTACCCCGTGCCCCAATCCATGAGAAAATTCAAATCCATCAATTTTACATTTATCAAAAGTATCATGAGCCAATGAATCTATATCAAAGCCACTCATATCTTCACTTACCAATAAATTAAAACAATTTAAGAACACTTTCAAAACAGTTGTATAAACTTTTCGTTGAAGCTCACTTGGAGTACCTTTTACAAAAACTCTTGTCATATCGGTAGCCAAACCACCCTCATAATAAGCTCCACAATCAATTAATACCAAATCCCCATCATTTAGAATTTTATCTTTTGCAGATTTATTATAATGAGCCAAAGCAGAGTTTTCATTTATAGCTACAATGGATGAAAAGCTCAAAGATTTTGCACCAAATTCCCTGAAATTTTCTTCTAATTTTGTAGCAATATCATACTCAGATAGTCCATCATTATTTTCTATAAAATCTCTTGTCGCCATAACAGCTTTGTCAGTCATTTCAAAAGCATATTTCATATGATTTATTTCAGTTTCATTTTTGATAGATTTAATTTGTTTAACAGGAGATTTTAAATACACAGGATTCTTTATCAGAGAATAATCTTTTGCAGTTATTGTTGATTTATCAAAACTTATAGAGTCATCTTGTTCAGATATAAAACTATCAAACTGATTTAATGGTTTAATTTGAATATTGGTTAAATTACTATCACACAGATAATCCGTAAATAAAATAGCAACATCCTTAAGAATTAAAAGTTTACCATCAACTTTTACAGAATAATTATTTTCAAAAGATCTTATATTACATACATAAGAAAGCTCCTCTGAATTTGTAATTAAAATATTATGTCCTATTTCATCGATTTTTTCTTCAAAACTCTTTCCAGATAAACTAATCGGGAGAAATTCAAACTTTTGAGATTTTATCAACTCAACTGAATCAAAAAAATCAGAATCCAACGATTTAATTGACACATTAATCGTATCCAACAACGCCTTCAGATATTCATACCTTAGTTGAGAAACTTTAGATGCAACAACACCAATAGTTGAATTAGGTTTAACTCTCAAACAAATTTCATCATCTTGTTTTTGACCAAGAACATATTTTACAACATTAATTTTAGTTTTATCGACTTCCAAATCAGCCTGAATATGGAATCGACTATCAACAAAAAGATAAATTTTTCCATCAGAAGATATAAGAGTGTCTCCGACATCTCCAGTAAAATCGGTTACCTTATTAGATGAATTTTCAGCAATTGGCACATACTCTAATAAATATTTATTGGTAGAGTTGACTAATAAATAGTCAACTCCCAAATTTTTTAATAGTTCTTTATAATTCATTAATCTTTAGTATCTGTAACTTTAATTAAGTGCCAACCGAATTGAGTTTCAACAGGTCCAGAAACTTCACCTGTTTTTAGTGCAAAAGCTGCATCTTCAAAAGGTTTAACCATCATACCTTTACCGAAGAATCTTAAATCTCCACCATCGCGAGAAGATGGACAAGTAGAATGTTCTTTTGCTAATTCAGCAAAATCAGCACCCTTTTCGATTTCTTCATATAATTTTTTAGCTTCTTCTTCTGTCTTTACCAAAATATGGCTTGCTCTGATTTTCATATTTATAACTCCAATAATTTATGTACTCAAAAATTATAACACAAGGACTAAGTGAAACATACATCATACAAAAACCATTTATAATAATAGAAACACAAAAAAACGGGCTATCAAAATAATAGCCCGTTTTTATTATTAATAATTAAATTAATTATTCGATTAATGTATCATCAGAAATTAAGTCTGGAGACCCAAACATTCCTTCGATTTCTTCCAAGATAGCTGCAGGTTTTCTAGCCTGATTGCGTTGAGCAGCAGCTCTCTTTTGAGCTTCTCTATCTTTTTCTTCATTAGCAAAGTTCAAGTGATGGAATCCTGTACCGGCAGGAATCAAACGACCGATAATAACGTTTTCTTTCAAACCTCTTAACAAGTCTTTTTTACCTTCAACAGCAGCTTCCGTAAGGATTCTTGTAGTTTCTTGGAAAGATGCAGCAGATATGAAACTTTCAGTATTCAAAGATGCCTTTGTAATACCTAATAGCATATATTCACAAGTTGCTTCTTCGCCATCTCTATCTTTAGCTATTTTATTAGCAGCTTCAAATAATTGAATTTCAATAAGTTCACCAGGAAGTAATGTTGTATCACCAGGTTCAACAACTTTTACTTTCTTTGTCATTTGACGAACAATTATTTCAACGTGCTTATCAGCAATTTCTACACCTTGAGAACGATATACACGTTGTACTTCATCAACAAGATATTGTTGAGCAGCTTCAGGTCCGCAAAGTCTGATTACATCATGAGGGTTCAAAGGACCGCTTGTTAATGGTTGACCTTGTTTAATAGTTTGTTTATTTTGAACAACGATAGTTGAATCAATAGTAAACTTAACCTCTTTTCTACCTTCGTCTTCAGAAACTAAGAACAATCTTGGAGACTGATCTTCAATTTCAATTTCAGCGACACCATCAAACTCAGCTAACATCGCACAGTCTTTTGGTTTACGACCTTCTAACAATTCTTCTACACGAGGTAAACCTTGGACGATATCACCTGTTTTTTGTCTTTCATATACTAATGTTGCAAGAATATCACCACGGAGTACCAATGACTGCGCTTCAACCTGCAATTGGGTACCTTGACTTATTAAGGATGGTCTACCGTTTCTTATTGTTATAGAATCTTTATCAACTGCAACAACTTGACCAGAAACAGGAGAAATCTCTCCACTATCAGCCACGATTGAGTCCATTTTTACAAATTGACCTTTAGAAACAGAAGCTTTTGATTTAATAGCAACTTTAGTTTCATAGTCTTCAGAGTGTAATAACAATCTTCTAACATCACCTTCAGTAGTCTTAATTGAAGCAACACCGTTGTTGATTGCTAAAACTTCAGTTTTAGCAACAGCAGTTTTAGGTTCAATTACTTGGCCATTATTTACTAACAACGCAGTTTGCAATGATTGATTCATTTTTGAATTACCTTCTAATTCACGACGAACAATCAATGTTTCCAAAACTACAATCTTTAATTGGTTATTAGAATCAAGTTCTACTAAACCTTTCAAGTGAGATAAATAACCTTGCATTTGAAGTACTAAACTAGTTCTTGTTAATGTAGCACCATCAAGATTTCTTACTCTTGCACCATCTTTATATTGCAATTGAGTTACAGGAACTATATCAATTAACTCATCAGATGTATCAAATTTCACTGAAACATTTTTTGGTTTAATATCAAGAACTTGAACTGGTCTTACAAGAATTTGAATTGGTTTTTCATCCAAAGAATCTTCTTCCAAAGCAATAGTAGTATCTATTTCTTCATCTAAATCATCAATATCTAAATCATCAAAATCTGATTCCATAATTGTAACAATTGAAGTTTCTTTAGCTTTTATACCTTCAGCAATTACAGCACCTTTATTGATAACAGCACCTTCATCAACTTTCAATTCATTGATACTAGACAATGAATGAATTTCTCCAGGTCTAATTGTAATTTCGTGTATTACATCATTGAATTCCTTGAATTCAACAATACCATCAATATGGCAATACACATCTTTAACAACTTCAGTACCTGCAGTAACCAAAGTACCATTTTCTACTATTTTTAATGTAGAATCTTTGTTGATTTGGTGAATTTCTTCAGGGATAAATACGACATTACCAGGAGTTGTAATAATTTGATTTTCATCAACTTCAACACCCAAATATCTAATTTCACCAGAAGATTCAACTGAATATTCATCATCAACTAATTCTGCAATAACCATACCATTTTCTACTGTTGTATCAACAGGCGATTTAACGATATATTTTTCATCATTATCATCAACAGTCCATAATTGTTCTTTCTTGGTTTGTTCAAATGTAGCATTTGAAGGAATCAAAGAAGCAATTACAATTGTTAATTCTTTACCTTGAATAATTTTTTTAATTTTTTGTTTGCCAACTTTAATTTCATCAGTAAGCAAATCGGCTCCGTATCTAACTTCACCACCATGTTCACAAACAATCATCGTTTCCGCTAATTCTTCACCAATGGAAACTTTTTGTTCATCTTTAACTAATATTTTAGAACCACCAGGTAAGTTATAAACATCACCACCAATAACCCAAACAATACCAGGTTTGTTTGCGATTCTAGAAATGTTACCTTGACGGTCTTTCTTTTCATCAGCGATGAATCCATCAAAATAAACTTCCCCAGATACATCAGATGTAATATCTTTTGCAGCTTTTTCTGTCAAACGACCACCCTCACCAAGTGATACTGGATCAAACATAGCCATTTTTTGACCTTTTATAACTTTATCACCATCTTTTACAAGAATTGTTGCACCAGCCGGCACGTGGAATTTTTTAGAACCTTTGGAAGCGACAACTTCAATATCACCTTCAAAAATTGCAACATTTACAACATCACCGTGCCTAGTTCTCAATTCTCTAGTCTTTAATGTTGATTTAATTTTACCTGCGTCTGAAGCTTCAACAATTTTCATCGCCCCAGAACCTTTAAATACACCACCAGTGTGGAATGTTCTCATTGTTAACTGTGTACCAGGTTCCCCAATTGATTGAGCAGCAATAATACCGATTGCTTCACCAACATCAACTAATTTTTGAGTTGTAAGAGCCCAACCATAACATTTTTGGCATACACCATATTCTAAACTACACGTCAAACCAGATCTTACTTTTAGTTCTTTAAAATCAATATGAGATATTCGCTTAATATCTTTTCTATCCATTGTTGTATTTGCTTTAACAAGGACTGTCTTTCCATCTGTATCAAAAATATCTTCAGCAACAGTTCTACCCAATAATCTATCAATTACAGGAACGATTATTGCATCACCATCACAAATAGGTTTCATATTAATATATTTACTACCGTGACAATCGTCATCTCTAATAATAACATCTTGAGCTACATCAACAAGACGTCTGGTCAAATAACCAGAGTCAGCTGTTTTCAAGGCTGTATCAACCAACCCTTTACGAGCTCCGTATGATGAAATGATATATTCAGTTACAGATAATCCTTCTTTAAAGTTAGATTTAATCGGTAAATCGATGATCTGTCCTTGCGCATCAGCCATCAAACCACGCATACCAACCAATTGTGATACCTGTGATAAGTTACCTCTCGCTCCAGAGAATGCCATCATATAAACCGGGTTTAATTTATCAAAGTTTGCAACTACATAATCGGTAAGTTTTGAAGTAGTTTCAGACCAAGTATCAATAACCTTTGTATATCTTTCAACCTCTGTAATTTCACCTTTTAAATATCTGTGTGTAGATTTTTCAATTTCTTTTTCGGCTTCATCAAGAAGTTTTTTCTTTTCAGGAGGAACTGATAAATCAGCAATTGAAATTGTTACACCAGATTTTGTCGCATATTTATAACCTAAGTTTTTCAAAGTATTTGCTAATTCAGCAGTTTTAGCACCGCCGTATTCCAAATAAATTTGAGAAAGCAGATTTTTCAAGCCACCCTTATCAATTTGTTTATTAATAAATTCTGGTACTTGTTTTGCATGTGTATATGTGTTTTCCATTTTCTATATTTCCCTTAAATTTTTACAAACTTTAATTTTAACCTATGCAAGAGCATATCTTACAGCTTCGTTGAATATAATTCTACCAGCTGTAGTTTCAATTCTCTTACCATTTTCATTACGAACAGTAATCTTGTCATGGAGGTCAATTACTCCTACTTCAAGAGCAGAAATAGCATCTTCATAGCTAAAGAAGTTACCTTTTGAGTCCATATCAGGTTGTTCCAATATAGTTAAATAATACATACCCAAAACCATGTCTTGAGATGGTGTAATAATTGGCTTTCCGTTTGCAGGAGCCAAAATGTTATTTGTTGCTAACATTAACATTCTTGCTTCTGTTTGAGCCTCAATTGAAAGAGGAACGTGAACAGCCATTTGGTCACCATCAAAGTCAGCGTTGAAAGCTGTACATACTAATGGGTGCAACTGGATTGCTCTACCTTCTACTAATTTAGGTTCAAACGCTTGAATACCAAGTCTGTGCAATGTTGGAGCACGGTTTAACATTACCGGGTGACCATCAATTACTTCTTCTAAGATATCCCAAACGACCTCTTCAGACCTTTCGATTTTCTTCTTAGCAGACTTAATATTTTGAACATAACCACGTTCGATTAATTTATTCACAACAAATGGTTTGAATAATTCAATAGCCATTTCTTTTGGTAAACCACATTGATTTAATTTTAATGATGGACCAACAACAATAACTGAACGGCCTGAGTAGTCAACACGTTTTCCTAATAAGTTTTGACGGAAACGACCTTGTTTACCTTCAATAATATTAGATAACGATTTTAACGCTCTGTTATTTGGACCAACAACAGTTCTACCACGTCTACCATTATCAATAAGAGCATCTACAGCTTCTTGTAACATACGTTTTTCGTTTCTTACAATAATTTCAGGAGCGCCCATTTCTAATAATCTTTGTAAACGGTTGTTTCTGTTGATAACACGCCTATACAAATCATTCAAGTCAGATGTAGCAAATCTACCACCGTCTAATTGAACCATTGGTCTTAAATCTGGAGGTGTTACAGGTAATACATCCATAATCATCCAAGTTGGGTCAGTTTCAGAAGAAATTAATGAATCTAATAATCTCAATCTCTTAATTAACTTACCTTTTCTTTGAACAGAAGTAACATGACCTGCTAACTCAGTTCTGATTTCTTCAGCTAAAACCTTTATATCAATTTCGCTTAATAGTTCTTTTACAGATTCAGATCCAATCCCAACCTTTAATTTAGACTCTTCATTTTCCATGATATAGTCTTCATATTCTTCTTCAGACATAAGTTGGAACTTTTTGAATGGACTATCAGCAGGATCCATAACAACATAATTGTTAAAATAGATAATTTGCTCTAGATCTTTAAGTGTCATATCCAAAAGTAAACCAAGATAAGATGGGATACCTTTCAAGAACCAAATGTGAGAAACAGGAGCAGCAAGTTTAATATGCCCCATTCTGTGACGTCTTACTTTAGAATCAGTAACTTCAACGCCGCATCGTTCACAAATAATACCTTTATGACGTACTCTTTTATATTTTCCGCAGAAACATTCCCAGTCCTTTGTTGGTCCAAAAATTCTTTCACAGAAAAGACCATCACGTTCTGGTTTTAACGTTCTGTAGTTTATTGTTTCCGGTTTTGTTACCTCACCATAAGACCATTTTAGAATTCTCTCAGGTGAAGCTATACTTATACGTATATAATCAAAATAATCAATACTTGTAGACAATTTTAATTCTCCTTATATTTCGCCAATTGTAGTCGATGTATCAAAGAAATTGATATTTAACAATTCTGAATCTATATCAGACAAGGTTCTCTTAGGAGCTGCCTTTCTCATATCATCCATATCTGTCATCAAATCAACTTCGACGCCATCTTTCTTAGCAACGGTTATGTCTAAACCGATACTTTGAAGTTCTCTTACTAATACCTTAAATGATTCTGGAATACCAGGTCTTGGAATATTGTCACCTTTGACAATTGATTCATAAGCTCTGTTTCTACCATTAACATCATCGGATTTAATAGTAAGCATTTCCTGCAAAGTATAAGCTGCACCGTATGCTTCTAATGCCCAAACTTCCATTTCACCGAATCTTTGACCACCAAATTGAGCTTTACCACCCAATGGTTGTTGTGTGACTAGTGAATAAGGGCCTGTACTTCTTGCGTGAATTTTATCATCTACAAGGTGGACAAGTTTAAGAATATAGGATAATCCAACCGCTACAGGTCTATCGAATCTGTCACCTGTACGACCGTCTATCAAATAAACTTTACCATCTTCTCTTACCCAATCGCAACCTGATTCTTTAATCCCTCTGATTAACTCACCTTTGGTTACGGTTTCTGACATATTATCGCCATATCTTTCATCGAAAGAAGGAGCTTCATAATATTCGCCGGTCAAGTATGCTGCTAAACCTAGTAAACATTCATAAGTTTGACCAACATTCATCCGAGAAGGAACACCTAGTGGGTTCAATACGATATCGACTGGAGTACCATCAGGTAAGAAAGGCATATCTTCTTTAGGAAGAATTCTGGATACGATACCCTTGTTACCGTGTCTACCTGACAATTTATCACCTACAGATACTTTACGTTTTTGAGCTATATAAACTCTAATAACAGTGTTAGCACCTGGTGGTAATTCATCACCTTTTTCTCTATCGAACACCTTAACATCAAGAACTCTACCACCTTCTCCGTGAGGAACGCGAAGTGAATTATCTTTAACGTCTCTTGCTTTTTCAGCAAAAATTGCTCTTAATAATTTTTCTTCAGGTGGGTGTTCAGATTCACCTTTTGGTGTTACTTTACCAACTAATATATCATCTGCATAAACTCTTGCCCCGATTCTAACAATACCACGTTCATCCAAGTGTCTCAAAGCTTCCTCTGAAACGTTTGGAATTTCACGAGTAATTTCTTCAGGTCCAAGTTTTGTTTGCCTAGCATCTATTTCAAGTTTTTCAATGTGTAATGAAGTGAATATATCATCATGCACGCAACGTTCAGAAAGTAAAATCGCATCCTCGAAGTTATACCCTTCCCAAGGCATATAAGCAATTAGAATATTTTTACCTAATGAAAGTTCTCCGCAACTTGTTGATGCACCATCTGCAATAACATCGCCTGCGTTAACCTTGTCACCTTCGTGAACGATTGGTCTTTGGTTAATACAAGTATCTTGGTTAGATCTTACATATTTCATCAAAGTATATAAATGAGCTTTGCCGTGAATATCTCTTATTACAATTTCTTCACCGACAACTCTTTCAACGGTACCGTCAACTTGAGAAACTGCAACCATACCAGAGTCTTTTGCAGCTCTTGTTTCAAGACCTGTACCAACTACAGGTCTTTCTGTAATTAATAAAGGTACTGCTTGACGTTGCATGTTTGATCCCATCAGCGCACGGTTAGCATCATCGTGTTCAATAAACGGAATTACGGATGTCGCAACAGAGATAATCTGAATAGGACAAACCCCAATATAATCGACTTTTGAACCTTCGCACATTGTAAATTCTGAACGATATCTGACAGGAACTTGTGCTGCCTTAATTGTATCATCCTTGTTTAATTGAATATCTGCTGGAGCACAACGGAAATTTTCATCTTCATCAGCTGTCATATAATCAACTTCTTCTGTCACTTTACCATCTTTAACAACAAAGAACGGAGATTCAATAAATCCATAATCATTAACTCTTGCGTGAGTAGCTAATGAACCAATCAAACCTGCGTTTGGACCTTCTGGAGTTTCTACCGGGCAAATACGACCGTAGTGAGAAGGGTGAATATCACGAACTGCGAATCCTGCTCTTTCTCTTTGCAAACCACCGGGTCCAAGAGCCGAAATACGTCTCTTGTGAGTCAATTCAGCAAGTGGATTTGTTTGATCCATGAACTGAGATAATTGTGAACTTCCAAAGAATTCTTTCAAGGCAGCCACAAGTGGTTTTGTATTTAACAAGTTCAACGGTGTTAATGTTTCAGAATCTTGAAGAGTCATTCTTTCTTTAACGATTCTTTCTATACGACTTAAACCAACTCTAAATTGGTTTTGTAGCAATTCACCAACTGAACGTATTCTTCTGTTTCCTAAGTGATCGATATCATCCAATGAACCTTCATCATAAGTCAAGTTAACCAAGTACTCGATTGAAGCAACGATATCTTGAACTGTAAGTGTTCTTTGGTTCTTAGAAATATTTAAGTTTAATTTTTTATTTAATTTGTAACGACCTACACGACCAATATCGTATTTCTTTTCATCAAAGAATCTTGATTCTAAGATTTGACGTCCACCAGCTGCAGAAGCAGGATCGCCTGGTCTCAATTTCTTGTATAAGTCAATTAAGGCATCATCAGTAGTTTCAGTTGTATCTTTATCCAAAGTTTTCTTTAAGAAATCGAAGTGAGTGAATAAAGATTCCATTTCGTTAACTGTTATACCCATAGCTTTTAAAACAGTTGTAGCCAAGATTTTTCTATTTTTGTCTATCTTCATGTAGATTAAATCGTTAGCATCTGTTTCAATCTTCAACCATGCTCCACGATTAGGAATCATAGTTGCATTGTATAAACGTTTACCTGTTGGGGAAACATCTCTCTTAAAGTAAACACCAGGAGAACGGACAATTTGAGAAACAATTACACGTTCTGCACCGTTAACAATGAAAGTACCTTTGTCAGTCATTGTAGGAATATCCCCAATATAAACTTCTTGTTCTTTAATTTCACCCGTATCACGGTTAACTAAACGAACCATTACACGTAACTGCTTAGCGTAAGTAGCATCGTGTATTCTTGCTTCTTCAATTGTATATTTTGCATTGTCAAATGTGTAATTTGGCAAGAAATGCAATTCTAATCTACCAGTGTAATCCTTTACTGGACTAAATGCTAATAACTCCTCTTTCAAGCCTTCTTTTAAAAACCATTCAAAAGATTTCTTTTGAATGTCAATTAAGTCAGGCAAATAATCCAATTTTGTATTTGGAATACCCATTGGTGTTACTCTTTTTGCATATTTTTTTGTCGACATTAATTCACCTCGTCTATTCATGGTGTACGTACTATATAAAAATTTCTATCATTGCATAGCAAAAGCTCATACGTGAGCATGTTACACAATAGTACTACGTCAACACTCATAGTCAAGCAGAACAAATGTATTTTAGACAATTCACCTTAATAAATATTAATAAATACACCTAGAGCAAAAAAAATATTAAGCTTTAACGCTGAACATAATACTATTTTTTTTAAAATTTTGCAACCCCTAAAAATATAAAATCCCCCAAAACATAGGCTCTATATAGGATTTATTTTGTAAAAAAATATATTAACCTTAATAAGGAATAGTATACTTTAGGATTTTTGTAACTTGGATAATGTGAACATTAACAACGCAGGCATGACAGCAAGCAACTACACAGTTGGGACTAATACTCAACCTGATAATTCTGCTGAAAATAATCAAAATCCAAATCTACAACTAAATACAACTACAATAAAAAATACCGGTTCAGGATTAAAATATCAGCCTATTAACAGACTTAATGCTTTAGACTCTAGCCTGTTAGAAGAATCTGCATATAGAAATATTGATGA
>Ga0302271_10000966_pt1 | contig 28207 bp, 15 predicted proteins | sample III_Bog_N1_1_FD_198767 | JGI IMG/M metagenome (GOLD analysis project Ga0302271, IMG submission 198767) | Peat permafrost microbial communities from Stordalen Mire near Abisko, Sweden - III_Bog_N1_1 | ecosystem: Environmental > Terrestrial > Soil > Wetlands > Peat | place: Sweden: Abisko... | reverse complement strand
AAATCTTTTTTATTTGAGTTTTAATAATTAAACCAGTTTAATATTTATGTTAGCTTCCTTTATTTAGCTAATTTCCTTGCATTGTATTGCCAAAATCAAAATTTCAATTTTAATTCCACCTCGAATAAATGAAATAAAATATTACTTATTATTTTTCGAATCTGGAAGGTGCTCTTGAAAATATAAATCTCGATTTCTTAATAAATAGATCTACTTCCACTAAGAATTTATTAATTTACACCCTCCCCACCTTCATTTGTTAGATCTTTTCGTTTAAATAATTTTCCTTTTGTTTACTGCATATTCATTTGTCTTTTTTTGATTGTTTGAAAATAATATTCTTCTCTTTTCTGAAATTGCTAGATTCAATTAGCTTTGTTGAAAGAGAGAAAATGAATGGGGGGGGGGGGGGGGAGGGGGAAGATATTTTCTGTTAAGGCTTTATCAAAAGGTTTTCATTTTAATTTAGCGAAACAAGAAAAAGAGAAACAGAGATTAAGAGTGTTTACAAATAACATTTTAAATCTGAAGAAACAACAATAGTTCAAGGATTAAAAATATGCTTGGGATACTAAAGCGGAAGCTCAAGGATTTTTTTTTTCGAGATGAGGAGTATTCAGATGAAGGCAGAGATGGAAGCTTTAAGTTGTAGAAAGCATAGCGATTTAACAAAACAGTATTAAGATATCATTTAAATTATATTTTTGAATAAACTTCAATATTATTCCTTACATTTATGGATTTATGTAAATTAGATTGAAATAGAGAACGGTGAAGTGATCCAGCTGAAAGGATTCAACAAAGCTAAAGACTGCATGACGAACAGAATCGGATTAAGATAAATTGAGGTATGCAAAGTGCATTGTTTCCCAAGAATTCTAATTTGAGAATTATGTTAGATTTTCTTTAAATCCCTAGTAGAATTAAAGTTAATTTTTTGTTTGTTTGAAATTTGGTAGTTTTTCAGTTTCTTTCCGCGAGTTCTTGTGAAGTACATGAGGAGAATCGGCACATGGCTTATTCTTTTCACAGCTCTCATTGGTCTTATCTATGGGTCTACTAGCTCTTCTCTGCTTCAAAATGTCTACTCATACTCATTGTAAGGAATTCGCTCTTTACATTATGATGAAAGGAGAGGAAAACATATTTTTTTGTTTGTTCTTTTGACAAAAGATAGGAGTTATTCTAAATTTACTTGATCCCCGTGATCATTAGCATGATAGTATTCTTCTGTCGAGAGATATTCTTCGAAAAGGAGATAAAGAAGACGTAAGATCATTAAAATGTTTAACTTACTACAAAGTTCAAGAGTCTCAGCAAGACGTATCAAGTAGTTAAAGCCTTCAATGCTCAAATCATGCAAGAGATTTAAAACAATCTTGATAAAGCAGATCCAAATGTAAGCAAAGAAAACAATAATCTGAATTAACCTAATCGGAACATGGAAATCATGAATCTTTCAGCGTCTTAGAACTTGATTATTCCATCGAATAAGCAGAAATAATCAACTTCTCATCCTGCTCATTCCGCTGAACAGAATGGAATTAACTCCGAAGAGAATAAGAATCTCACCCCCAAAATAATAGATGCTTCTGCTTTGCCATAAGGGTTTCCTGATGGTGAAAAAAATGCTTCCGCAAGTTAGAATAAACTTGCTTCGAATGTACACAGCATGACAAGCTTGACTCCTGCTTAAAGCGAACTCAGAAGGTAATGCGGTTAAAATCTTCGTTCTTCGGCTATTGCTGTTGATGCTGCTGCCCTAGGTGGAGTTAACTTTGATTAAAGTGCTAAACTTCCTAGTTTAAAATAGATCCATGAAAATAGTTTTAAATAACTCCCAGTAGTTCAAAAAACGCTTTAAAAATCAGTTCTTTTAAGAAAAAATACATAAACAGTAAAACATTCCCTTGAAAATATGAGTGTTAAGGTAAAAAGCAGTTATTTAACTTCGAGAAGAGCTAGACAAAGCTAAATTAAAGAAACTAAAAAAACAGAATAGGTAGGAGATTTAGAGGACAAATTGTTAAGATATAACTCAGAAAAGATTCCATTAACGGAGAAAGTCAAATGGAAGGATTTACAACTAGGTGATATCATCATAGTCTAGCGAGGTGAAGTTATCCCAGCTGATTTACTTATCCTTGAAAGCCAGGGAGGCAGAATCACAGTTGATTGCTCAATGATCCGAGGGACATTTGATGAAATCTTAAAAAAACCAACATCTGTGACTTCAGGTATTTTTTTACCTATCTCTTAACATAATTTCCCCTAATTTCTATTCTTTTTTGTGTCGCTGCTTTTGATAGTTTCAGATGGTTCGCGGATAAAACAAAGTGTTTTTGAGTACAGAAAAGTATTAAATGGAAAGATTGAGTATTCTTCGATAAAAAGAAACATCCAATTTAAAGGATTTATTAAACTAGCTAAAGATCCCAAAGGTGAAGAATTAGATGCTTCTAATCTACTTTTCCGTGGATCGATTCTTAGGAATTGTAAGTGGATCTATGGATTAGTAATTTTCGCTGGACACGACTGTCTGATCTATTAGCAAACTAAAGGATCTACTTCTCTAAGGAAATCGTTTTTCACCAGCAAAGCATAGACGTTTTATATTATTTCACTCTTCCAAATTGCACTGAATATTATTGTAAATAAAATAAAGGGAAATTCAACTTTCCTGTTTATCTTTCTTTAAATTAATTTTCTTTTTTTATTAAAGGTATCAATATTATTCTTATACTTCAAGCCTTGTGGAATTTAGTCAAATTAAGGCTTTGGAGAAAACAGTATCGAAGAATACATCCTCAGTTATATCATGGATTATCTGAATATCCTTCCTCCACTGTTCTATGCCATGATCGATTTCATAGATCTCTGCAATGACATTTATCAAGAAAAGTTGTTTCGAAAATGGAAAAACAACACCAACAGAATCAACAGAAACGAATCAAGAGATATTGTTGGTATTGAAGGCAGTGAATAAACTACTCCTTAACCCTATAAAAAGGATAACGAATTCAAAGAAAGTCAAAATTTACCAAAGGATCTTTCAGAAGAAAAAGACAATATTTACAAACTGACAAGAAGCATTTCGATATCTGATTTATCGTTAACCAGTCATGTTTTCTTCGATAAAACAGGCACAATCACAGAAGATCACTTTGAGGTAAGGCAAAGAGTTTCAAAAGCTGAAAACAATATGCACTTTTTTTGTCTTTTAAATAGCAACAATATCCATCAATTTTTGAATAATTAGGTCAAGTCAATTATCTGTCAAGATCAACTTTTCTTTTTCTCGGATATGAAGTTAATTAAATCCCTTCTTCTAAGCTTTGAAAACCCTGCCAACGCTGAGAAATCAATCAAGAATTCAATCTTAGAACAGACCAATTTCCCATCAGAAAGAACAGAAGAAAGATCTGAAACGTAGCCTATTAAAGCGCTTCGAGGTGTTAAATTTCATAAGGCAAGTATTGGATTTATTACAAGGTAACAAAAGTATTAAATAACTGCTATTTTTATTCGAGAATTATTTCTAAAAATAACTCTCAATTTGTTTCTTTTTTTTAGAGGACAAGAACTGCTTAGCTAGACTGCAATCGAAGATGATAACATTGAAGAAGAAGAAAAAGATTCTTTCAAATCAAATCTAACTCTTGGAGAATAAGAGCCTAACTCTAGCAACAACAACAATAACCTAAATACCATTAGCCCTAACAGCAACATCAATAACTTAATTAATCTGAGTAAACAATAAAGTAGAGTCAGAAATCACTCTAGGTAGCTGTCTTCTTTCTATGATAAGCCTTGCAAATTAGATACTTTAGACTAGCTACAGAGCCCTCTGATAATAACTCCAAGTAAAAGCTTTGATGCTTCTCATAATAATAGCCTCAATTAGAAGAGAGTCTATTCTTAAACCGAATCAGATTTTCCATCAAATATCTCAGACGAGCAAGCATTCTTGACAACTCTTTTCGATGAGTATGATGGATATTTTCACTAAGCGATGATAGCCATTCTCCTTTGTCATTAAACGAATACGCATCTTTAAAGAAACGATGATACAAAGTTAGATTTTATTAAGATGACTTCACTCTTCAAAATTGAAAAAGTAAAATAAAGTAAAATGGATGTTTTCTAGGAATAATTGAATGATTATCGACAAAAAATAAAAACAAATAATTTTTCTTTTCTTTTTTTTTCACAGGAAATTATTGGGTTCGCTGAGAATCTTGGGTATTCATTCAAATGGAATACCTCTTCGAAAGGGTTACAACCAACATTTTACTTGAAAATAGCAGGCAAAATAAAAGAATATCATATCCTTGCATTCAATGAATTCACCGGAAATCGAAAGAAAGTCTCGGTTCTCTTCCGAGATCCGAATGCAGAATCGATAGATGGTGCAATTCTAATCGTCAGATAAGTTATGGGGCAATCCTTACCAGAATCACTCAAACTTCCAATTCACTCCGATTTGGAAAAACTTCAGAAAAATATTAGTCAGACAGACATATTAATTTGTTTATGGATTCTTCGTGAACATTATTTAACAATATTTTCTTAGGAGAAATAGAGTTATGTGGAATGAGGAGAATCCTGTACATGAAAAGAGAGCTGAACGAAGAATAAGCAATGGATTATGTTCAGAAATATGAAAATGCACACAAGAATCTAACTTCCAACATTGATCAGAGAGAAGAAATCTACAATTCCATCGAATAAGACCTTGAGTTGATATGCGTGCTTGGAATGCAAGAAAAAATACGTGACGATGTTGAGAAAGTCATTTTCAATCTGAACTAAAGTGGAATAGGAACATGGATTCTCAGTGGAGACAATTTTGAAAACAACCTTGCAGTCGCCTATTAAATTGGATTTTTAGAAAATGAATCACAACTCTTCCATTTGAATTCAGAAGATCCAGATAGTAAGATATTTCCCAGAGTTTTAAAGCTTTAAGTTGTTGATTTGGACAGCTCTACGTTTAAGAACTAACAAAATACTCAAGAAATCTAAAGTATCTCTAATATTTCTCTCTTTTTTTGTTGTTGTTCTTTGGTAGTTTTGAAGCTGCAGATTCGATAATGGTTACAGTTATTTTCAAGCTCCTTCACTCAAAATAAGGATAAATTCACGAATGCTACAGACGTCTAATCTAATATTAAGAATTACATGATGCATAGCAACAATGGAACACAATCGCAGATTGTATAAAATAACAACATAAATAATGTAGCATCGCCATTAGAAACTAAAGAAGAAAGGAGTTAGCAACAAAAGAGCCCCACAACTCTACTGACCAATAATGCTTTCTTCTAAAAAGAGCCCATTAACAAAGTAACCATTTTTTATGAAAAAGCTTAATTATCTAGTTTTTCATTTTTAATTTTTTTCTTTCTTTCTTCAAATATTCATCTTATTTTTAATTCTTCAAAGGGAGATGGAAGTAGCATTAATTCCAATTAAAGCGTAAGAAGATAATAGAGGAAGAGATCAACATCTTCCTGGGGTGTTAACAAGGTAGAGAATTTATTTGAGTTTGAAAACACCACAGTGATAGTAAATCAATGAATTTATGACTATTTTTGTTTTGTTCTTCTAGGGCATGCCATAATATTCCATTTTTATATCCCCAAAATCATTGAAAGTGATCCTTTCAGACAATTACTTGAAGGAGCATTTCGGATTCCTATCATATTTCGCCAAAAGCGTTATAGGATATGATTTAAAATCTAACGAAAAACCTTTATTTGTTCATCTCGTAAAATAGATGTTCCCCGAGAATCCTAAGACCCTATCGATTGGTGATTCTTTCAATGACTATTTATTAATGCAAGAAACTGATGTGAGTGTCTAAATCCACAATAAAAATGATCTTAGTCCGAATTATTTAGGAGATATTATTATAAAAGATTTTAAGAGTTTTACGAGATTATTCTTTGTTACTTCTAGATTTTCTTCAGAAGTCTACGAAGAACTCTTAATATTTTGCTTCTATCGATCTTTCATTCTTGGATACATGCTCCTCTTCTTTAACCTTGCAGATTGCACTTATGCTAGCAGCCTTTGGAGTGGATATGACATCCTTCATTTCAATACGGTCTTTTTCTTTCTCTCCCTTCTCCCGTACTTATACAAGAAATATAACCTCTTCTTAACCTACTAAAACTCGCCTGATCTTTACTAGCTTATCGACTAATTCCGCTACAACGTCAAGGTCTTCAAAAAGAAAAAGACTATGCTGTTTCTTTACAAAGTTGTTGGACACAGTCTCATCGAATCCTTAATAGTTTTCTTGTTATGCTACTATGAATTTAACTTTGGAACGAAATCAGATGGGAAAGAATTCAGTTTGGTAGTCTTGAAGAGGATTGGACTCTTTGTAGTGACCTTCTGGGTGCAAGTCAAGCTGACAATATCAAGCAATTAAACTTGGAAAGAGACAGTTTTGAGTCATCTTTTTCACTTTTTATCAATTATTTTCTACATCACAACGAATTCGCTGACATTATCAAGTGCATCGTATTTCATGGAGATATCTGAAATGCTAGATCTAACACAGCTATCTATTACTCTGATAGGTATTTGCTTTTTCTCTGTGCTCCTCCAAATCTTCTTAGAGAATAATCTTCTCATTCAGAAATTCTTTCCGTATCCTTACATAATTAACAAAACCAAATATGCAGCGATCAAAAGTAAAATTTATTAGAATTTGCATTATGCTTTCACAATGGCAAATATTCACAATTGATTGTGTTTTTAAAAGATGAAATGAACGAACTTAAGCTTATGAGACAGGTTAAGATAGAGAGTGCCTCCAAAAATCGCCTTGAATATGGATTAGCTTATCACAGGAAAATCTTGGAAACACATTTATCGAAGATTCTAAATAAAATATTCAAGCAATCTCGTCAAGAGAACATGGATCCTGTGCTTCAAAATTGTAACGAATTATTATTTTAATTTAATTTAGATTCAAAGGCTACGTTATCTTATGATTGTTCCTTACAACAGTGATTCAAAGCGAAGAAATCAGCATGTCTTCGCAGGACATGAGAAAAATCACGTTGAGATTTGAAAATATTGATCTGGAAAAAATATACCGAGTTCATCTTGCAAAAATATGGCAAAAATTCAATATTTGGGCATAGGGGTTGACTCTAGTTTTCTTAGAAGTTGCTCTCACATTGATCGCAAGCTTACAATTTAAAATATATGCAGACAATGAAGACCATGACAGGAGAATGAAACAGACGAATAATTATCAAGCAATAGTAAGCCTTTTTTGAGCAAATTGATGGAAAATCCTCAAAAATTTATGATTCTAAAGCTTACATTTGATTTTCTGTTTTTCCTATCTTAAAGGTGATTCAAGAGAGCATTTATGTGTTAGTTCTATCGATTTTAATGATTATGCTATCTACAAAAGGGCGAAAACTGTTCTTCTAGCTAAACATTTCAATCTTCTTACTCAGATTGATTTTTAAGATCGTCCAAGATTTCACTTCATTCTCGAACATCTTTTTAGTTTCGATAGTATACTCCTATAGCATGAACTTTACAGTGTTTGCATAGCCGTTTCTGATTATCGTAGTGTCACTCCTTTAAGATCTTATCTTTGTTCCTAGAATGATCTTTGCTTTTTCTTTTACATCCGTAAATGAGAGCATCCATATTTTCGCCTTCCTTACTGCCACCATATACACACTTCTATTCACATTCACTCTCCTTGAACAAAAATATACCGTAAACATCAAAACATGCCCTTTCCAGCAATAATACATAACGTTAGTTGATTTATTTCATATTGTTGGATTATTTTTATGGCAATTTATAGTTAGAAAAAGCTGAGAGAAAAAACTTCCTGCAGCAAAGCAGGATGGCTTAAGAAACTTAAAAAGTTAACAATGTGCTTTCTATTCTTCTGCCAAAGTTTGTCAGAGAACGGATAAGTGCTGGTAATTAAAAGCAATAATCAATTGAGGAGGAGATTAAATTTTTTTTAAAAAATATGTGAGTGTAATGTAAACTATTTTTTTGAATTTCCAAATTATTTAAAAGAATCCTTGAATAACAACGAAAGCTCTGGAGATGCAGGAAGAGGGTAGATCTCAGAAGATTAAGGAGATGTAGCTGTATTGTTTCTGCTAATTTGCGATTTCGATGAGATCTCACAAAGTGAAAACGAGAGAATCGTTGTACTTCTTGACAATCTTTTTCGACATTTTGATACTCTCTGCTAAGCTAACGATGTTACTAAAATTGAAACAGTTGGAAATAGCTATGTCTGTGCTGCTGTAATTGAAAAAGAATTCTTTCAATGCTTTTCCTAAATGAATTTGATTATTTTTATAATTGTAGGGTCTAAAATCTGTGGAGGAGCAACATAACCGTAGGAGATTAAACGTCCTTCATCCTGTCAGAAGGATGGTGAATTTAGCATTTGACATGAAGAACTACGTGCAGAACATCAAATGGGGAATACACGGGTAATCTATGGTGATCAAGATTGGGATTCATTTTGGAAAAGTTATGGCTGGAGTAATTGGATACCACAAGCCTTAATTCTCTTTAATTGGAGACACCATCAACACAACAAGTAGAGTTATGTCCACTGGAGAAAATGGCAAAATTGCACTTTCCAAGCATGCTTTTGACTAAATCAAAGGAACTGATCAAAGTAATATTGGATTCACATTCAATATCAGATGTGTAGAGGTAATACAAAATATTTAAATGAAGACAATAATTTGTCAGGGGAAAGGGGGAGATTTTGCAAATATTGGTTGTTGTTTTATTAAGAAGACACTAAAGCTAAATTTACCATATTTTTTTCTGATAAAAGGCCAAAGGAAAGGGGACTCTTGAGACTTATTAGATCTTCTAAAACAAAAAGAATCCAAACAAAGCTGCAGACAAAAGAAAAACAGGAAAATAGACTTTCTTCGGATCCATAAGTAAAATATTTGCTTGCCTCTAATTTAAGATATTTAACGAATTACTGAGAATTTGCTTTGTTTTTTAATAAAGAAAAATAAACTCTTTATGACAGTCCAAAAACAAAGAAAAAGTAGACCATTAGGTAAACGACAGTTGGATCTAATTCTCCATTCAAAGGGAATCGCATGTTCATGACAAATAACAATAATAATGATTAGGATGGTAAAATTATTAGGTTTATTCTGATTTTTTTTTAATTTACCTAAAATTTAACTTATCTTTATTGTATTATTTTCTAGAAATTAATCAAGATAGAGTATCTCGCCATAAATCTTAAACAAGAGGGTCTTCTAATTCAAATGAAGGTATTCGAACTAAGAACAATAGTGCATTGGCTTCGCCAAATCTCGAAACAGATAGTATTTATAAAAATTTCATTAGAAAAATTAAAAACTAAAACATTTTTTCTCATTAAAAGTAAAGTAATTTTCATTGAATCAAATCGAAGAAGAACGAGATCTCGAAGTGAGTGTAATCAATAATCTTACAAACGGTCTAAAACAAGAAGAAACTAGGAGAAATGATCAAAAAATAGAGGAATGCAAAGACAGCAAGGAGATTACAGAAAGACCTTTGAATCCTAATCTAGAATAAGCTCAGCAATTATTGATTGAAGCTGATATTGAAATGAAATTAAAAAATATAGGTGATAGTGCCATTCTTGACACCAAAGAAGAGGATAAGATTCCATTTGCAGAACCTAAAAAGATTGAATCCCTCGAAGTCAGCAAACTTGCTCTTGAAACTTATTTAGTAATGATTATGAAAAATTAGAGAATTTAAAAAAAAAATGAATAAATAAACAATTATGTTTCTCTCTTTTTAGAGAAGCTATCACTTTTTAGCTTAGCAGCTTGATTTGCTAACCTTCTTTTCATTTATTGTTTTGTTGCATTCACTTACAGGGAAGGAGAAGAATGGAGAAAAACTTAACCAAGCTCATCACAGAATCAACAATTCAGAATCAAGGACAATTAGAAAAAAACTAAGATAACCTCAAAATCGATAGCAAAACAATGATTGAACGATCAGTTACACGATTTGCACCGAGAAACTCTTTCAGAAACCCAGCTTATAAACACGGTTTTGTTTCTTAAAAATCGAAAGAATCGAAAGTTGAAATTCAAAGTGATAATCTTATGCCATCTATGCACATCAACCTTGATGCATCGGCTTAAATGTTCTTTTAAAATATTAATGCGACGCCCAATCCATAAGAGGATATACAAGATTAGTTTGTTGAATAAGAAAAGCTGTTTGATCTATATGATTTTGAAGAAGAAATCAAACATGAAGAACATCTCATCGAGTTTCAAAAAAAGGTAGCTAACATTTTAAATACCTTTGCCATCAAGCCAGACAGTCATAACTGCTGCATTTTGGTTATTTTCTGTAAAAAAATCATCTTTCCGATTCTCAACCCCTTTAATTTTAATAAATAGTTAATATTTATACCTGTGCTTGATCTGAACAATCCACATGTAACTCATTTCATGGCTGAAATGTTTGAAGACTACAAGGAGAATCGCAGAACTAAAATATCTGCTTTGTTCTTGTAAAATTCAATTCACTCTTGTTGTTAAACAACTCATTATTTTTTAATTTAAATAACAGATCCTTTTCCGTGAAGACTTTCCTGACATCATTTAATCTCAGTTACTTCTCCAAACCCGTCGCTGTCATGCTAATCCGGACCTTCTTTATTGCAGCCATGCTAGTTTTCTTTATCCTCAGGCAGAGAGTCTTTGAAAAGCACATCCAAATGTTTAAAATCTTAATTTACTTCCTTTTTATTCTGGGCACTGCGAGTGTCGTCACTGAATCAATCCTATTCAAGAAAGAAGGGTTAGATTCCGATATTGCAAATCAAATCTGGTAAGTTGAGGCTGCAGAAAACTTTTTTGTTTACAGTGCACTCACGTCTATGAGTGTGCTGAGAGTTGAAATCAATATTATGCTGTATCTTATCCTACTCATTTCTTGGGCAGTTACAGCTAATTCCTCCGAAGTCATCATCTACATCATATATTTCTTCCTTTATTGCGGGATCGCGCATAATATCTTTAATTATTACTTCTTGAAATTGCTCGTAGACAACTACAACAGCTACTAACTTCTCAAAAGAAAGAATAATCAGCAGGCTTCCCTTTTGAATAATCTGCTACCTCTTCATGTAACGAACAAGCTAGATAATCTATAAATAATTTTTTTTGCTGATTTTGCTATTGTTTTTGGGTAATTAGATTCTAGATAAATTCCTGAATAATCGTCAAGCTGAGAGACTGTCTTTGACTGATTAGATTGACAATGTGACCATTCTATTCGCAGATATTTCTTAATTCACAAAGTATTCCAGTTAAGTCTAACCAGAGTAGGTAGTTAAAATGCTGAGAAGTTTATTTTATGAGTTCGATAAAAGTGTCTAGAGTCTTAATTTATTTAAATTATACACTATCGGTGATTGCTATGTAGTCTTGAGTTTCACTGACATAAACAAACGAAATCCAACGGAAGAAGCTAAAAACACAATCCTCATGGGTTTGGAAATGATTCGGATTATTCGGAATGTGCGAGCAATTATCAATTTCGAAGAGCTCGATATGCGAATTGGTGTTCACACAGTAAAAGAACAATGATAAAGAAACATTTTGGATTTTTGTTTAATTTTCTAATTATTTTATGTATTTTAGGGTAGGATAATTGGAGGAGTGATAGGCACAGATATTGTGAGATATGATGTGTATGGAAGAGATGTTACAATAGCGAATAAAATGGAGAGCAGTGGAGAAAGAGGCAGGATATTGATCAGTTAGACTACTTATGATCTTCTTGTGAATAGCGAGTTTAGTGATTTGTTCACGTTCCAGAAAAGAACAGAAGATGTAAATGTAAAATCAGTAGGAACTGTGATATCAGCATATTTCGCTGAAATTAATTAGAATTAGTCTATTGTCTCTTCCGTTCTTGATAATTGAACATTAATAATTCATATTTAAGCACTTTCCTCTGAAAATAACTCCATATTTCCTTCATTTTGTAGAAATAACCATAGTAATTAATTAACTTCTATTTCTCTTGGTAATATAACTTGACATTAGACTTTCAAAAACATGTATTTTCATCAAATTTATTAAAACTTCTAGAATCATTTTGCCAATTTGGAGCTTCAATCTCATAAGAAATAGCTATTATTTTCATCTATTTTTTTTTCTTCAAAATTGTCTTAAATTTGTTCTACGGTGTACAATTAAGAGTTTTTACCTGAATTTGATCAAAAACAAAAGTTGGTTGGGATTTTAAAGAAGCAAAAATGAATCCTATCTATTAGAGAGAGAGATTCAATATCAAAACAAGACAATCACTAATTGGAAAGTAAATAAGTATTATTAATTAGAAATAGAAAAACAAAAAGAAAAAAAAGGGAATATTTGCCATTCAAAAAAAGAAAAAGAAATGTTCGGAATAAGCAATAAGAGAAGCGTCATGGATAAAACCAAAGATCTAATGAATAGCGTCATGAAAGCGCAAGGTATTGAAACTGAGACAGACTCTGCAGACAATGACTTTAAGTTTCTGGATAAGATAGAAAGTAGCATTGGGTTTAAGTTTAATATTCTTTAAAGCTTAGAAGATTCAGGGTCTAATCAGCCCCAAAAGTAAGATAAATATGCATGAAAACAAAACAAAAAACAATGATTTATGATAAATAACCATATCGCACAGTTTTCCTCAAAAAAAAATATTTTTCTTTTGCCTTGTTGGATTGCTTCTAGCTACTGATCTTCATTATTTGATTTTAGATAGATTACAGCCAAAAAAGAACTCAAATAATGTACCTTTGAACAACTGTGGAAAACGCCCAGTCAAATTGATAATGAGTTCTTTGTCTATGGAGGGTTATGCTTGAATTTTAAATTCACCAGAGAGCCTGACAGTGCACTTGTTCGAATTGGAAGGCCAATAACGCATACTGTTTATTTCCCAAAAGAGGGTCTATTAATGATGTATTACAATTCCAATCTTGTTACAGAAAAGAATATGATGCCCTTGATTCAGAGAGCTCTTTCAGTGGGAGATGTTAAGTACAAGCAATTAGCAGATGCGCTGGTTTAATATCAAATTTAAATCCACGATTTCATGAAAATCAAAGAAAACTTTGCGAAGAGCCTTTATTCGAGGGTGTTACTCGATGATTACGATTTGATGTATTAGCAATTCGAAGGTTGGGCGATAAATGAAGTGCGTAAAATGGATATAAATCAGAATTTATTTGCATTTTCGATCTATAAATTTAACTTAAGAACACTGGAATTTGAGGTGCATGTGAGTGGGTTAAGTAAAGGGCTGATGATCCTACGCGGGTATGACATGGAAGACTAGAATTCTCGTTTATTCAGAGAGCGCTTTCATTATCTTGATGGAGAGTCAAATATTGATTTACTGATAAGTTAACTGTAGTGTATGCCAAAAGGAAAGGAGATTCGGAAGAGAAAGGTACAAATGGTGACTTTCGATGGATTAAAAGTAGAAGTTGAGCATTCATGTCATAATTTCACGAACAGAGATGAATCGTATCCTTATCGTGATCTGTAAATCTAAAATTCTCCTCTGAAATTCGAGTTTTTAATAGGAATCGCATTCAGCGAAATATCGGCTAGCACTCTGCATTAGCTGATATAAATCAGGAGTTCGAGAAATAAGTTTGAAGCGATTTAATATGAGGATTTCTCTTATTCCATGGAATCATAAATATTCCTTGATAAATATTATTAGGATCAGTTAAATTAAGCAGAAATTGAAACCTCGTGAGATGGTTAATTCATAAGTAATAATTAGTGTTTTTATGTATGTAAGTAAATCTAAATGATTCTAAGCATTTAGGGTACGCGATACTCAAATGACTTAAGATTTAAAATATAAAAATTAAAGTATTTGTAATAACTTTTTTCCACAATTTATTTTGAAATGACTTCATGCAGTTTACAAATTAGTGCAGAATTCGACGAAAGTATTATTTTTGATCACACACAAGACCAGTGGGAAATTAGTGGATAAATGTGAAAGGAAAGATAATTTTACAAGTGTAAAACGAGAAAGATAAGGAGACCATGATGAGCGAAGAATTACAAACTGACAATCTTATGGAAAAGGCAAAATAAATAATGAAACAACTTCTCAAAGATCAAGGAATTGAGAGCGAGACAGTCTCCAAAGAAAACAGCTCTCAATCACTTTAAAAACTATCATAATTCAGTCCTCCATCAAGTAATATACTAGATGATGTAGAAGAAGATGAAGATTCAAGGAATTCTTAAAATGCTTCCTATCAATCTAATTATCAAAAGTAACTAAATAAATCAACTAACATTACAACCTTTGATGCATTAAAATAATTGAATTTTTGTATTTAAAATCCTGTATGTTAAGAGATAAAACCCTCTCTTTGTTGATTTGATTTTTATTTTGCATTCTTGAAGTTTCACTTGTTCTCAAGAACCCACGAAATAGTGTAGCTATTAAATCTTATGGAAAACTCCCAGTGATCAACAAGAGTTCTTTATTTATGGAGGGTATTGCATTAACTTTTCATTTAATCGAGTACCAGACAATGCGCTTCTTAGAATCGGTAGACCATTGTCTCATTCAATTTATTATCCACAAACAGGTCTTTTTTTAATCTACTACAGTCCTGTCCCTCCATCACAAGTCAACATAGAACACTTAATCGAGCGTGCTCTTTCAGTTGGAGATATCCGATATAAGAATCTAGCAGATGCCTTAGTTTCATATTAAAATAAAATTAATTAGCTGATATCCATTCGATAGAATTTTCCTCCAGAAGTTTACTCTGAATAATTTCTAGATTCTTACGATTCGATGTTTAAGTAATTCGAAGACTGGGCGATAAGTGAAGTGAGTAAAATGGACTTAAATTACACTATTTTCGCGTTTACAATCCATAAATTTAACTTAAGAACACGCGAGTTTGATAAACATGTGACTGGTCAAAGTAAGGGAATGATGATTCTAAGAGGTTATGACATTGCAGATCCAAGTTCCCATTTCTATAGGTAATGCTATCACTACCTCGATGGAGAATCAAATATTGTATTACTTATCAATCAGCTACTTCAGCGTCCTAATGGAATGGAGATTAAGAAATAAAATGCGCATATTTTGTCATTCGATGGGCTTAAAATTGAAGTTGAGCTTAAATGCCGCACTCTCACTAATAGAGACGAATCTTATCCTTTCCTGGAATTCTAAATACCAAACTCCCCTCTGAAATTCGAGTTTTCGATAAATGTATGTTTCTTGGACATACCAGTGGATACTCTGCATTCGTTGATAAAAATCAGGAGGTCAAGGAATAATTTTGAAACTTCTTAATTTGAAGATTTTTCTTATACCATGGAGTCTTAAATCTTCCTAGAAAGGTTCTATTAATCGAAGAAGCGTAAGAGAGAATTCAAAGTGGAATAAGAATATATGAATAAAGATAGGGATGATGTAGCTTAAAGAAACAATGATAGCAATTAGTTTATTGATTTATTAAAAAATTATGAGTGAAGTTTTAAATAATTAATGGAATTGACATACTTATGTGAAGTCAAATTAAAATAGCTAGAAATACAAGCAAAACATGAATAATAAAATAAGCAGAATTATTATTCAACTCCAACTCGAAAGATCCATATTTGTTTCACCAAAGTTACTTTCTGTTGTGTTTTTGTTAGACTTATGGTAACAACAACTTGAGCTTGATTTGTTTACAAACTTTACAGAATTAGGCTCTCCTGCATTTTATCAAAATCATTTAAGCTGTTGGTTTCGTTAGATGGCAAAACACAGAATGATTTGAAATGAAAATGATTATTAATTTTCTAATCAAAAATTAGAAATTGTACCGTTCGATCTTATTTTTTTGAATTGATTTTGACAGCTGCAGAAGAAGGATTAGTAGTTTTTGAAAAAACTAATAATAAAAATGAATGATTTAGAGCGATATTTTGAAACCGAAAACCGACAAGAGAAAATAGAAGACAGTTACTTGTGCTCTCCTGAAGATAATGTAACACGTATTGGAGTGGAAGAGGATGATGATACTAACAGTACTTCCCGTTTTGACTCCGATTGTATTTACTTAGCAATGTAAGATGGTCTAACTGGAAGTAGAATTATCTTAGAAGAAAACAATAATAGCTCTCAGAAAAATAGAATAAATGCGGCTAATGAATTACAACAAATAACTTAACATTGCAATCACCTATCAAAAGAGAATCTCCAGTTGCGCTAAAGAAATGATGAGCTTCTTCATGAACTTAGTATTCTAAGGAGGAATATGCAATCTTAAATTGATTAGGTTTAACAGGAAGTTGAGCTGCGAGTGTTAAAGTAAAAAGAAATCTACTAACGATCTCTAGAGGTTAAGAGCCACTAACATTTTTCTTAAATACAGACTCACCAAGCTGTTGAAAAAAAGCTAGAAAGTTAAATAAAATAGTAAGAGTTTGAATTGTTGAATAAGCTATTTTGGGATGAAATCGGAGGGTTATTGGTGGTTTTTTTGGGTGTTTGATAATAGATTGAAGGGTGAACTTTAGATAGTCAAGAATCATGAAGTAGCAACTCTAATGCAGAAGGGAATCAAGAAGAATGGGAATGCCAACAAATTAGCTGTAAATCTCCCAAATGCAGCAAGTCTAGCAGGTAATGAAAATACGAGCTCATTTAGTCATCATTTAGCTGGAATTAGAAACAAACAGAACACAGCACTGAAAGAAAATACTCGAATATTAAACAGCAGTTCATATGGCAACAGCTAAAATTATGGCAGTTTTAAAGGTTCCTTAGAAAAGCTGCCCTTGTTAGCACATCTTAGGTCAGAATCTGTTGATTTAAGCTGCTAAAAAGTGAATCAATTTCAAGATTACACAATTACTTTCAAAGAGTAGTAATCGTAAGAAAATCTAGGATAGCTATTGTACAACTAAAACAGAAATGAGAATTAAGGAATTTAAAGTGCATCAGAGAAAGGAAGGTGTAGCTCAAGAAAGTTAAACAATGAAGCTTCATAAAATCTGGCTGATAAAATAGAAAAACCAACATCATCTTCAGCAGCTGCGGCTTCAATAAATTGGAGAGATTCGCATTTCAAGCTGATAAGATTGTCACAGTAGATTTCGAAAGATAATCAGAATTCTAATAATGTCCTTAGTTATCCTTTTTCAATTGACTTTGAAATTCCAGTTAATTCGATCGTTGTTCCTAATAATTCTTGCATTCAACTCGAAGAAGAAGTGAGTTAAAGTGGCAGTAGCAGGCCTTAATTATTTCAATAGAGTAGAGTGGATCTAGAAGAATACAATCCTATTCTGACACTTTCTGCAACATCAAATTGTAATCTTTAAGAAATTTTGTCAAATGTTCTAATCGTCTTTTTTAAGGTTTGTTAGATAAAGAGGAAGTATTCGATAAATCTAAGGGCGAAAAGCAACTCAACTTGCAGTATGAACACACTGCAAATTAAGAAACAAATAGCTACAAAATTTAAACAGGGAAATCATCCAAAAATGATTCTAGCCTTTCGAGAGTTAAAAACTATCATAATTCTCTTCTTTTCATTCAACGTGCTCATTCACTTGGTCCTTCTCGCAAGAATAGCTTTTAAGTAGATGATTATTCTAATTTTCTGAGTTTGAATTCCTAAAAAACAAGAAAAGATACTGTTTCTCTTTAGCAAGGGAATAAAAATTCTAAAAACAAACATAATCTCTTGCGTTTTCGCAGTAACTCCTTCGCAATCCCTTCTAGCTCAACACCTTGTTAGTCCCTTAGACAAACCAAATAATTTCTACCAAGTTATTCTTATATGAAGTAAACCTAGAGCAGTAAGCAGAAGCAAACTGCATTTAAAATTTGACAGCTAATAATAATCTTAAAAATAGAACTACAACTTAACTTAAAAGTACATATTATCTCAACAATTTGAATGAAAGCAACAGCAGTCTCCCTCATTCTCTCCCCTAAAATCACTTTGGTTCTTCATTCCCTTTTGAAGTATTTTTCGTAAAAATGAATAATTCCTTTTATCTTGTTAGAAGTAATATGAAAAAATTAGTAATTCAATAAAAATAGCGGTTTGAGAGTAGGATTTATTATGAAAAAAATGATTCCTGGGATAGAATCGATCCTACTCTTCTCCCTCAGAAAACTCTGCTTTTCATGTCAAAGCAGGATATTGGAATCTTGGAAGGATCGAATTCACCAGTGTTATGAGAGTCTCTAAGGAGGCTGGGAAGGAAGCGGGGCTGATGGGAAAGTAACTTAACGTTGGCATATTTTTTGAGTTAAGAAGATGAAACATTTGATTTGAAATCATATTCTTTTCTGGTTTTTAGCAGAATGATCTTAATTTCCTTCTGCTGGTTTTCAACTAGCATAGATTGCCTTTGTTCTTGTCTCATTAAGATTTGTTACCTTTCATAGTCATCGCACAGCAAGAACAGCATGTTTTAGAGTTGCGCTCGAAGGGGTATTTCTTCTTCAGTTTCATTTATAATTAAATTCGATGCTCTAGCAATTGTTTCAATAAACTCAATTAAACCCATTTGCTTGTGAGCCTCCGTATTCAGATCGTCAATATGGCACTGCAAACTAATATGAAAAATCGTCCTTAGCTGTTGTTCTAAAACCGTTGTGGCAGACGAATTCACAGAGGATATTTTTGACATCATAAATTCAATGAAATTCTATAAATCGATGCATTTAGTAGAACTTTGAAAGCAAGCAGGATTCTTAGCACAAAGAGCATCGAAAATACCTTTAATTAGCTTCATCTCATTAAGTATTTCTTCTTCTATCTCCTTATTCCAAAATCTAATAAAAAGGAAACATTTTTTATTTCAATACAAAAACATCCTATATATGCATTTAAATTGTACTTATCCAAGCGCCACTCGTTGGAGTCTCCATAAGTCAAGAAATGCTCCCTAAAATCGTTCTCATAGCAAATCGCAAAAGCCTCTGTGTACGAAACATTTGGGTATTTTTCATGTGCTAAACGAACTAGGATCTCAATGAATTCATAGCGCACAAGAGATTTAAGAGGATTGTTATCTGCTGTAGACTCATTTGGATTGTAATTTGTTGTTATGAACAGTCTATCAATGTCAGAGAGTTTGATTTTATTTCCCTCCAGAAGCTTTGTCTTTTGAATTAACCGCAAGAACGTTTAAGAGCCAATGCAAAAGAGATCGCCTTGAGGTGCAACGGCTGCTTGGATTTTGTAGACTTCGTTCAAAATGCTAAGCAAAAAAAAAGATAAATGCGAATAATTGTAAAAATACATATTTTTACGAGTATTTTTCAAGAATCGATTAGCGAAGAGTATTGTAGTCATCGATGTCCTTAACAAATTTACCGATTTTAGAGTTATTTAAATCAAAATCGAGGCATTTTTTATAATTTTCTTCTGAATAAGCCCTATAATCCTTCCAGATTGAATTAGCAACATTCCAGTTCGATACAGGGATTTGATAAGTTAAAAATTATTCTCGAGGTACTGTTTATGTGATTTTGACTTTATAATCATGGCTAGAAGCCTCAAACAGCGTTTTGTTTCCTGAAGAGTAGATATTTAGTTACCGAATGAATAGGAAGCTATCTCTTTGTGTGTTTTGGTCAAACTTGTAGTGGAAATTCTATGAGAATACTTTCTTGAGAGTCTGGAAATTGCGAGAAACCATTCCTTTTGATGAATTCAGTGGATTGCTGAAGAAAAAGCTAATTTAAGTCGATGGAGGAGCCATTATGTATTTTTCAAAATCTCCATTGTCATTTTTAGACATGAGAATAGGCTGGAAGTTGAGATGACTTAGATGCAAGAATAATGGCTCTGCTTAGATATCATCAATTTTGATGCATACTTCTTACCATCCTTAGCATATCCAGCATACATCTTCACAGGATTCTTCTTGAGAAAGATGAGAAGAATGATTTGAAATTGGCTTAATTGATTTGATGTTCTTTCGATGGTTCATTCTTGGTCGAAATCCACCCTTTACTTCAGTCATGAAACTTTTAAAAGGACAATTAGAATTGCAAAATCATTTTTTTAATAATGTTAACTACTTCCCTTATGTTCTTCTGTTTACCCTTGTGAATCGATTATGGAGTCTGAGTTTCCTTCAAAGTGGAATCCAAAAAGCCAATTGTTCAAGATCAATCCTTCATTGATAATCTAGCTGTTCAGGTGTAATAAAAAATACTTTAATAAAAAAGTGGCATATGTGGATATTTTAATGCTGTTTTTCATGAAATAATTTGGCAAGTTCATTCTTTGAGACTGACTGAATTCGGTAAATTGAAAAAAAATCTCAAATGTCTATTAAAATAATAATAACCTACCATTCTTAAGTTGAGAAATTATTGTAAGACACGTCAAGATGAAGGAGATCGCTGGAATCTTTAGCCAAGATCTATTTTAACTAATAAGCAGCTGCTTTGGAGGTGAGCTCTCTCGAATGCTTAAGAGAATTATATGAAAGATCAACAACTCTCAGATAAGAATTTTCGGCTAGAGCTGATAGAACTTCTGCTCCTCCTTCGCTCTTGATGTTATTCCAGTGTAGATATATTTCAAGCAGAGAAGAGTTGTAGAGGATAACTCTTTTGATTTTAGCAGCACTCATATCTGTTAAATTGTTTGAACTAAGATTCAGTACGCGCAGATGCATGTTCTCTTTGATATTTGAAAATAACTCACCAAAACCAGGATCACCGATTTTGCAGTCAGATAAATTCAAGACAACAAGCCTAAGAAGGAAAATTGGAGTTAGTTTGACAAAAACACACTGAAAAGCTAAACAAAAAAGGAGAATGAGTATGCTCTAATTCTTGTTACGCAGTTCTTGCAAAGAGAGGTTTAAAAATCCCTAGGAATTCTCCCTTAATCTTATTACAAGATGCATCTAGCACTTTAAGTTTAGAAGTGCATGCTTTGAAAATGCGACTGAGTGAGCTGCCCTTGAAATTGTTCCCTGCAAGTTTGAGCTTTCTCAAGTGAGACAGCTAATCTACTTTGAGGGCCTCTGCAAAGACTTGAAAGTAAGTGTTTCCAATGCCGTAGTTTCCAAGGTTGAGTTCTTTACTTACATCGCAAGTTTGCTTGAACATATTATAAGTTTTAGGCAGCAAACACATCTCCTCGGACTGCAAAGAACAAAAAACAACAAAAGGGAAAATATTTGATAAAAAAATGAAGTTAATCTAATAAAAAGAGAAAGAGGGAGTTTAATATTGGAAAACCAACGAGGCAATAATTAAATCTTCTCTCATTTGCTAAGAGTTTAAAGGCTTACTTTAGAGTTGATTGTATGATAGGAAAACTTACTGGATTTATATCGTTTGTCGTATTGCATGATTTTATGGCTGTTTTTGTATTCCCAGAAGAATTCATCTTTCTAAGATATTGCATGTTCTTCAGGGATGCGAGGTAAAAATCTTTCTTTCTACTCATCTTTCAAATGTGTCAGCTTTTATTCAGAGAAAAGATACTCCTCTTGGGAAAAAGACAGAGCAGATAAGAGTACTTCACTTGTAAGGGAACTGGAGTATTTAAGATTCTAGAAAAAATAGAATTGGAATGAAGTTTTAGTAAATCAAAAGAAAAACAAGCAAAATCCACTCTTCATAGAATTTTATGGTTCATGTTTTTTGTTAGAACCTTTTTTGATTAGAAAACAGAATGAAACGAAGGGTTCAAAGGGGATGGAAGAAGTTTATCCTCATCTAGAATTCTGGAAGGAGAAGCATGCGCTGAAATACTTGGGAGCTTAGGAGAATGATTTGAAAGTCGTTTTATTTCTTTAGCAAACCCAACTTTTTTGTCAAAATTAGATATCAAAATGTTTCTCTTGGACACCATATCGTATCCGCTTTAGATGCCAGTCAGAAACGATTCTTCTTTTTTCACAATGAGTTCGGGCAATGCGATTGTTGGGGATCTCTAGAATTTCGAATTATTTCGATCTAACGCTGGTAAAACTAAAATACTCTTTGGATCAGTTTCAGAAACTTGATCATTCTCATCATCATCTACTTCACGGTTAGTCTATCCATATAAACCATCGATTCCTTCGTTCTACAGCATTTTATCTGAGCAATAGCTTGCACCTCTTTCAAAAAAACAGACATCGATTTTGTAAAGTTTTATTATTTTTTTTATTTAATTCGAAATATTTCAAAAAATATGAGCATGAATGAAAAAATGAAAGAACCTCAGCTCTTTTTACTCTTCATCACTTTTGCCTACGAATGAAGAATTGTTGTAGTCTTGTGTTGAGTCACCTCCAAAAGCAGAAGAGATTAACACAGAATCACTCGATTTCCCTCTGCTCTTTATTGACTCCCTCATTCTTGCCACAGAGTTGATTATTTCACCAAATTATTTGCTTGTTATTTAATAATTGATTCTACCTCTACTTTTCTGTGTGAAACTTCTACTCTGCCACCCCCATGCTTCCCTCTCATCTCATATTATTATTAATCTCCACAAAATAACTGTCAGCCTATCTTTCGATAAAACATTATCAAATCACAAAGTAGCTTTTTTGCAGGACTTTGTGAGGTTTTTTTATTTAGCAAATGAAACTACCATCCCCTCCTCAGAGTTGATTCCATTTAGAGATTAATTACTTTATTAAGATCTCAATTTGAAGATGAATCAAGAAATAATACAGAATACAGCAAAACGCCTTAACAACAACAAGGACAATCTAAAAATTACATTTAAATTAATCCTTTAACCAACCAAACAAGCACTTGATTGGAATACATCATTATTCCGCTTCAATATTACTATTACCCACTTCAAATGTCTGCAGATTTTACGCTTTGCGTTTTGTTTTGATGATTCTTCTTGGAACGAGTTATGTAACTTGTTCTTTTCCGCTTTGCGAAATCAGCTTTGTTTCGACTCTCTCCATTGATAAGAGATTCTATAAACTTTAAAGGGCATCACTGGGGAGTGCGGAGATAATTTATTGAAAGAAATACTATCTTTGCTATTTAATTGAGTAAATTCGCTGCTTAAAGTAGTTAAATTCGTCTATTGACTTAAACGGATTCAGCATTGCTTTGATGGTGAGTTTATCCTCTAGAATATCTTCTTGCTAAGGCGTGATATCTTAACCGAACCCTCCTTCTAAGTCTGATGAATCGGAGTTGTCATTTTTATCATCAGAATTCTCCGAGCTGTTGTCACTTCCCCATTCATCAGCTTCAGATGAATCGCTCTCTCCTCCTTGAACTCTTTTCTTTTGCATTCTAGTTGATTTCTTAACTCTCTTTCGCATGAGATTCTCTTCTTCTTGTTTTGAAGTCGAAAGCAAAAGGATACTCAATTTGATGAACTAATTCGCTTTATTTATCAACTCTACGTTCATAGTTTGCGGATCTTATGTCAGAATCTAGCTGGAACATATGATAAAGATTTTTCTGTCATATTAGTAACCTGGTTTATTCATTCCAGCTGCCTGTACTATTGCCTAATGCAGTACCCAACCGAACTTACCAGTCTTCACTAGGATTTCTTACACAAGCTAGAAGTTACTAGCTAAACTCATGAGAACTATGCCGACCAGCCTATTCAAAGAGAAAAATATAAGAAAGATGTTAGATTTGTTTATGAAATTAATGTTTGGGTTACCTCATGTTGAGAAAGTGTGATTTATTTTCCTTTTCGGAGAGTTTCTCCATGGTTTTGTTGAGGAGCACAGTCCAGAATTCATAAGTGAAGGAACTGCTGACAGTCTAGATGAGTATCTACAACAAAGTCGCTCCTTAAGCACGATCTGAATCAGTGCAATAAACATCCTTCGATTTCGGAGTGAACAGTGCCAAAATGCAAATCTCAGCAAGACTATGAAGGAGATTCACGTTTTGCTTCAAGTACTCAGCTCCATGTATGAATACTTAATTCAGCACTTAGAACATATTAGATAATATTCCGTCTTTCTTTTTGAAAAAAGCTGGGAACAGTGGAAGAGTCGCTTTTGTCAAATCAGAAAGAGAATTGGAGTGCTTGATGATTGATAGAATGATGAGCAGCAAATCGTCGTCAAAAGAAGAGTTTATTGGTTGCTCCATTTTACTAATTATCCCTTTCAAGCTCTGTTCAATCAGTCCCAAACAACCAGGCACATAATGTTTGTTTTCGCAAATTCCCTTAATAATTGCCATGCCTTTATTCAAGCACAATGTGCTTTCTTGTTGACCTGTTCTGACTCTCTCATATTCCAAGAATATCTTCTAACTGATTCCTTCTAAAATTGCTCCTAACTCTTCTTGATTCTCTTTAATAATATGCGAGAAATGGCTGGATTCAGAACAAAAAAGAATTGACTAAAATTTAAGGTTATTTATTTTCAATTTAGTGCGTGAAATTAAACGAAATCTATGTGCTGATAACTTACGTGGTAATAGAGTAAAGAAGTTCCAAATATTTAGGCTAATCTATTTTAGGAAGATTATTGATTAGTATTGAAATAGCAGAGTGAATAGTTGCAATAAGCCGTTAAGAATATTCTTCATCAAAGTACATCGAATCCAGAGAATCAATAGCAGCTATCTACACCGATGCTGAGGGGGACTCTAAGAATGAAAAAACTAGCATAACCATTTGTTAAAACACCTACTAATCTTCGACTTTCCAGAAAAGTTTATCGTAATACACACTCATCAGGCAAGCGAGACGACATTTCACGATATCTAAGGAAAAATAAAATATTTGTTAAAAAAGTAAAAACAACGCAAAAAACATGACTTTTTGGGGGTTTGATTTTTACCTGGAATTGAGGGGTTAGAAAGAGCTAAGAAGTTATCTTTGAGCATCGTTTAGAGACTATCTACAAGATCCTCTCGTTCAGTTAACTTGTATTGGATGTCTGAAATAATAAGTAATGCAGTCTCCAGATGGATTTCCTTTGGCAGGGTATTGAGAAAAATGGATTCTTTAAAAGGAGCGATTTATGGGAATCTTTTGTCAATCTCTAATGGAGAAGAGCAGTTTAGTGCAAATTAGGCAATATTCACAGCGTAAGTGCATACTAAATTCAATCCACCATCGATAAAATCAATGATGGATTCCATCATTTTGAAAGCAGCTGATTTAAAACTATCTCCAGTCTTTTTGGTTAGAAACAAGAAAACAATAAGAAAAAATAATTGAAATTTTTAGTAATTTTGTATTCAAAAAACTGTACTTATTTATCGCAACAATCTTCCTAAATAGCCACAAAATCATCTGGATTTTCTGTGAGCAAGAGCAATTCTTCTGGGGAAGTCGATGCAAGAGGGAAAATGATATCGACTAAGATTGTTTCTAAAGTTGACTAAAATGTCTTGTAGAAATCGATTTATTGAGCTGTTTCCGCTAGAACTTTGAGAATCAATGTGAGCAATTTATTGATGAATTAAGAATTATCAATTGTAGTATGGAAGTTCATCGTCTATTTGTATTTATGCTATCCACAGAAGAAATGTAGCGATTGCAGTGTTAAAGGCAGCAGTGGTGTCACCATTGAGAAGAAGTAGTTGCCTTCTACTTTTATTTTAGGTCTTTTTTCAAACGTAAAGCTGAGGAGATTGCGAGTGACTGACATAAGCACAGCCTTCATTTCGTTTAGCCCTTCATCGATGGCTTCACATCCGCTCATCGCTATCATGCATCCACGGAGGAAATTAGTTTACTCATCTGTTGTGTTTGCATACGGATTCAATTCTAAGAGACGATAGACTGTTTTAGCTATTCGTTCACTTGTTAGCACTTTTTGGACGAGCATTGTGTGGGATGCATTTGACTTACTCAAAAATTAGCCCACAATCTTTTTCAACGTCTAACTCCATAGCACAAGTAAATTCAAACTAGCAAACACAATATCACCAAAAATTGAATCAGAGGAAGGTACAACAATAGAAGACTAAAGCATAAAAGTGATTTTGAAAGGTGACCATTTTCGGTATTTGATTTATTTACCTTTCGACAATTGAATCTTGTGCTAGTTGAGAAATCACTGGAGGATGACTTTAGCCAACTTTATTCGCGAATAGCTATGTCAGAGGGTCAATTAAGAATTCTGCAGTCTCACAGAAACCCAACTCGATCGCATCGAATATCTTGTAGAGATACTGTGTTTCTTGAACAGATGAAACGATAACCTAAAGACCAAGGAGACTCGCTATCACAAATTAGCGTTCTTTCACATTTATTAGTTCTAAGATCTTGGTGAATATTGCAATCCTGATCTCGTTATCTACAAACAAATCAACAATTCACATACATAAACGAATGAATTAGATATTTAGTAGCTGCATCCATAAATTAAAGTTAACTTAGTTTATTATGCTGTTGATGGTGATTTTACCTTTGGAAGAAGAAGCGACTAGATTTAGCGAATGCGATAATCTAAATCGATTTTGAAGAGTAATCGCAGGCTCTTTGAGAGAAGCCATAAGAAGATTGCTCCAATCTACTTTCTGCTATTTACTGGTATCATTAATTTTAAGTCTGATTCCTGTGCCGATAAATGAGCAGGCACTGACTCTAATTTACTCGGAAATGTCATTTCGAGCTGCTATGATTAGTAATGGCTTTAAGAAATCAAGTTAACTGTTTAATAAAGTATTCAATTCATCTTCTGCTCGCTTCTATTCAATTCCACTTGTTGCACTGAATGTCGATTGCAATAAGTTTGCCACACGAACTATGACTTCCTCGCTAACGCTGTAGTTTTGTTCTTATTCCTCCATCTAGATGTCCTTTGCTAAGTTGATATTTCGGTGATAATTAAAACAATAATTGCCTTTCCCCTTCTGTTTATTTTTGATCTCTGCAAATTATTAATTTTTTTACTTGGGGAATTAAGTGCACTCTTGTTTCTACTCTTTCATTAAGAAGTCATTGTCCTAATCGTTATTTTGTTCTCTCTTTCTTTCCCTTCTCACTTGTGTCTGTTTTTCTTACTCAAAAAAGGATCTTATTTCTTTTTTTCTTCATCTATTGAGATATTAAACCAAGGGAAAAATCAAAGAAAATATTTTGGTTTTGAATTAAACATGCATGGGTATTATCCCTCTTTTATTATTTTTTTTCAAGTTATTATTTTTCTAAAAGTAATAATTATCATAAACTATTTATTAGTTTTTTAACATTTAAGTGGATTAAATTATTTAGAAAAATTGGTCTCTTTTTGAAGATATTCCATCAGAATTGTTTCTAAATATTACCATTATTTTGCATTTAAGAGGGGAGAGGGAGGGGGGGAGATATGATAATTTTTAAATATTCTTCCATTCCCATCCCATCAAGTAATTAATAAAACTAAACTACAATTAATTGAAAACAATATCTACTCAGATTACAATTATCTAATTACCAAATCTTAGGTTATAAAAATAACGAAAACAATTTGAATTGGATTTAAAAAATTTTCTTTGGAATAATAAATGAATTCAAGATAGCTAGAAATATTTATAATATTTAACTTAATTTTGGCAATATTTTACCATTGCAATTAAATGTATTTTTACATTTTTAGTATCCAATGATTGAATGTTTTCATAAAAACAAATACTATAATATATTTTTATTCTCTCACAATCAACCTTTTTGATGCTAGAAAATATCAGCTATATATTATCTTTTTTTGAAAGAGTAAATTAAAATGAGCTGATAAAAATAGACTAAAACTCATTTTTTTTGAATTAAAAAATTTATCTGTAAGGTCTCAAAATTACGTCATAAGTCTGAAAATACTCCAGACGGAAATTGAAAATTGTATCTTCTTAGGCTAAATAAAAAAATCATACTTGAATTGTAGTACTTTAGCTCGGTTTCAGTTTGAACTAAGGTAAGCTCAAAAAAGTCTTGATAAAATCCTTCTTGGACGAAACTCTTCTTCACCATAAACAAAATATTAAAAAAGATTAAAAGAAAGGAAAGTTCATAAAAAGAGAGAAAAATTTTTAACACACTTTACAAGAAGCACATTCTAGGTATCATAAAATAAGAAATGTCAATTGAATTGGCTGAAAGAGCACTCACTCGATACAAGAAATATGCCTGGTTGACAGGTATCTGCGGTGTATTGTTCCTTACGATCGGTATCGTCATGCCGTTTGTGCTCTATAGCTACAT
>Ga0302271_10000965_pt1 | contig 28238 bp, 19 predicted proteins | sample III_Bog_N1_1_FD_198767 | JGI IMG/M metagenome (GOLD analysis project Ga0302271, IMG submission 198767) | Peat permafrost microbial communities from Stordalen Mire near Abisko, Sweden - III_Bog_N1_1 | ecosystem: Environmental > Terrestrial > Soil > Wetlands > Peat | place: Sweden: Abisko... | reverse complement strand
TTTGTGAATTTCTGATTCAAGTATGCCTTCCTACCTCCCCCAAAAGATATTTGAGATAAATAATCCAAGAAAACAACTTTTGTTAGGAAAATATTTTTGATGTTTCTCACTTGAATCTGCCCCACAGACACTCTGTAGCTTAATTCCAATTTCTCAACTGTTTTATGGTTAAATATTTGAAGGGATGAATTTAGGCTACATTAATCTTGTTGACTTAATGGATGCAGCTATTGAACAATACAACAATTGATCTATTTATTCCAAAATTACCAAATGATTTCATTCTTTTAATTTCTTGAAAATCCTAAACAATTCAGAATTAACAACCTCACATTCCAAACCATGATGAAAACAAAACAAAAAGAATCATTTTCATTTTGCCCTTCAAAAACACAAAAAAAATTATCAAGTTATCTCTCGTCAAAAATATCTTGTTTTTTTTTAAATATTTGCAATTCTCACTTTCTTCACATCATTCACAATGTACTTTTCTAGTTAGAATTTTCAATCTTACAACGAATAGAACCTAGCTTTTTAATCAATCAATATGTACCTAACTTGTTCTTCAATTATTTTATCCCCTCAAAAATCACAAATATATTTCGTTAACTGTTTAATTTCCTCCTCCCCCCATTCCCCAAATTATTTGATCTGCACTTCATCACAATCTTCCACTCACTGAGAAAAATTATTAAAAGCTGCAATTTTCTAAGTAGCGTAAATTTTAGGTAAAGGAACATTGGATTGATTTAACAAACTATCAATTAGGTATTTTGATCTTGTAATTAGTTGTTCATTCTTTTGTGAATAAGAATCAAAAATTACTTAAAAGAAATAAAACCATAAAGGTTAGATTATCTCAACATGCAACTCTATTCTTTTTGAGTTTTTAAAATCTGTTCCAGAATGATTTTCATGAGTGGAGTGTATTCAATTTTAAGAACAAAGAGCAAAAACAAATTGAAAAAAGTAACCCAAAAATATTTTTCGATTCCAATGGTCAAAAATATTAAAAAAGAGATAATTTTTCAAATAAGCAATAGCCTTGACTCAGAGTGTTCACAATAAATCTTTTGATGAAACGATACATAACTAATTTTTTTGTTATTCATCTGGAGGAGAATTAGAAGAATAAAATGCATTTAATTTTTCCTCTAAAATAATCTTGAAGATTGTAGATTTTAATGAACTGCAAACTCTGGGAAACAGCGAAAGACGAAAATGATCGTTTACTATTGATTAAATGCAATGCTCTAAAGGAAGAAAACCAAAGAGAGAGAGAGAGATTAGTAAGAGAATTCGTACTAAAATAAAGTATTACTAGCCAAATCAGATAAAGATTACTTTAATTTCGCTGGAATTCAAAGAAGTACTTTATCTTAATAAATCCAAAGCCAATTGAATTGAGAATTATCTATTCTTTTACGGAGCTTGGTATTCTTGTTAATTGCCTATCTCAGTGATCGATTTGGGGGGTAGTTGAGGAAAGAGAGCGAAACACAGAGCGTTTAATATTCAATTATTGAGAGAAAAAACACAAGCTAAAAAAAGAAGCAGCTTTGACGCGGCTTCAATGATCTAGAAGGAGAGTACCTTCAAGCGAGGAGGTGGTGGTGACCAAGATGTTTAACCAGCGAAAACCTGGAAATAACGGGTTGGGAACATCACAACCAGAATGTTTAAAAGAGCTAAGAAAGTGCAGATCGTTTACATGTTAGGTATTATTATGGTAGAAGGTGTGTTTTATCTTCGTAGAGGGTTAGTAAGTTCAGAAGGAGGATCTAATGTTGATATCGGATGCGGTGTCTACTTAATTGCACTGGCTAGTAGCTGGATCTTTCTGCTCATTTTCGTCCCTCGAATTTAAACACGATTTATTCCTCTAGCACCATCATTATTCATAGCAACTTCGTCTGTATCGATGAAACTATAAATCGACCCCCATGAAAATAATGAATAGAACAGTTAATTTCAGAGTCGAGATCATATTTTAAACTAGGAGAATCCAAGCTAGTACAATGCTGGCGGATCATCGAGTCTTTAGTGTCCTCCTGGGGTTGCTGGTATGGATTCCTTAGCGAAATCTAGGAAATAATAGAATAATAGCAATAATTAAGCTGCATCAAGGATTGAATAATAATTATCCACACAAGATACACCACAATATATGTAAATTCTCCAGGACATAGGGGTAGTTGTTTCTGCATCTTCCGCTATTGTGATCATGCATGAGCAGTATCTCAGAAGACTCACAAGTTCGGGGGATACTACTATGAATCTGTAACATTTGTAGAGCGTCTTAGCGATTTTTATTTTATTGTAGAAGGCAGCGACGAAACTGTCCAATAGGAAAGTTTCACAGCTGTTTTTAGTGATAGCCCTTGGGTATCTTCTGCTTAGATCATCTATTCATGCTGGATTCTAAGCTGAATCGGTTTGCTTGAGTTTTATAATCTTCTTGCAGGTGGTAACTTCGCCATTTAGTGTTCAGTCAAAGAAGAATCGTACCAAGAACCCATCTGGTTTGGGATCAACTGAACCCAACAAGAAAAATAGCAATAATTTTCATTAGTAATTGCAATTCTCACCTAAGAATGCATAGCAGCAAGGACAGCAACAATTCTAGCAACAACAACAACAATTCTAACAAAAACAGCAATAACAAGAACAATCCCCCAACGATTTCCCGATTCTCAACAAATAAATCCATTACTACCGAAAAAACCACACAGCTTAGATAATCATGCAGCACTAATCTCCCTCGTCCTATTCAAAAATAGGGGAACCATATTTCTCGAAGCAACTTATTCCACTTGCAAAGCGAGGCAACCACCTCCTAGCGAGCCACAGCAGGTAGACACAATAGCAATCGATTTAGGAGTTATATTTTGAGCCAACAAATAATAATAATAAGCACAACGAGTTCAATAATAATTCCATGGGATAATCTCAAAATCTACGACACAAAGACAGTGAAGGTAGCACGAATTCCTTGCTGCGATTGGTCACAGTGGATTAGAAAATCAATAAATTAAATCTAGGTGGGTTTTATGCGTAGTTAATCGGGTTGATTCCCGTTGGTATTGCGATTATTAGTAATTCAAATTAACTCTTGTATGCAAGCTCCTAGCTGTTGCAAATGCTTGATTGCAAAGATGAATAGAAGGCGCTGAAGATATTACTGACTCTCAGCACAAATTCAAAGAAAGCACCGTATTTCGCGAAAGAACAAAGCTAACCTTAGGAGAATAATCAAGGAAATGGACAACCATAAGAAATATAAGACCCTAATCTCCAAGGAGATAGCCCCCCTGAACCTGAGGATTGCAGGAAAGATACTGTGAAAGAAGATGATGGGATTGAATAAATCGGAAAGAATGCATAAGACACATAAGGAGTTGATCAATAACAACAATAATAGGATATTTCATATCTGAGTTCTCATTATTTTTAGTCAAAACACCATTCCAGTGGTGGTGTACTACAGCAAGAAGGCAATCCCATAAAGCGGGCTAATAGCGGCATGTTGAATGGCAGCATGAAAAGCAAGCCAGGATCTGATTTATTAGCAGATCAAAGTCCAATTACCCTGAGCAGCTAGAATGCAACAAACAAAGTGCCTAACAATAATAATAGCAGTGGGAATAATAATGTCAAGGAAATAATATCCAAGCACGAGAGCATCCACGGCTAGAACAAACACAGTAACACAACAACGCAACTGCTATAGTCCTAGCAAATGCATTAAATCTCAGCTGTTTCATTCACGAAATTCAATGGTTCCATGCTGACACCGCAGAATATTGGTATCGAAGAAGATCGTAGCAGCAGATATTTCTTACAAAATGCCGAGGATCTTGAAGATGAAGGGTAACGATCTAGAAGAATGAGTGCTTCGATAAGTGCATAGACATTACATCCACCGATATAACCAAATTATTAATAGTATTCGAAGAGTCTTCTCGGGAAAGATGATAATCCAAGTGAATATTGCATTGATAGAAATTAATATTAAGGTACTTCCTCTGCGTAGATTTCACCTAGGATATTAAGCACTGCACCGATATCAGGGGGGATATGCTCCACAAAACGAAGCAAACCGAAATCAGGGTAGATCTACAATGAAGAAACTGAAGATACGCTCGGTTAATTCAGTGCATATGGAAGGAAACAATCATTGACAGGTGTAGCTCAAAAAGAGCGAGAAAGTGCAAAGTCAATAATCGAAGAAGAGGAAAATGCTGTATCAGGGTCGATAGTCGAGCCAAGTGGGATGATAAGTGAAATGTAATTCCAGCCATTAGAGCAATATAAAAACTACTCCAGTCCTGTGACAATCGGGAGACATACATAAAGGAATATCAGTATGCTAAGAAGTGTCAGGAATTCATCAAATACTAACAACAACAATAACAACAATAACAATTTTTTTAATACGAATGATACATTCAGCGAGAATAAATCGGAGATTATCTAGAAAGATGAGAGTGTATTGAATATACTTAACACGATGTTCGGTGGGGGGATTGGCATTGATTAGACACCACGACCATCATTTACAAGAATGAAATCGTCTAAGAAAGTTACTGTGCAGCATGCTAGTTTTTTACCTTAGTTGAGTCACTTCAGTATCGACGCAGATATAAATAATTTTGGATCGCCGAGATTGTAGTAGTAGTTTATGAAAACACCAGAAACTACTGGGCATTAACAAGAGACGAATTCCACAAACAAACTGCAACGGGAAGAGTCGAATCCTTCGAAATAAGGTGTCAGCTAAGAACCATCGAAAGAAGATAAACCATAGGATTTCGAGGATATTTTAAAATAAAATACAAAATATGGATATTTTCAGCAAGAAGGGAATGTGTCGATTATGTAAATTGAGTATCTTGGCTGCTAGTATGTGTTGAAGATCATCATCAATGAAGTTAGAGTCGGTGACAATGGGAGTTTACAGAAAGTCGCAATTATGGTGATGGAGAAGATGTGGTAGGATTTCTTAGTGAAGCGAGTGGAAGATATGATTTAGCAGAAGATGCAGTTGTTTGGTTCTCTCTCCCATGAACTACGCACACCGCTGAACTGCTCGATTTCGATGATGGAAGTGCTGCATAACATAACTTCTTCACTTGACACGCAGACGAAGAATATGATGGATAAGTACATCCAGCCTGCGTTGAACTCGAACAAATTGCTGCTGAATATGATCAACGATATTCTGGATTTTGTATAATTGGAAAATGGCAGTTTTAAGTTTGGTCTCATTGAATTTGATCTGTATGCACTGCTCAAAGAATGCGTTTCGCTGGTATCCATCCAAGCGAGCATGAAGAAACTAACCGTGGCTTGCTATTACGACCCGCAGACACCGAGAATCATCAAATCTGATCCGAACAGAATCAGATAAGTCATTCTTAACTTCCTCAGCAATTCGCTGAAATTCACTCTGCAAGGACACATAATCTTATTTGCATCTGCTTATAAAGTAAATATTCCTCTACTTTTGGCATGAAAATAATCTAATACTTTTCTGATTTAATAATTTTTGTTTCTCCTTCCATTTAATAGAGTATTTCTGAGGTGACAATAGGCGTGAAGGACACAGGAATCGGCATAAACTAAGATAACATCCATGAGATATTCAAGGCATTTAACAAAGTCGATCTTGGGGAGAAATCTAAATTAAATATGCAAGGCTGCGGCGTTGGGTTAGCACTCAGCAACAGCATAGCAAAAGCATTAGGCCCCGATTCCGGTAGTGAACGAGGCATCACCGTAGAAAGTACGAAAAACGAAGGATCGACGTTTTCTTTTCTTGTGAAGAATCTCAAAGCTGCTGAACAGCAAAACGATAAAGAAGAAGACATCTACGAGAACTCAGAGTTAAGCTACGAACATCTAATAGCAAATTCAACTAACATACGACATCGTGTTACGTAAGTTTTCCCACCAACTTCGAAGGAATATTAAATGCAAGATTCTATCCCAACGTAATGCAGCAGAAAACATCATCCTCATCGATAACCTTCGTCATCTTCTCCTAAATGTGCTGCTGGCATGATTAGGAAGAAAGGGACAGCCTAAACTTTGAATTAGACATTAACAAGAGTCACAGGCGATTTAGGTAATTCTAGCATAGAAGACTCTCGCTAGAACATCAATAACAACAACAATCTAGCTGGCAGCAATTACAATATAAACAATAATAACCTCAACAACAGTACCGGATGGAATGAGATGAAAGCACGGTCAGTGTCAATAACACATGCCTCCGCGTCATAAAAGAAAAGCTTTATGTTCCCGATTCACACCTAAGATCTCAATCTCAATCTAGATGGGTTTTAATTACCAAATGTTGGAACTCCTTCGTTACTTTAGTATCCACTCAGTACCAAAAACAACAACAACAATACAAACTCTAACCCTACTAACAACAACAATAACATCCTGAACAACATTCGCACTGCTTCTATCCTTGAAAGTATCAAAAGCAAAGAATTCACAGACATGAAACTCCTTGATCATTCTAAAGTCGAATACCCTGATGGATTCAACTCTTACATGCAAGAAAACAGCCCAGATTGCGTCAAACGCTCGCTTGAAAGCATTCAAAATGACATCCTCAGTTACGCCTGCTCGTGTACATAAATTCTCGTCGTCGACGATCAAGAATTCAATCTCTTTTCGCTGACAGAACTGCTCAAACAATTCTACAATATTTTCTCTGATACCGCGTTAAATCACGAGTAAGTTCTCAAGAGAATCAGCGATAGGTTGCTTTCGAACTGCTGCAAGACATATAAAATTATCTTTATGGATATCAATATGCCCAATAAGAATGGATATCAAGTTGCGAAGATGATCAAATAATTCTACAGTAATCCGAAAAATAGTTAATTGGCCCTCCCAGCTACGATCATTATAGCTTGCAGCGCGTATAACGGAGAAGAAGATAAACTTAGAGCAACCGCTGCAGGGATGACTGATTTTGTTACCAAACCGATCATGAAGAAAGATCTAGATACAATAATCTCCAAGTATTATGAAGTGCAGATGCAAGTTCCATTATCTGTTTTACCACCAATATGAGAGATATTGCATGTTTGCATTTATATTAAATTAGAAGTTAAGAATGGTATCAGTAATTCTCATGGTAGCTTTGTAGGTTTTATTGGATTTGATAGAAAAAGAGAGAGAATAGGAGCTAGATACAAAATACTAAATATTATTTGATTGATTTAATATTTTCAGAGTAACTTCAAAAAATTCAGTAAACACATACCAATTTGATTACAAGAAATAGAATACCAAAGTTGTTTTATCATCACAAATACCTATCAATTTAGCAAGAGAAAGATGATGAAAATGAGAAAGAGAGAAGAATAATACATTTGGTACTAATAAGAATAAGAAGATTTTATGGATATTTATTCTCATATGTAATTTTATCTTTAAATTCCTTCTTTGTTTATTTTATGTTTTTCATTCGTTGCTTGAATATATGTCTCGATCCATCACAGAACATCGCCACGTGCCCTTATTCCTTTTATGACAGATCAATAGCTTTTTAATATTAACTAAATCTGCTAGGTGTTTTTTTTCATTAGAGTATTTTACAAACAAAAAATGGAATTCCCTTTTTTTTGAAAATCAGATTAAATCAGAGTAATCTCATTGCAGAATTCTTTTATATTTTTCTTTTAATGGATATGTCAAAACTTAGCCAACTACGCTATATTTGCCAGACATTTAGAGTGAGATGACAATGTATTAAAGCCAGATTAAATAAGAAGGGTAGGAGCTAAAGGTGAATAAAGCAGCTTGAAAGTCTTAAACCACCAGCAAAACATCTCAACAAGAAACTTTACACACACGCACAACTAATAATTACAAACAAAGAGATTTAGAAAAAAGGAAGAAAAATAGGAAGAAGCGAAATCAGCACAAGCCAGTTAGTTTGAAGGGCAAACAAGGGATTTTTTAAGAGGATCAGCAGTAGCAAAATGGGTTTTTGGGTGAATTTGATCCTGGCTGTTAGCGGTGCAGTATTGCTGTACTTTGTGAAGTAGTATTTCAACGGCGGTGTGTGCACGCTGCGGAAAGAAATATCCAATAAAGTTGTGATAATCACAGGATCCTCTGCTGGAATAGGGCTAGAAACAGCTAGATATCTAGCAGCGATGGGTGGGACAATAATCTTAGCTTGCAGGGATGAAGCGAAGACACTTGAAGCGATTGAAGAAGTTAAAAAAGAAACGGAAAATGAAAAACTTCATTTTATTCCTCTCGATCTCAGCAGTCTGGAATCAGTGAATCACTTCTGTCTCGCTTTCAAGAGAAGATTCAATTAGATTGATATTCTCATCAACAATGCAGGTAGAAAGAATGAGGGATTCAAATGATATGCGTTCAGGAACATAAACTGTCATTAACTGTAAATATTTCTTAACAAAAAAGGCATGATGTCTGAGAGATACGAGCAATCAGAAGATGGTGGCGAATTGACATATGCAACTAATCATCTTGGACATTTCGCTTTGACTTACTAATTGCTAGATCTAATCAAGAGAAACCCCCGGTGTAGAATTATAAATGTAGCATCGTCCGCTCACAGCAAAGTTGAGGAAATCGATATTTCCAAATTAAACGATGAAGAATATTTCGATCCGTAAACACAAATTTTTACTGAAAAAATGGCTTATTTTTTGTTTTGTGTGGAAAAAACAAAACTTTGAATTGTCTTTTATCTCTCTCTCCCTTCTCCTAGGTATCTATCTTATCAGCGCTCGAAGCTCTGCAATATTTTCTTCACCAAGGAACTGCAACGCAAGCTGCATGAAGTCGGTGCGAAGGTTATCTCCGTGCATCCTGGGATGGTTCGCAGTGATCTCATTGATGGCATACTTTCCGATCATAAATTCTATAAGATTCTCTTGTATCTCTTTTACCCTATTTACTGGATATTCACTAAAGACACATGGCAAGGTGCATAAACTACAATTTACTGCGCCCTCGAAAAACATGAAAAACTCAAAGAAGGTTGTCACTATCAAGACTGTGAACTTGAAGCTACTTCTGAACTCAGTGAGAACAAAGGTCTAGCATAATAGCTATGGGATGAGAGTGCTGTAGCACTCGGATACATCTGACAAAGAACAAAGAGAGCTTTAATAATTTTTCATTTATTTTGTACGATTAATAAAAAGATATTATTTTTTTGATATCTCATACATATTATGTTGCTAATTTAAGATCCTTTGTTTATCTTTAACTAAATCGATTTTATATTGATTTTACGTTAATTTTAAGCTGCTGCACCTTGATTGATATCTTTATGATGAAATCAACTATTATTAGCTCTAACTATTAAAAAATATTAGAAAAAAACGACAAAAAAGAACATTTTAGGTGCAACAACGAAGCAGTTTTTATCATTTTTTTTAAACAATTTCACACACATTTTTAACTATTTTTTAATTATTTTTTCTTTCATCTGTAATGCTTGTAAGCTTCCGTTGCACATCGTTGTTGCAAGGCATATCCAGCCTGCACACCAGGTGGAAGAGGAATGTCCCTTTTACGCTACAATCTCTCTTGCTAGGGGTAGACATTTACCCTGATTTTTTATGCTTCTTGAGATTAATATTATTATTACTATCTCCCAAACTGTGAATGCGGTCTATTGCTGAGGATCGGGATGTTTTCATTCTGATGGCAAGCAGAGTATCTCTCTATTTTTTTAACGTTCCCAGATCCTGGCTTAGATAGTAGCTACTACTGATGATATTGCTACTTTGAGTAAATATCTTCTGAAATGATACGCTTTCTTGACTAAGAACCAAACACATTGATGGTTCTTTCTTGAACAGAGTTGGCATTATTCGCATGCAATTGGCTTAATCTCCTTTTGATTTCCTAATCAAGCATCACATTAAATGCAGGGTTTGGGGATTAATGTTATTGTGGTTGTTGTTATCTTGGAGGATATTAACATTATGGTGCATTCCTTTAGAGAGGTATCCCTGAGATAGATCTGACTCTCCTAATAATCCTTGGCTATTCAGGTACTTGATAGGTAATCGCACTTGGCGGTAACTAAACAACAACTTATTCAGCAGTTGGAGAGACAATTCTTTTGATTTCTTGCTGACTAATGGAATTATACGATGGTTTGGGAAGTCTTTCTTGAAGCGATTGCTTGTTCAAGTGGAACTTAATAACTCCAAGAAGATTGTTTTATTGGATACTGTCTGAGTTAGACGAAGGTGATTGATTGGTTACTTGCGTTTATGCAGTTGTTAATGAGATATTAAGTTCTTGAGCTTTGTTGCGAAGTGAAGGCAATGAGAGCAGCTAAGTGCAATCAAAGCGAGTCTGCTGGTTTACTTGCAAGCATTAGCTTATCAGTAAGGATAAATCATGGGAATACCTGAAGAGAAGAAAGGACAAGATTAAGATCAAATAAGGAAATCAGTTAATAAACTCTCTCTACCTTTGAGGAATTCTCTCGTATGTTCCTTTGTTGATTTTTTAAAACAGTGACGGCATGTCATGAGCTTGAAATGGCGGTTTCAGAGCACACAATTCGTAGATCAAACACCCTAAGCTCCAGATATCACTTTTATCGTTGTAGATTTGATCTTTCCAGACCTCTGGGGAGGTATAATATGGAGTTCCAACTTAAGTTTTTGCTAGGTTTGCTTGAGTGATTTTTGACACATTGAGATCACCTATTTTCGCATTAAAATTGCCATCTAAAAACACATTTGCACATTTCAAATCCCTGTGCAAAATTCGCAACCGATGGAGATCCTACAAGCCTAAAATCATCTATATCGTCCACGTCCATATAGTTCGTTCATCTAAACTCTTCCGATTAACCTAGCAAGATTTCACTTGCTGCATGAGATCACCTCCAGCTGCATACTCCATGATAACATACAGACACTCAGATGATTCTTCGAAAATCGCTTCTTTGTATCCTACAATGTAAGGACTATTGATGCTAGCTAAGATGCGCACTTCATTCAGCGCATTCTCCTTGTCTTTCATTTTCATCGATCCAATTCGACATTTTTTCATGGCATAACATTTTCCATCGGATTTTCTAGTTACTTTGTACACCTTCGCGAAGGATCCTTCACCGATAACCTTGACAATTTCGAAATCCTTCATTGTGCTGTTAGTATTATTACTACTACTACTTGTTGATTCAGCTATTCTTGCTTAGATATTGGAGATCATTGTTATTATTCTGAATAAATAAAAAGAAAAATTCAGTTGTTTTTTGAATAAAAAATCAAAAAAAGTGTGATTTTTTTAATTGAATTTTTCTCATTTGAATCAATTAAAGCCAAAACCTCTTTTTGAACTTTTAACAGATACACATCCAAGTTGCTAGATCTTCAGCTGCGTTGCAGAAATTGAAATGAATTAGGCAGATATTTCGGTTGTTAATCATTTTATTAATTGTTAGTGAAAATAATAATAAAATGTTAGCAGATAAAAAAAATTAATTGGTTTCATCATGCTAAGTCTACCTTTAGAAACGTGTTGTTCATCAGCACGAAGAATCATTCTTGCCCTTTTAATTTTTAGATTTAGTAGATTGACAAATTTGCATTTCATTAAGCACTCAAATGCTAGATAACTAGATCATTTGTACAATTCCTGGAGTTTTTCTATCTTCAATACCAAGTTTATTTCCATCATTCTAACTTTCCTTTAGTAGTCCCTAGTAAAGAACTCTCTTCCGAATGATGAATTCAAAGGGGGGATAGTTTATACTCTTGCGATGACAATCAAGAGGGAAAAAAATTAGTAACAAAACATAATCAAAAATTTCGTTTTAGAAAATCATAAAAAACAACCTCAGTTTTTCTCTCTCTTTATTGATGCGCAATTTGAACTTTCAAACTCTTGCTAGCTTTGCTCTCCTGTGCTAAATCGCTGTAGCACATTTGTGTCTCACTTCAACTTAACATAACATGGGAGCTATGGATCCATTCAAGATGTCCTACTGTGGGTCTACAATCACTTGGAGTATCTCAACTAACACATACAATAACTATCCAACATATGATGCTCAAGCACTAGCTAAATACAAAGAAGTCTATGAACGCTGGATAGCTTCTGGAGGCAGCAATAATTCAAATCCTACGAACGACTGCCTGGGAATCCTCAGAAACGTAGCCTGTGCTCATTACTTTCCAATATGTGATTCCACCGTTGGAGATAAAACCTGTGTTTCAGTTCGATTCTGCTCCTATCTTTCTGATAGATGTTCAGATGAAACTGAGCTCTACACTTTGTTCTGCTCGAATTCGGGAGATGGCTGCTCGTTTTCTTACAGATTGTCTCCTAGTGCCATTCTATTTGTATTTTTATTTATTGGTTTATTAATATTCTGAACAAAAGCCACCAGTTATTCGTTGTTTTCTTATGGCTTTTTTGTATTGAATGTGGCTCTTTGTGTGAAGAATGGCAAGAACAAAATTAACAAAAAAATTCAACTTTTTCATTTATTTTTGTGCAACCTAATATTTCTAAGTAGAAATTACAATTTTTTTTTGCACAAAAGAGAGAAAGAAAACAACAAAAAAATAGCATTCGAGAAACATAGAAAAAGATCGTGATTTCACGAATTAATCAGCAAACCAATCAAAAACCAAATAACCTGACTCTTTTTAACTTTTATCTCTTTTTTCTTATCATTTCACCTACAAGATTATTAAAATAGAGTGAGATTTTTTTTGTTTACCCCCCTTCCCCCCTCCCCCTCCCCCTCCAATCTCCTCCGAATAATCCCCTCTAGTATCAGTTCAATGTATTTAAATTACAATCTTCATGCAGATGATTCAATAATAATTAGAATGATAGATAATTAAATTGTAAAACATGGAACGAGTAGGAAATGAGAAGTGAGAGTTATATTGGCTTGCTGAGGTAGATAGGGAGGGAATAAATTAATGTATTTTTTTGGGATCCTCAATTCATCAGATATTCTTTCACAAAAAAGGGTTCTTGATCTTCGAGTATGTTTCAAGGCTATCTAAAAGCTCCTCATCTTGAAAGCATAAAAGCAAGAAATCTATGAAGACTTAATGCAATTCTTGCATTTTGACAAAGGAGTTCTTGAGATATGCTTGGGAGTGTTCTTTCAGGAATTAATGGAAAATATCACCATATTTTTCATGCTAAACAAGCTGTTTAATGGAATTGTGGTTGAATTTCCGTTGAGCAAAGTATCTCTTGAATTTCTATTGGACATCCCTAGTGCTTTATCCTTGGAAGTGAGTGCGCATGATGGAGTCATTGTTGTGTTTTTGCAGGAAATATTGTTTGAATGCGCGCATTAGATTTCTGACAACGTTCTTTTTGTTAGATTTTCTCATTGCAGCTGTGATTTCGGATTTTCTTTGTGCAGAATAGAAATCGGGGTTCTAATGAAGAAGGAAAGGAGGATTTTCTGTGACTTCTTGATTTTGGATTGATTCAAGTTAAGGCTATTGTTTTTCTATGACTTGAAGGAAATAAACTTAAGAGACAGTGCGTGAAGAAGAAGACGATGGTGAAACGGCTGAATGTGCTGTAGTCTACGAGATATTTCTTGAAATCGAAGAATCTTGATGGGCTGGGATACATTCTGGATTTTCTGATTTTACGAGAGAATCTTGAAGGTTGCTGGTCTGGAAATATGAGAAGAAATCGAAATTATCCTTGTTGTCTGCAGGTAATATTGAGTTTTTGGTTGTCTCAACGAAGCTGAAGAGAGGGAGAGTGTGATGATCAGAGTCACCACAATGAGATGATGCTGAAGAATAAGAATTCGAGTGGGATGTTTCCAAGTGAGGGCAACCATAGATATCAGCTGGGTTTTAGGGATAAGTGTTGAAATTGCATGAATTATTGGAATAAATGTTGTTGTTTTGTTGATTTTGATTCCAAGGAGCAATTTTTTAACTTTGTTACTTCAATTTTTCATTGCATTACTGCTCGTAGATGGAGTAGTAATCGATGTGTTTTGTCGAGTCTTAAGACATTCTTCCAATCACAGGATATTGCTACTATTATTGGACGGAATAGAATGACTACTATGGTTCTGAGACTTAGTAGGATTGATATTACTGTTGCATTTACTGCATTGGATATTCACTGGAAACTTGAACATTGGCAACATAGTTTTAGTTGTAATTGAAAGATCTGAAAGGTGCTTCGAGATTCATATTGCCTTCAGAAGTGTGCTCGAATGTAGTAGAAAGAGACATTTCTGTTTTCAAGGATGCACTAGATCCTCCTTATTCGTTGTTTGAGTTTATCTTTGCTGTCATTGATGTCATCATTTCATCAATCTTGTCAGATTCATCTTCACAAGGAGGCAACTGACTGAAGCTCAGGAACTCGTCTCCTTCGATTTCCTCGAAAGGGAACATAGAATTAAGCTGAACTTACTGGTGCTACTACTTCTGTTGTTGTTGTTGTTCTTCAGTGGCGGGGATGCAGTATTTAGCATACTGATACTGTTCTTCTGAAGGAGATCCAAAGAAATAAAGATGGGACATGATTTTTGAAGATTGGCGGAGATTTTTAATTATTCTACTAATAGAAGTCTGATTTACTAAGAAGTAGATCCAAATTAAATTATTTGTTTCTTTTTTTAGGGAGTTCTATCGAATTGTTTGTGATTAATAAAACATTATCGAATCCAATGAAAGTTCCCCCCGCTAGTTTTAAACCTATTTCAGTATGGATTCTTCTGTTTCTTGTTTTAGCCTCTTTTTTCTTTCTATTTCTGCGTTACTCCTTTTAAAAATGAGGTAACTACCTTCCATCGAACCTCCCATGCACCGCTTAACTTGCTAGTTAGCACATATTCCCTACCTGTGCCTTGAAAACAAGACCTTTCGTGTTTGTTGCTTCCCCAAGAGATTTCAGCGTTTTCAGTATTCTTCACTTCCCCAGCGCACATGCATTCTCTTGTTAATTAAAAAGGCAAAAAAATGCAGTGAAAAATGGAAGGTGATGCTCCCCGATTAATCACTCAAAATGAATGGAAAGAGGTGAAATAGCATAAAATTGGGGAGAGATAGAGATACTCTCTCCTTCTAGTTTAATTAAATAAAATCTTCGATTTGACGCAAATTAAAAAATGCTCTGGTTTGTTTCTGGAAAAATTGTTTAACTCGATTAAACCTCCGATGACTGCAACATAATTTGCGAATTACCTCCCCATAGTCGCATCTCATCTATTCTCGATCAGATTATTAAGTAGCTTAGCTGTCTCTGTTTTAAAGGAACCGTGAAACTGGTAACTAATTATTATGGATTGATTTCATTTTTCTCCCAAAGAGTTTTTTGCTTCCTCCTTGCATTCAAAGATCAAAGGAAGAGATCACTTTACGATAATTAGATGAATCAGAAGAACTTGCAAGTGACTTTCTCTCAATATTTTTAAAATTTATTTATATTTTTATTATTTTGTATTAATTACTCAGATGGATGTAAGAAATAGCTAAAAGAGCTGGCTGTTAACTCAGCATATGATTGTGTTCAAGAATGCTACAATAACTGATAAACCTTGACACATGTTTTCACAATATTGAGGAAACAACTCCAATTTTCTTGATAGCTCTCAATTTGTTAAGTGCATTCAAAAAAGAAATAGAATTATTTATTACAAAAATAAGAATAAATTATTAAGTAGAGAATCAAGTTATTTTACTAACAAACATATAAAATTATCTGATATTTTGAAAGGCTAAACAAACATAACAAAAAAACTAAGGACAAACGCACATACACATTCATATTCATTCCTTTCATTGAAAAGATCAATGTAAATTATCTTAAGATCAGTTATTTTCTCTCTTCTGGGTGGGAGAACTTTAAACGAATCAATTTTACTTCCCCGAACTTACATCTCAAAGTAGGAAAGGTTCTTGTGAGGTTTCTTATCCTTAGGCTGGTTTATAATAGTTTCACAATTAAAGTGTAAATAAAGTTATTTTTCTTTTCTAAAATATCTGGCTATTTCTGATGATAAAAAAGATCAAAGTATAAAAATAGAAAGAAATAACTTGTTAAAGTTGAAGGATTGACCATTCTACTCGCAGATAAGACCAAATAGGAGAAAGAGCTGATGAAGATGCTTCTAAAAATAGAGAGACATCCTGGTACTTTAAAATTATTAAGCTCATTGTGTTTTATTCTGGGAGATTGATTTCAAAAGCGCCTAATAAGATGCTAAGCGGGGTCATAAGATTAAGCAATCTACCTTTCCACGTCCTTTCCCCTCGTTTTTATCTGATAATCTCTGCATTTAGCAGACCCCACTCTATATCTTAGTGAGTTTTCACACATATCACTTTGAGTCCCTTATATTTTTGGACCTCAAGATCTTTGAATTAAATCATTTTTCAACTGCTCATTACAATATAGTATTCCCTATTTTAGATTCTTCTTGTTATTGTTGTTATTGATGATCCTCTTTCTCATTCTAGTTTAATCTTCTCCAATTCAAAATTTTATCTTGATATTTGCATAGATAACATTGAAATAGTAACAATCTTTACATTTAACTTCAATAAAAAATTTGAATATTTTTCTAGAATATTTGCTTTGATTTTGCAATATCCATTTCCTTTCTGCTTTCATTTTCAAAACAAAACAAAAAAACAAGTATTTATGCAAGTAAACACGTCAGTCTTTGAATCTCCTTGATTTTTGTTTTGTTTTTTACGAATGTAAATGCTTAGTCAGTGCAATCATATTGAAATAAATAAAACATTCTATGACACCTGCTGATATTGTTTTGCCCGTTGTCTATATTTTAATCTCAAAATTCAAGTTAATTTACACAGTTTTTCTTGATCGCTTCTTCTTTTTTTTTATTATTCTGGAATATCCCCCCACAAACAGGTTTTTCTTAGAGTTTAACAATTCAGGCTTTGTTTTGTGTGCTTTTAATTTCCTATGTAAAATCACTAGAAGTTCTAAGGGAAGAACTGGAAATAGACTCGACATAAAATTATCTCAATTTCACTTTCAAAATAACACACTTATTGGAATTATAATCAAAAGCATCTCAATTGATGATATTCTGGGCTTGTGCTATTGACATGTTCATGCATCTTTCGTAGAAAAGTCTTAAGAATAAATGATATATTTTCTTATTTTTATTCTTTCCGAATCTGGTATTGGTTGGATAAAATGATAGTAGCTAAGTATTTAATCCTTTATCTTTATGATCTCAGCGAGGGATAAAAACAATGATTTTTCGTGAATAAAGCTATCCTTTGAGATTTAATAAGCTCCAAAGTGAATTCCCCTTCGCAAGCATAAAAAAAAACATTTTAGAGCCCTTTCATGCTTTGAAGGACCAAGAAAGCAATCTTTTCAGCGCTCAAAAAGTTACTTTTTTTAGGTTTAAAATAGTGTTTAATAGTTTGATAAAATCCTTTATGCAATCCATTTTCTTTGGTGAATATCAATGAATATTTGAAAGTTTGAATATTGCAGATTAGGGTGCCATAAGGATGCATTTTCAGCCATATTATGAAAAAACAAAATAGGAATTTATGATGAAAATCTTGCTTTTTGTTTGAGCATTTGAGAATCAATGAAGTCCAAAAAGGAAAGCTTTTCAATTAGAGATACTAACAAGGAGATTGGGAGAAGAAAAACAAACAAAAACAAAATACGTTGAGGATTTCTCGATTTCTTCCGTTCAATTAAAATATTGATGTTTCTCATTATTATTTCAATTTCTCAGATTAGTATCTGCAACAAAGAGCAACAATTAACTACCAAACAATCTCTTGATTTCGGTTCTTTCGGAGTCTTTACTTTCCAAACACAAGCGCACTCATTTTTAGAGTTTTAGCTATACACTCAACTGCTTAACAACTTCTTGGACTGTTAGAAACTATAACTCATTTTCAATCTGTTGTTGTTGTTAGGATGATCAAAAAGGCAACATTTATCAACAAATAGCATAAAATCGACATCGATACAGAGCCTAAACTGATCCATAAGATTAGTCCACGTTCTCATGAGTCAAAGAAACAGGATTCTCAAGGAAACGAGAACAATTCTAATCCAGATTAGGAGCATAAGATATTTTCACAGAAGAACAAAGGAAGAAGCAGTATTCATGAGATTGTGGGTATTCTGCAGCGTCCTATGATGTTTTAGATTGTCTTGAATAAAAATTAGAAGGGAAGTACAGGAGAAGAAACCAAGAATATTGGAACAACAGGAGAATAATGGGTGAATTCTGGTTCTGTATCTGGTAATGCATAATAGATTCAACAGCAATTAGATAACTAATTATCAGGCAGCGCAGGTATCTCTGCAGAGGGGAATACCAGTTAGTTGCATTCTTCAGTAGCTCCGACAGTTCAGAACCAATCACCACAAAACCACTTGATTGTAATAGCGGAGAACAAAATCCCAAATTACATTGAGAAATGCATCGAATCGGGGTTGAATTATTTGAATCAGAACATGCTAAAAGAAGCTGTGTATTAGCTACGTAGTGCTGAGATATTGATCGATAAGTACATGGTCGAAGGAGGTAGAATCTCAACGGAGTTAATGCTAGGTGTTGTCATGAATCTAGGGATATGCTTCTACAAAGCAAGTTTGTTCGATGAAGCGTACAGTTGTTTTGAGAATTGTGATCTGAGAATCAAAGGGGAGTTAATAGACTGCAGTGGATAGCAAATCGATTCAGATGCAGAAGAAGGAGAACATGAAGATATTCGTTAACATGAGTTGGTTTTAGGTTTGATTTCTCAAGGTAAAATAGGTGATTAGCTCAAAAAAATCAGGCTGCGACTGTAATTGAACCTGCAGATGTGCATTCTATTCAGTGAAGTTGGGAAGCATGAGGATTCCCTTGATTATGCTAAAAAATCAGCGAAACTGTCGATTTAACTGATATTAGATACATTATCTGCTTCGTATGGAATGCTCATTTCAGCGTATCTCCCGTCTGAGTAACTCACTGGTCAGCAAATAACGAAGCTAATCGACAAAGTGCTGAAGACTTTGCATGCCTTGGAAGATACAAGGAAACCAGGGTGCTACCGAAAAAGAGCGAGAAGTGAATATGGAAATTTCGTAGAAATGCAACCTCCAAATGCGCAACCTGCGTAATAGGATAAGAGCGGAGCTGAGTCACCTTCACTAGTGCTCAAGAAACCACGCTCAGCAAGTACAAAGATCACGGAGAAAATAGGAGTGCATGTTAATCACATCGAGAGTATTTCAATGGGATTACGAGAAATTTTGTAGAAAGGGTAGAATAGTACTCTCAAGGAAGAGGATATTTAGCTAGGATTGAAGACCATTCCAGTGTTGAACTACGTAAGTGCTGTGTTTGCTTCTTTCAAAGGAAAACTAGCATAAGGGTTGCAGGACAAATATCGATTGAACGAATCGTTGAGAATTCTGCTAGAACAACTCATGATCGCGAATGTTTAGCAGAGCAGAACAACAGCAAATAATGGGAAAACTTGCAGTAACCTTCGAGGAATTCTGAGTGTATCTTCGCAGCAGCTCGACATGGAGTTCATAACAAGTACAATCAAAAACTAACATTGGTTGATTTCTTCGAATATCCTGAATCTCCTGCAACTCAAACCTATTCCGCTGGGTGAGATCACTGCAAAGAGATCAGCAATCATGGAACTTCAACCTGAAGATACCCTACGGAAGATAGTGGATACAGCTATTTCATTTTATTGTATTTCAACTGAGACGAGATTCGTTGAGGAGTCTTCGTTTCTCTAGCCATCTTTGCTTTCGTTTAAGCTCTCCGACTCGTAAGAATACCACAACAGACTCATGAATCATTCATATATCTTAAGATAATTATGATTTCTCCCTAATGAATCCATCTAATGTGTTTCTTATTTTGCTTTGTTTTTGTTTTATTTTAGAGAATTGTGGCTCGGGAAGAGTTTGGAGATAGCTTACGCTTTGATCCCTCAAGACGCTCCCATGATATCACAGATCGTCAACGTGTTCACTAGGTTCCATGGCGTTGAGAAACAAATCATCGTAAGCAAGGAAAACATGCCGAAAATATATATTTTAATTATATCTTTTTTTGGTGGATTTTCTTAGCCAGAAGTCGAAGAGATCACTGAGCAAGTCAAACTCCTGAGACCTTAAAAAGGTGTTAACATAACAGCCTCAGCAGTGAACGCATTGAAGAACAATTTCTTCATTCCAGCGATCAGGACACTTGGTAAGAAATCAAGAATAATGATAGATTAGATCCTTTCAAAAAAGATTAAAATATGCGTAATTTCTTCGAGAAGTTATACTTATTTTGTTATTTCATTGTGATACATAGTTCCACGGACACAGAGGACATCATCACATGAACTTCACGGTTCCTCGAACTAACAGTTATGTCAAGATAATAGTGACATGAGGGAAGAATCTTCACAACGAACGAGGATTCAAGTACCCAAAAACTAAAGAGATTCAGTGGAATAGGATCAATTGGGTAAAATCTCAGAGCCCTAACCAGCTTCGAATGGAATTACACTCGTTCCTACTGGTAGTTATGGCACTAATAACTAACTAAATTCTGACATTGAGCCTCAAAATCCTGCAATGGAAAAACAGCCATAAAGTAAATATCTTCCTTTGACAAAGACAACAACCATCGAGAGAAAGAAATCGAAGGACAAGGAATTAAAAGATAAGATCATCAAGGAGAAGGAGAAATAGGAGGTACAAGTCAAGGATCTTGAAGTCCCGAAGCATGCTTCGGAAGGATTATTTTAAGTTGACAATGAGAAATCATCACCTCCAAGGAAACAACTAGTGTTTGATAAGATCTAGGCTCTGGTGAATAAGCAACGACCTTAGTCTTCTAAGAATGAGCAAGACAACAACAACACAAACTCAAAGGGAACTGAGATTTAGAAGAAAAAGGATAAGGATGACAGTTTAAGGAGAAAAGTAGCAAATGGAAGCAACAGTTTAAGGAATGGAAATGAACAGGTAAATGATGTCAGCAACAGCCAAGGATAACAAGCTCTAATACCTGAGAAGAATCGTGTGTTCAATTTGAATTTCAGCTTGCTGAATAAGACAACTAATAATAACTTTCCGTCTCAAAACAACAACAACGGCAATCAGAGAGGTGAAAATGACATTCTAAGTGCTCCAATTAATTCATCTTTCAACGCAAGGATAACTAGATCCTCGATGATAGCCAAGGAGAACATAATGGATATGCAAGCTAATGAACCTAATAATCACTGCTTCACTGAGCCTGATTCTTAGAAACCCATGAATAATCCTAAAAACGCAAACAACTTCGATATTTTCCTTAACAGCAGGGTTACGAATGCAGATAGTTCCATGAATCAGAAGTAATAAAGAACAATAAAAAAAGCTACTGTAACAGCAGTGACAGGATAAGCATATGCAAAGCCCTAGTAGTAATAGTATTAGAACAACAATACTAATCAACTTCTCAGTAGTAGTAATAATACTCCTCTGAATTCTTCCGCTGAACATGACAATAGCTTCTTGAAGAGTTTCAATTAATTCTTAAAGCTAAACACTAAAGCAGCTGATGATGATGATGGATAGAAACACTAATATCTAACCTAGCAAGGGGTATAACCTTAAGAAACTATGCTCTTACCCAAGGAAACAACAACAAATACAAGCATACCTTCATGGAATAAACAAAAGAGAAAAACCTAACAAAGTTTCTATGAGCATCATTAGCACAGGATATCCTTACCTGATTCCTTTGCTCCTGCTAATTAAGTGGCTAAATAGGTTCATTTAAACCAACAGAACTTAGTCAGAACATTGGTAGCAGCTGAGTGCAGTACCAACAACAACAACAACAGCAACAGCAATCCTTACAATGACTTATTTCACAGCACAATGCGAAACACCAAGCTGCATGGGAATACCACAAGTAATACACCTGTGATATCAACGATGCCTTCTCGTCGTAGCAGCGAAGCATAGCCTATCAGCACTAGCAAGGATAATCGATGTGGGTCTTAAGAAAAAGAACGTAGAGTTAAGAGGGCGTTAAGTGGAAACAGGCAGACAACATGTAAAATGACAATTAATACGAATTTCAATGATATGAATCCAAGCAGCAGTGGTATTGGTGTTGAAACCAAGGAATCAGGAATTAAGTAGATGCTAGAAATCGATGCGCTGTTGTTGTCTAGAAGCTCCTGCAAGCGCAAGAGGACACACTCAGCTTCTAATCCGAAAACAGGATGCAGTTCGGCATCTACCAAGAGTAGTGCTGCATCTACGTAGCCGTTTACTTCACCAAGTAGCACGCTATAGTCCGATGCTGTTCCTTTAAAGAATAACTTCATTAGCAGTAACAGCAGCAAGACGTAATAGTAATAATTTCCCTAGTAGCCGTAGTTATAGTCGTTCACAGTGCAGCTACCTTAGAAGAGATAGAATCAATAGTTACAGCCATGCTATGAGTAATAAGACTAACAACGAATGAACTTAATAGCAAGTTAGTTCTCGTTGCAGCAATAAACACTCCAGCAAGCGTAGCTTAACATCCTTACAGCGCTTCAATAGAACTCAGCGCTGTCTCATTAGATGTAGAGGAATAATAATGGAATCAACTGCGTCATACCCAATCCAATCGACTTCAACTAGAGAAATAGCAACAACACCAAAACTAAGTAAGTATACAAGAGGAAGCATTCTGGAAATACCTCCGTTCATAATAGCACAGCGAACAATAATGCTATTATTACTCCCACGCCTACTAATCCAACGGCTACTACTAACTGGATGTTCAACGATAAGCTATTTGCATTGGCATCTTCTCTGAAATCACCAACAACCAATCTACCTATTTATCCTTCATCTACTTCGACCATCAACAATGATAATAACATCAACAACAACAATCTGCCATAATCTAATTCATAAGTGTATTCCTCTCCTTCGAATTTCTCAGCAACAGCAACCAAATCTAAGCTGCATAGCTTCCTTAAATAGCAGCAGTAATAGCAACAACAACAATAAGGGTTGTCTTCTAAGGGTATGATCTTTCCAATTCCATCAGGTGTTTAGTTAGCAACTTAATAAGCAGCAGGAGCAGTAGTAGCTACCAGACAAAGGCGAATGAAAACTGAACTGGATAATTCGTAACCTCCTAGCAACGTGCAGATATTGTCTCATGAGGCAGTGAATGCTAAGATTAATAGAACACTTAGATCTGCGGAAAGACCTAAAACAACTCATAATTACGCACGGCTTAAAACACTCATGTGAGAGAGAGAGAGAGAGAGTGATCGATATTAGAAGAACAATTATATTGAATAGTTTCGTGAAGAAGATACAGATTATTGTTGTTTTTGTTTGTATTTATTCAGTTATTCCAACATATGTATATATTCTTTTATTAAACTCAGGAACATTACTTATCTCTCCAGACTCTCAAGTTTATCTGGTTTGGAAGGAGCAAACAGCTCTCAAAAGATACATCAAAATAAGAAAGAGAACAAAAAGAAGAATAAATATTTTTTGAATTAAATTCGTTTGGATCAACTGGGAATGATATCTTCTTTTCTGTTGTTCCTAACGAAATTGTTTATTTATTATTTTTCTACGAATAACTCTAATCAGATAATCCGTCGTATTCTTTAAAGCAGTCTAATTGCAGATAAGAATAATAACTATCTTTGAGATTAGAAATCAGCAGAAGAGAGCATATTAGCTTTTAGCAAAAATAAGAAATACTCAACAGATTCATCCATAAAATAGTCAAATCCTAATTGTCTGCGTGTTCTTCGTTTACATTCAATAAAATATTCAGTAAAATGGGTGTCTGCCAAAGTGAAGACCAGCTGAAATCAACCTAGAATGGCAATATTGCTATTGGATAAGACAACAACAACTCTGCGGTGTATCAAACACAGTCCAAATTGAATTAACAACAAACATAAGGTAAGAGCAACAACGATGGTGCTTACAGAAGCAGCTCTAAGGATACGTATAATATCTACGAGAATAATCAAGAGTACACGCAGATAAATAGTTCCTAGCAAGGATAGATTGGATAAGTAGCTTCAAATGGATTGAATAGTAATCGATTAACGAATAGAGACAATAACAATGGTAGCAGCGCTGTTGATCCAAGTGGAATTAACAGAGACAGCTAGCGAATTGCATTGAAAAAGAAGATTCCATAGTTACCAAGGTTTATCTATGGATTTAACGCGCCTGATGAGAGAGACAAACACAAGCAGTTTAGATCTGCGTAACGTCTCCCCAATGGATCAACGTATGTAGGTAAGGATAGGTCAGAAGGGGGTAGATATGATTGACACTCTAACATGCATTTGTTTGGTTTGTTTCTTTAGGTGAATGGTTTGCAGATAAACTCCACGGAAAAGGTATTCTAACTTGGCCGGATGGTTCCAAATACGAAGGGTTCTTCGTGGAAGGTATGCGACAAGGTCGAGGGAGATTTACATCTTCTGACAGCGATATCTACGAAGGTGAGTGGAAAGCTAACAAAGCAGATGGATATGGTACGCAATACACTGAGTTATCAACGTACACGGGGGAATGGAAGGATGATTCTCAAGAAGGTTAAGGCGAAGAAGAATGGATTGATGGGAGTAAATACAAAGGTGATTACAAGCATGGAAAGAAGCACGGCAATGGAGTATTCATCTGGTTCGATGGGACGCAATATGAAGGGTAATTCTAGGATGGTGCTATCACTGGGTATGGCATTATGATGTATTAGAATGGGAAACGATATGAAGGGGAGTTTGAAGATGGTAAACTCCATGGGAAAGGATGTTTCACATGGCCGGATAGAAAGCAATACACCGGGGAGTATGTAGATGATAAGAAGCAAGGGAAAGGTGTGTTTAAATGGCCAGATGGAAGGATGTATGAAGGGAATTGGTTGAATGGGTTGTAACATGGGATAGGTGTGTTTTATGATAGAGATGGATAGATGAGGAAAGGAGAATGGGAAAATGGAGTGAGAAAGAGATGGCTTGAAGGGGAAGATGATGATAGGAATGGATAAGGACGGGAACAGTAGCAGATGATGTTAAGAGATCAATAGAATTAGTAAAGTATGGATTAATCGGAGATTGTGTAGTAGCAGTGGGATTAAGGATAAAGGGCTCCAGCTAATCCTAGAGCAAATGCCAACAATAGCAATAACAACTACAATCAATTAAAGAATAATAATCAAGGTAATTACAACAACAACAACAACAGCAGCTCTAACTTCACACCAACGAAAAACCCGAATAACTACAATAATTACAACACTGTCTTTTCGAACAACTAGCACGACTAGCTTTATCAGAATCCACCTTCATAGCAGCTCTAACTCAGCAACAACAACAACCATCCTCAGCAAAACACCACCACCACAGCTGCGATCGTCAATCAGCATTTAGATAACATGCAAGATTAAATCCCTCATGAAACCAACAACAATAACAGGAGTTTAATGCAATCACAGCAGCAGCTACAGTAATACTAGCAACTCTAGTAGTCTCTAGGCTAATCAAATCAAGCACATTCAGCACAATAGTTTCAAAGTAGTAGATTCTGAAGGTACGTGAGCAAAAGGAAAGTTTAAAGTCTAGTAGTTTGTTGGTTTTTTAATGGGAAACATCAACCAACCCTAGCAAAGGAATAACTTAAGGCTGACGGGCTGGGCTGGTGATACTTCTGCCTTTATTTTTGCGAGTTATTTTGCTGCTTTTGCTTGTTTATTACTTCAAAAAGGTTAAATTGTTTTTATATTTTTTTTTCATGTATATTTTATCATTACCCTCCATCAAAGTTTATTCTCATTGAGTTGAAGCCAACGATAAATGAATATGCTGCTTAAATAAGAGAGAGAGCAGTAAGCTAAAATGTGATTATTTTGTCGAAACACCTTTTCCTAGATTACTATTGTTTTGTATTTGATCGCTTTTTGTTATTCTCCCTCCATGTAAACAATAAGACAAATTATCTGCCGAAATTGGAAATCACTCTCGAAGGTAATAAAATAGCTACGGGGATTCTAGAGCTATCCAAAGTTGATTCCCAATATAGCAGGAATTATTGTCATATATTGTTACTTTTTAATTCCTCTAATTCCTTCTCTTTCTCTGCAGTATTCTTAATCTCTTGCTAAAAATTAAAAGCCGGTTTTAACTCTGGATTATATGTTAAGTTACTGTTTCTGAATCCCCTCACCTAATCTAAGCGAAATTTCTTAAGAGTTAACTGCCAACTTCACTCAAAGAATATTTACAGAAGACTATACCAAACCAAACTTATGATCACCTGAGTAATATAAAAATAAGGCTCTCCAAAAATATTATCTCTCTCTCTCCCTCTCTGAGTAATATTAATGTATGCTCTTCACAAAAGAATTCTGATTCGAAGGTGAGTTTAATTTCTGTTTAAAACAGAAACTCTGCAAAAAAGAATGAATGCGTCAGCTGATAATACAGAACATTTATCATCTAAAAAGAAAAAAGGAGAGATTATTATTTCAAATAATAACAAAATTAAATGAATAACAATGATCATTTGTATGGAGGGGGAGAGAAGCAGAAGGAGGGGAGGGCATTTATTATCTTTCTCCCAAACATAATTATAATTGTATTACCTAAAATAATTAAAACAAAAGAGAAAATTCATAGAAGTTTTCAAGAACAAATTATATTTAATTTAAATATTTCCTTGCAGTGAAACCCCAAGTTTTATCGCTGCTACGCCCCTCCTTTACCAAATTAACATCTCAAATAATTAATAACATTGGTTTTTTTGATTTGATTTCGCTGAACAGACAAATCAATTCTAAGATTATCATTCCCCTAGGTGTTTCCGAAATAGATAAAAAGCACACAGAGGCGATTAGCTGATTACAAATATTAAATTATCAGCTAGAAAGAACAAAAAGCAAGAAGAAAAACAACAACAAAATTTAAAGAAACAGTATCACTTTGGAGATATGATCAGAAATGTCCTTCGTTGTTTGAATGAAGCCAAATATGGTCCGCTTCCTTAAAAACCAACACCGAAATCAGAGAAAGCGAAGCACGCGCATACAGCTGAAGTTGTTGAATTCAACGAGTCCTATTCGTAAAAGCAGCTGCTCTGTGATAAAATGTTCAATATTGGTGATGTAAGAAAAAAGAAATGAATTAGAATTGGTTATTATGTGTAAATCTAGTTGTATTTTAACCGAAATGGTTCTTGGACAGGATGTTCGAAGGATTGCACTGTTTATTTACTTGTTTTTGAATTGGATTTATCATCATAATTGACTCATTTTGTGTTATGAATATTTTTGATATTAGGACATCTTCATAAATAAAGATTTTGTGGTGAATTCTTAGAAATATTGTGTGAATCAGTTTAACAGAGTCAAGCGTGTGAGGTATGTATCACTAAATCCTAACAAAGATATTATAAATATTTACTTCGAGGACTAATTCATCGTGCCTGCAGCGAACTGGTAAGAAAAATATAAATAATAGAAGGAAAAAAAAAAGAGAATGTGCGAGGAAATAAAGAAAAGAAAAAACTAACCCCCCCCCCCCCCATTATCAAGTATTATGCTTGACTGCAGTAAATGGTTAGGTTTAATATTCACGACAATTGTTAATTATGAGGTGGGAGTTTTGGGAGTAAGCGAGATTGAAGTAGCAAGATTATTACACCCCCTAGAAAGTTAATTTATATTTTCAGATTAAATTGTTACTCGAAAACCAAAAATATATTAATTATAATTTTGGCATTTTTTTTTTTATATTTTATTTAATCAAATCGCTGCTTAGATACTGCTGTTACTCTGCTGCTGCTGCTGCAAGAAGGGGAAAAAATAAACTTTAGAATCATGCAAAAATATTCTGAAGAAAATACAGTTTTTTATCCAAGGGGAAAAATTATGGGAATCTGGATGCTTTTAATAAAACGAAATTATTATTGTTTTGGCAGGACTTTTTTCATTCATTTGGATTTTTTGTTAGCAATTCTTTCTGAAGAAAGATAAAGACAAAATTATGGGAAATTATCTTTTTCAGTTATTTTTAAATGAGTATACGATTTCGGTTTCTTTAATTTTGAAGGCGAGAGATGGTCTCAGCATTGAAGCAATCGGGACATGATCGCTTAGTATTGCTGGGGATAAAGATCGAGGAATTTAAGAGCAGTCTCAGGGAGTTCGA
>Ga0302271_10000964_pt1 | contig 28250 bp, 9 predicted proteins | sample III_Bog_N1_1_FD_198767 | JGI IMG/M metagenome (GOLD analysis project Ga0302271, IMG submission 198767) | Peat permafrost microbial communities from Stordalen Mire near Abisko, Sweden - III_Bog_N1_1 | ecosystem: Environmental > Terrestrial > Soil > Wetlands > Peat | place: Sweden: Abisko... | reverse complement strand
AACCCCAACCCCATAGATCTCAATTTAATTATTTCCTCTATGAATAGTCAGCAGTCCTTTTACAACGCTTAGATGATATCAACATTTTATTTTTCTACGCTTATGACAAACAATCAATAATTCCTACTATTTCTGTATTAATATTTCACGAAAAGATACACAATACACACATCTATTTCTCCTGGAACAACCTTACACATTAACGTGTATCCATATGTGAGAAATTAAGATAAAGAAAAAAATGAGAAGATACTTAGGAAATAATGATTGCAAAAAACATCTAAATGATTGTGATAATCAAAAGGTGTAGCTGCTTAAATACAAGTTGCTTTCTTTTCTTGTTTTTCAATCTGAATCTTCATCACTGTAAGAATTCAATCCTTCACCTTGATCTTCTCCTCTTTCTCCTAGAAAGTCTTCGTCTTCAAGATCACCTGTGATTATCAAAGAAATGGTTTAATAACGTTTTTTGGTAGATTCTTTTGAATCAAGAGTTAGTTAAAATGTCAATAATTCGATGGCAAACTCCATTTTAATTTTATTAACATCCAATTGTGATTACTTGCTTCGCTGTCTTATGATTTCATAATGAAAATGAGTGGTTGAGTATTTTAACTAAAAACACCTTCTTTTTATCCTTTTTTAATAAATCTTAGAACCTGCCCACCTGCTTAATCAAGGCTCTAATACTAAAAAGGTTGATTTTTATTCAAAGATGATCCTTCATTTCCTAGAATACTCTCCATTAATTCATCTGATATAAATGGCTAGCTGTTTCCAAATGCTCTTTCTAACCCTGGAGAAACATCTTTGCTACTGACTTCATCTACTTCTTCTTTGTCTTAATTAATGTCTTCTTTACTTCTAGGATTCTTAAATTATTTTGGAGCAATTGCTCTTCCAAAGATTTTCTTGAGGTTTTCTGGCATTGTTATGCCTTGGCTCATAGCATCATCTTCAAGTAATTGAGATAACTAAGTATCTTTGAATTCCTCGGCTTGCAGAGCTAACTCGTAGAATCTAAAGGGTGTTGATGATAAAAATATTTATTGCATTTTCAAGAATATTAACGATTATTCTTTTGTTTACGTCTTGGAAGTGAGATGAAAGTGTTCTCGATATAGCTTGTATAATACAAAAAGATATGATTTATCCATTTCTTTCGGTAAAGAATTGAATATCCCTCGATATACTTCGATATCTAGAATCACTCCGGTTAAATAAGCCTTGATATATATTCAAACAAGAATAATTGTAGAATAGGCAATTTCCTTTTGGAGAAATTATCGAATTGAAAGAATATATTCTCTGCGTTACATGGATTAAGATATTCATTGCGGTTTAGATATTTTTATCCTTGAGGTTCGCATCGATTAGATAAATATACGAAATATCATTGATAGAAATAGCCGATTTCTACAGAATATCATACATCTTATTAGTAAGATCAAACTCTGAGTTTCGAACAAGTTACTGGAGGATATCTTGAATTGGCATTTCTACTTTTTCTGAAGCAAGTCTATCGATTTCCTTGATTGCCTTGCTGAATTTATGATACTCCATATATTAGTTGAGCTTCGTTAGATGATTGACTGCTGGGTTTGGTTGATGCTAATTAGACTAACTAGATAAGTTGTTTGTGCTATCAGATGAATGCTAAACCTACTGAACGCTAGCTAGCTTCTCAAATCGAAGTGGCTGCCAAGTTGTCTTGAGATTTACACCAAAGCGAAAAAGTTTCCTCATTGTTTTTTAGCTGTGCTTTGATTTTTCAATAGTAGCTACCTTCAGTGGGATATTTTATTAAAAGTAATCGAGGAATTGACAAGGCACAAGACAGGAAAATGCATTCACAGACGAAAAAGAAAGTTCTTTTCGACCCACCTGATTTTGACCAGAAACGAATCGACTTATTGATTGCTCGTAATCAAATCCAAACAGAATTGCAAAAAATGGTTTGTTACCAAATGAGAAGGACTTTTCTGTCAAAAAATGTCTATTCAAACAATATCAAAACTCAATTGAGAGCTAAAATTAAAAGAATTTATCTATCTGTTAGTTGATTATGAATCCAAAAAAGAATAATTTTGCGAAGTTGATTATTAAAAGAAAGGCAATTTCAAAAAAAAACAAAAAAGAATGAAATATTTAAGAAAGTTCTAATAATTCCCCACATGCAAAAACTAATTAGCAATTCCTGTCTCCGTCAAATGTAGACGATAAATAAGCTTCAAGCAAGCACATTGAAAAAGTAAAAATATGTTTAATATCATTTTAGCTTCATTTTTATGGATAATACCAAGCTTAATTCTACCTTGATTGTTTGCTGCACTATCCTTAAAACAAAAGTTTAAACAAAGAATCAATGGAAGAATCAGTCAAAGAAATCTCAGAAGAAACGAAATTAGTTGGTAAATCTGATCACGATACCATCGAAGATAAACGAAAACATAATGAACATGCCATCAGTATCCGAAATTTCAAAGATATCCAAGAATTTCTCTCCTCTTCTGGGTCTCTAAAATATCCAATTCATGATATGATCTACCATCGAATTGCTGTCGCTCCAATGATAGTTAAAAATATTTTTCTTTTTTGAAATGTCAATCAACGTGTTTGGCAGGTGTTTTACTTTGTTGGTTGATCATTCTTTGCTGACTATTAGGATATCACAGACACTCATTTTAGAAATATGATGCGACTTTTAACAAGATATTCTGTGCTCTACACTGAAATGGTTCATGAACAAACTATTCATCATCACGTGTATTTGAGTATTTTAGTTAATTCAGAACTATTTAAAGTAAATTACTTTTTGGGGTTTAAAACAGGCGAGGCGTAACTGAAATGCTAAGAATTGAACCTGTGTAGCACCCGTGTGTCTTGCAATTAGGAGGAAACAATCCGGAGATGTTAGCGAGTGCAGCAAAAATATGCTAAGACATTGGGTATGATGAAATTAATTTGAATGTTGGGTGCCCTTCTGATAGGGTATAAAGTGGAAAGTTTGGAGCATGCTTAATGAAAGAACCTGGAATAGTAGCTGAGATTATGTAGAAAATGAGAGAAACATGTTCGATTCCGTGTACAGTTAAATGCAGGCTAGGCGTGGATGACTTTGATTCGTATGAATTTGCCAGGGATTTTGTCAAAGAAGTTGCTGAAAAGGGAGGTGTTTAGCACTTTATTGTGCATGCAAGAAAGGCTTTTCTCAAGGTTATTAATTGAAGCAAAAGAGATTATTCTTGAATAATTTTTTTTAAATAACTTAAATAATCGTTATGTCTTTGATTGTAAAAACAAAAGGGATTGAATCCAGCTAAAAATCGAAGTGTTCCTCCTTTAAAATATGACTTTGTTCTCAGATTGAAGAAAGACTTTCCACACTTAAATTTCTCGATTAACGGTGGATTCAAGACTTAAGAAGAAATTGAAAATATTTTGAAGGAGGAAAATGGTTTAGTTGGGTGTATGATAGGAAGGGCAGCATTCGACAACCCATGGATGTTCTCAGACATCGATAGAAGGTTCTATGGGTAAAAGAATCCAGGCTTCACGAGAAGAGAAATATTGCAAGTAGAGATTCAAGCAGTTTTAATTGTTAGTCCTCATATGAATTGATATGTTTATGATATTGATATTTTAGATTTGGGGAAAATATGGCAAAATGGTGTTAGAACGTTCTCCTCACACGAGTATCCCAACCCTAAACAAGCCGATTATAAATTTGTTTGCGGGAGAGAAAAATAGCTAAAGATACAGGATTTTCTTAAGCGACAGAGCGAATTTTGCAAAATGCACAGACTACGAAGAATTCATTCAGAAAGGCGTAGAACTTTTTGAATTTTTCAACAAGGATTCTTTAGATCTGAGGCCAGTGGGTTGTGAAGAAGCTGATGTGCTGCAGTTCAAAGAATAAATCTTCTCTTCGATTCAAAATAATTAGGATATTGGAGCACAAGGAGATTGTAAAGAGAAAAACAATCTAGAAAATACAAAACTCAATGAATTTCAGGTAGAAAGTTAACAATAAAAAATAATAAACATGTGAGAATAACTCATTTTTAGTGACATTACAAATATAATTAGTACATTTTCTTTTGTTCCCTTCGATAGTACCTACGATATTTATGTTAAATATTGTTGAAATCGATATTGTGAAGTAAAATTTAATTACAAATAAATGCAAAACACAAGCAGCAATAAAATAGAATACTAATAAAGTTTGTTTAAAACAGAGAGGGAAAGATTATGGAAGAAAAAATATTGAAAAAGAAGGGGAATTATTATCATTCTTCTTCAATAAGAAGTAGATAGAATAAGCTAAGAAAAATAACAAGCCCAACAGAGGTTATGGCTATTCCAAGATAACTCTTGAAGAAACTGTCAGGTGGTTTAAAATGCTCGTCAAATTATTATGATTATGATAATTGCTTATCTGCTTGCTTTGTGGCAGAGTATTCTTAGCCGTCCTTAGATCCCTGTGAAGATTCGTCATCACTATTATCTTCTCCTTCTTCATCTAGATCATCATAATATTCTTATTTTCCATTTGAACTGGAAGAATCATTCTAGCAATTGAATTATCCGAGTCTTTAAGCTAGTTTTTATAGTACTAATTACCCTTGAGGTTCATTGCAATTCTTAAGAAGATACTCTAACTCATTTTATAGCAATTTTAAGTCTGATTCTTGAAATTATTCATTACACAAATTTAACAAATCAGTCTCGTTAGTTGAATTTTCACAGATATCTTCTTATTTAGTTAGTATATTATCAGAAATATTTTCTTATTCTTGCTATTCTTTCTGTTCTTTTTCTACCTCTGACAGCTGTTCTTAGTATTCACAATCATTCTAGTATTTATGTTATTATTCTGGTTGACGAGATGCATCCAAATAGCTTAAACTATTTAGAGATTATTTTGAATTGAAATTATTAGTAGACATAGTATCATTCTCTTATGTAAATTATGATGTATTATTTTGTAAATCCTCTCTGCGTTATTCTGCTGTTGTCTCAATATTATTCTTCAATTACTCTACCTGAATATTTATCAATGTATGCAAAAAGATGAAAAAAAATGAAAAATGTGTAATTTTTATTTACTCCTTACTCGGAATATGATTTGAATCCTGATTTCATTAGCCATCTTCTTATGTCTAAAATGTTCTACTCTTGAATGCTCTTGAACTACTGCTTAATATCTTCGTCATTCAGATTTATGTCATGCTTCAAGGCGATCTCCACGAGTTTAGGGTTTGGTCTATTGAAATCAAGTCTTGCGACATTCTCCAGTTGAATTTTTGCTTGTCTCGCTTTGTCAAGCTACTTTTTGAGTTCATCAGCTTCGATTAAGCGGCCAGTGTACTCGTAAAGTTGCATGATTTCTTCACTTCGTACATTTATAAATTCTTCCAAATCCTTGATTTCTTAAGGGACCTAAATGGAATAGAACAATAAGGAAATTATTTTTTGATAAAAATTGCATTTTCAAAGCAGAAAAAGGAGAAGAAATGATCCCCATTCATTTAACATCATTTATGTTCTTACCTTTGTATTCTAATCTACTTCGAAGGAGAGATCGCAATTCAGATTGGAATTACTTTTTTCAATCGAGAATTACCTCCAGAATTCTTGCGCTTTTCTATTGTTTTCCTGCTATTCCTTCTCAGAAGAAGGTGCATCTATTTATTTTTCCTTAACGATGATTCCTTATCCATTTATGCTACTTTCACCTCCACCTCCTTCTTTACTATTTTTAACATCCTTTTCTCTAAATTTAACTGCTTGAAATAATTCTTGACATTTATTGAGTTCTTCCATAATCGTATTGTTTCCGTTATCTAACTCAAGAGCCCTTTTAAAATCTTTAATTGCGAGTTTGTAATCCTCATTTCCAAGGTCAGCTCGATATAATCTCGATTTAGCCCTTAAGTAATACGCTTTTGAACCTTTGAGATCAAGTTTAACTGCCTCGCTACAGGCGTAGAATGCATCATCAATGAGATTAGCTTCTCCTTTTGAAGACATCTTAAGATAAACAAGACATATATTCTGATAAAGAATGACTTTCAAGCCTTTGACGATGCGCTTCTCCTTCTCAGTTTTACCTTTTAGTTACACAAAAATGAAGGAATTAGACTATCAAAAATGATAAAACAAACCCAATTTCAAAAAACTTATTTTTTATCTTTACCATTATCATCGAAATACTCTAGATCAGAGTCAACAAAACCTTCCTGCTTCCAATTTTCTTTGCAGATTTTAATGAATCTAAAAATAGACAATGCCTGCTCATAAAACGCGCACGCACCAGCTAAATCTTGATTCTTAAAGCGAATGTTGCCTTAGAGTTTCAAAAGATCAGCTGCGAAATATCTCTGCATTATCTGCTGATTATGCATTTCTGAGAATCTCTCTGAGAAATACAGCCCCATTCGAATAAACTGCGGTTGCTATTCAAAGATTTTTCTTGCCGACTACATCTTTTCTCCCTACTAATTATCTAGATTCTCGACTTTTGTAAACTCTTCCATTTTCTATTTTTTACGAATTTCTCTTGGCTTTTGGTGTCTTCCCCTTACTAAAATTTAATTTAATTACCTCAGTATTTTATCTTTGTCTCCGTTGAGAGACTCACATCATATCTGAAGATGATGTTTTATCAATAGATGTTTATCTTTGATTTTTTTATGATGCCATCCATTTTCTTATGCTTTTTTGAATGCAAAATCAGAGATGACTTATTCTTTATTTTGAGGAAATATTTTTAATAAGCTAATTGAATTTAAAAATGGTTCTTTTATCTCTAAATTTAAAAAAATAAAGAAAAATCTTAAGGACACTCATTAACTTTTAGACTTGCTAAAAACTGACACAACAAAAATATTTTTCAACTATTCACAAAAACAAAAATATCAACAAATAATAAAGAAAAGTTTGGCATTAATTTTGGTTTTTGTAATGAAAAACAAAAAATGATTCTTTCATTTCAACAGTTTTTGGTCCTTGGAGCTACAGCAACTCTTAAAAAGACAATTTAATAATAAACAAAGAATCTAAATTTAAAAAAAACATTTCCCCTTCTGATAAGTATTAAAAACTAAAAGATTTTTAAAGAACAAATAGTTCAAAGAATTGAAATATCCGAAATTATCTAAGTTAAACTAGAAATCTTTTTGAATTTATCAAACCTTAAACACTACGACTTTACATATCTTTTGTTAAAATAAAAAATGTTGATTTTCAACTTTATTTTCTATGTGAAATAACCTTAATGTGTGAATTGATTAATCACCAGTGCGGTCACTCGGAGATCTACTTATATTGTAGAGATTACAATTGCTATTGGGAGTTTAGAGAAAAAAAAAAGAAGAATGGAATGTTTGATGAACAATGTGACGATTCTTTTTGAGGTAACATAACATAGTATCCCATCAAATCAGCTTTGATTGGTTCTGGATGTATAAAACTGTGATAAAGAAGGGTTTTGGAGATGAAAGTTATTATTAAAAGAAGACAAATCACCTAAATTCATTTTTAACCAATACAAATTCTGCCCATTAAATCTTGCGAAAGAAGCAATTCTCTCTTCCTACCATTCTCTAAAACTCATATCTCTTCTTCCTATCGACCCATTCCTGCAAATGCATTACAAAGAACAGTCTGAATTGAAATTTGTTTTGCTTCACTATCCTGGGTAAAAATCAAAATGGTACGAATACATTGTCGAAGAACTCAAATAGAACACAAGTACTTTCTCAGAAACGGATTCCATCAAAGATGCAATCTCTATCTATTCGTCTGACAGAGAGAATTCCTTTCTGTTCTACGACATTACCCTTGGATCACAGCATTCATCGTTTGAACTTTAGGAACTCCGAGGAATCAAAATGTATTGTATCTTTTCCTGCAAATTCGAGTTGCAGCGTACAATGGAACGCGTTGCAACTTAGCGCATCAAAGACATTTGTATAACAGGATCTAACAATTTCAAATGCTTTTCTATGTGCAGCTTCATATCTGGTTTTGATCCGTTTATTTCAGTGGCATCTTTCTTGGAAGGTCATCTCAATGGACGCTTATCTTAAAACCAAGCAATCATACGCTTTGAGTTGACAGATCACTTTTCACAACCTTCTCCAGCTAGTTATAAATACTGCGTCACAACTGAATCGGAGTGTCTCTGCTTCATGGTTCTGAACGATTAACCGTTTTAGAAGGCAATCAAAGAAGAAATAAGTCTACTTCTTTCTGATAAGCTCAATCTACGAGAAGATCCTGAAAATAATGAATTCTTTTAGAAATTAATCTACATCAGCACTATCAGTGAAATTGGAAATTTAGCTTTATCTCAACGCTGCTCTTTTGATCTTAAGCCTCCTCTTTTGTCTCTCCCAAAATAGCTACTCAAGTCAGAAGTTCCCAGATAATAGGAGGAAATCGATGAAAAATAATCAAAAGTAGTTAGTTTTTGCACAACTGGAAATGCATCAATCAACAAAGAAGCATTATTCGAGCCACTCAAGAAACTCCCCTTCGCGACATTCTCATCGTTTTACTGTTCAAACCAGCAAAGAGCAGTGGATCTTTACAGCAAGACTATTACTTTTTCTCCAAGCTACTTCTCTAGTTTCTCAAATCTTAGTAAAGTTTTTGAAGGAGTAGCTTACATCCCTTCTCTACCAGGAAGCCGTAAAGAAACAGAGATGCTTTCGTTCATCACGTAGAACCCTAATAACATTGTTCTAGCTGAAAAACCTGCATTTGCAAATGCAACAAGTGCAAGACGATTCTTAGACCGAGAATCAAATACATATCACTCACTTGACTAATAACATTCAAGGATATTCTTCGGTTGGCACTATCTCCATCATCCTGCTAATCAAGAAATCATTAAGAGAATCCAAGATGGTAAGGAATTCGGAGAAATTACTAAAATTACATCTAGTTTCACAAGACCAAAACCATACTCAAACAATGGACGCATTTTTGAGCCTAAGCAAGGTGGCTGCGGACTTGATAGGTTTTGCTATCCTCTTCATTTAGCCTTGACACTTGCTAAGAAAGAAGGCATTGAATAGACTTTTTAAATCCTCGATGCTTCAAGTCTTATGTGTAACGAAATATATGGTAATGATAACCCAAATCTACAATAAATCGAAGGAAAACTTGAGGCTACACTTATTCTCAACGGATCTATTGAAGTTAACCTCCTGGCAAGTATGGAAACACAAGAATCATTCTTTTCGTCTGCATCAATTATTTTTGAAAATGGAACTGAAATCTAACTCAAATGGTTTGTACATCCACATATCCCATACAGAGATTTTGGGCTCTACTGTGCTTCCATAAAATTATCTTCTTCAAAGTCATTTTCTCCACTTCCCATTCAAGCTAAGTTTGACACCACAATGAGCTCCTATGATTATTAGATCTAAGCATTATCTTAGATTAAATTAGGTCAATTAACTTATGATACTCACAAAGATATGTTTAACTTATGCTCCAAGAGTAATTTGTATCTCCATTCTGTGCTAGATTCAATCTTCATGAAAGCAGGCATACCTATTAAAGAAGGATTATGAGAGAAAAATGGCCCGTAACTCCTAAGAATAGTAAATTAACTAAAACCTAAAGAAAAAGATTATTTCATAATAAAAACAATAAATCCCTTATTATTATGCTTAAAATTATATTATGTAACAATAACTTTTCTGACTTATTCTTTGTTTAATTGTAAAAATAATCACATTATTGAAATCAACTAATTTCTAACTGAGACTAATTATCTCAACTGCTAGTCCTGAATTAAATTCCAAGTAAAACATAACAAACTAACTAAAGTTGTATGAAAAATTAACAAAATTTTACAAAGTTAATTTAACTTTCAAAAAATTTTAAACAACAAAATTACGACTAAATCGATTTATCCCCTCCCTTCCCTCCCATTTTTTTATTTAAAATTATCGAATCAATTTCAATGATTTCGATCGACATTATTTTTATTTTTATTTAATTTTTTTATTATTATTTGATTATTTATTGTAATACTTTTTATCTCTCTTTTTAAAAATCTTTCTCAAGACAAACAATGAAAATGCAAATATGCAAAATACATGTTTAATTCAAATGAATTCCACGTTGCTCATATCTTCCATATTTAAAGCACGTGGAATTCATCTAGAAATTGCTAAGATTCTATCATCTTTTACGACTTGATATTCTCGTGCGAATATGAAACATCTCCTCTCAAAAAAACAATCATCCAAGTGTTTTTTTGCTCTTGAATAAATCAATATTCAAGAGGTAAAAGTAGAGCAGTGTAATGGGATTTAAAAACATTATCAAATCGTTAAATCGACAGAAGCAATTTCTAGTTTAAAGAAGTGCATATTTTTAATGCTAACTTCTTTTAATAATTAGGAACACAGCATGGCAACTCATGAATATGTTAAAAACAAGGGGAAACGGGCCTCTGATTGCAATAAGCAATAATTTTTTTGTGCAGGAGATCACACAAACAAAAACGTTGTATTCATGAATTGCCAGAAGAGCACACAGTTTAGCTTTTAAAAAAGTAAGCCCAACTGTGTGTGGTTTCTTTTGAAAAATTGTGCTGTTTATATTTTTATTTTTAAATTAATAAGATTATTGTATATTATGATTGAGAAATTCAAATTTCCTTTGAGAGAATCTTAGTAAAATAGAAAGATTAATTAAGGGTATGGGGGGGGGGGAGAGGAAAAATTAATTAGAAATGTTATTTTTTAATATAATAGTTAATCAAAAATGCAATTCAAACAAATAACATGGCAATAGCACAACAAAAATGAATTAGTAAGATAACCTTGATTTTAATAAAATACCTTTTTTCCCTTGCATAGTAAAAAAACAATTTTCTTTTGCTTTGAAGATTGATTTAACTCCTAGTATAACATTAAATCTAAAATGTATCAAAAAGAATAATTGACACATCATTTGTTTAAGAAGTAATGAAAAAAAGAAAGAGAATAATAGTATTTTTAGCTAAACCAATTGCCACTTAAGTCAGGCTAGAATTCTTAAGTGAAAAAAGCAAAGAAACAATGAATAAATCAATGTTAGATTAACTCAAAGATTGAAGGCTTCGAGTTTTAATTTTTAGTACTTTGATTAAAGCTATCGAATAATATCTTTAAAAACAAAGCACAAAAATTACGAATTAGAAGCAACGCTAATGAACTCAACTAAAGGCAACAAGAAGAAAATATTTTAAGCTGATGGCACGAATCCTAAGCCACATAATAACAATGACGCAGTCCGCCCAACAAGCCCTTTTGATTAGGATCTAGAAAACAACTTGAAATAGCATCAAGTAAATCGTCCCTTCAAGATCAAAGAAGAAGCGAATATGATGTTCTTAGACCTAGATAGCTTAGTAAATGAGATAATCCAAGAAGTTGAAGAAGAAAACATATAATAATATATAATAAATGCTCCATTAATTCTGAAGAACATCATCTAGAACATCGAGGATGCAGTTAAGGAATCTAATCTCAACAAATTGGAAATCGAAAATACAGAAGATTAAAATGACACAGATGAAATAAATCCATTAGAAAAACGATAAATGGTAAAATCTACTGATAACTACGGTTCTAGCAATGCAAGGGGGACTTATGAAAAGGACAATAATCATAAGAAACATGAAGGAGATATTAACAATTAAAATTTAAAAGAGAGAGTTGCGCTAATAAAGACGTTCCTGAGAAACAAGATAAAGCGAGGTTAATTACTTAAAGCGATTGAAGAAGATTACAATAATTTAGTTGAACATACAATCATCAGAGGGAACCCACCTAAAAGTAGTGAATAGCAGCCATTTCCAATATAACTTACCAGATCAGTAAGCAAGCTAACATCGTTGAATTCGTTGAGAGAATATTGCGCAAAGGATGCCCATTTTTCGATAAGTTAAAATTGCAGTAGTGTAAAGGCATTTTGTAGAATCACTGATATCATACTTCTTTACAAATATAACTAAAAAGTAAGGAGAAGAAAAGACATTTTTCTAAAATGTTAATTTTGTTAAAAATATATTTTTCAAACGAAAAATTTCAGGACTCGCAGGCTAACCATAAAGTAGAAGACTTCAGGAGGATATCTAATCTCGGAAAAGGGAGATTTGGAGTAGTGGATCTTTACGAATATAAAAATCTAGGGATACCTGTGGCTGTGAAGTAATTGAAGAGCAAAGATAACTTTACTCGAGAAGTGTTCTTAATGGAAAGCATCAACTCTGCATACAAGCCAAAGTTGTTTTATTTCAGCGAAGAAAACATGCAAATCTACATGGAAACAGGTTTATGCAGTCTAGAAGAATTAAGACATCACTTCTATGAAACTGGAAAGAAGCTCACTGATAGACAAGCATTTTCAATTCTAATGCAAGTGATTCTGGCTGTGGAGGTGCTCATCCAGCAGTAAAGTTTCCACAGCGACATAAAACCATCAAATATAATATTTAGAGTTAATTCTTCTGAAAAGCACAATAATCCTGAGTTGAGTGTACTTTTAATAGACTATGGAGGTAGTTCATTTGAAATCGAAGATTACTGGACATTCTTTACTCCAGCATTTGTCTGTTCTCCATTGATGTATCGCTTGAGCTGTAACAAATGCTGGGAAATCAGCAATGAAGCGAAGGAAACGGTCAGTGTAAGAAATGACAAAATACCTCCAAAAGAAGCAATAAACAAGGATAATTTAATTTCTGAATATCAGTAAAATGATAATTCAAAAGGATCGGTAATAAACTCAGTGTATTCCACAGAATCAAATAAGCTCTTGAAATCAGTTGAAACGAAGGCGCATAATTCAAAAATCGTATCTTAATCTAAGAATGATTCTTCTTCTTTTCCGAAATCTAAATTCGACCTTCCAACGTAAGACAGCACCGAAGAAACGCAGCCAATTTCGAGCTGTTCTTATGAAAACATCAATAATCAACTTTCGCAGAAGTATCTCAGTAATGAGAATCATTCGAGTCAAGCGAAATAGAATTATCTCCTTGGTCGAGCATCTCCAGGCAATATTCTCAAGGCCCGATCTGATGGATTCGATATTGATCAGATTCTCGAAAAAAGAGATTTCTCAAAAGACAATAATTTTTACAATACCGAATGGCTAAAAACACTGAATGTGAAATTCTCCAAAGACAGTGAAGAGAATCTATAAGATGACTGGCTTAGCTGGGAGGAGATCAGATATGCTGAAGTGTATGCTGCTTGCAGAAGTATTCAGTTCTTGCTGTTAAAATAATCAGACTATTAAGCAGGGATGTTCAACAAAAATTAAACTTAAACGTTTATTGATAATTATAAATCATAATACCCATAAGCCCTCTCAGTCATCGAACGAATTGTCAGGAATAAGCAGCTCAAACTCTCTAAAAATGACATAAAACTGCTTTGCTTTGGATTAGATCAATCTGATCTAGCAATCGATCTTGACCCAAGTGTAGCTTTTCAAATATCTTCCCTCAAAGAAGGAATCTCTTGAGGTGTAAATGTACAGGAGTGTGTGTGTGGTGTTGTGAGGAATATAAGCTATCAAGAGCACAACAATGATGGTGATAATAGTAATAATACAAAATACATACTCTAAATAGCATCTACAGCTAAATACAAAACGATGAATTGTATTCCTTTCAATTTAAGCACTTTTATTTCAAAAATACATTGATTTCTTCTTTGTTTTCTAACCCCCTTCAACTTGAACTTTCAAAAGACCATGGCTGCTAAGGTTATTACAGCTACTTACGGAGGATTACTATTTGGATTGGTTGATTTAGGTTGTAAGTTGATTTGCAATTTGTGCATTTTTTTAAACTCCAGAAATTGAAAATCGATCTGAAGAGCCATTATTGCTTGTAGGGCTAATAACAGTAGTCTAGATGCTGCTGTTTGGGACAATTTAAACCTACAAAGGATTAATTTATTTGGGTGTTTCCTTTGTGCGTGCTGCAGATGAGGGTGACAAAATACATGGATTTTTAGGGAAATACTAGATTTATTGCTAATTTGTTGAAATCTACCTATCACTCTTTTTCCCTTAGATCACTGAAGGATTGATATTCAACCGAGGTGACATGGGTTATGTGTGGGTTGCAGCTGAAGAGAATATATTAGCATTCGAAGCATACTTCTGTGGAGGATTTTAAGAACAGGAAAAAGTAGGAGCTATGTTGATAATATTTTTCTTTGGAGAAGAAAATAAAGGCTGTTGTTATTGGCAGGGCTAAGCTGATATTTAATTAGATTAGAAGACTTAAGAGCTTTGTTTGTTATTGTTATTGCTATTGCTTACACTGCTCAGTTACGAAGAAATACTAGGGGAAGGAATTTACATGTTAAATTAGTGATTAATACATCCAGATCGATGTGTTGTCGCCTCTAGAAGATTCGCATTATTCTCTGATTTTGCATGTTTGTGAGCGATTTAAATCTGCTTAGGCACTTACTGTGAACCTTCTTTTGTCAGCTACTGTGAAGTTTCTTGGTACTGAGGTTGTTTTTAGAAATTATTAGATTGCTAAACAGGTGATTTTATGTTTGCCGCTAGTGTTTTTGCTGCATTTTAAGTGCAACCTGCGTTATGAACATTATGAGAAAAAGAAGCAATAGTAGTGTTGTTATTATTATTTGTTGTCGAGGTACTAAAAGTAGAGAATATGCTTGCATTTGATGTTGAATGACTCTTGATGTTAGTTGCACTGATTGTACCACAGCTGCTGTGCTGCTAAGTTGAAGAATTATTGCTTTTCCCGCTTACTCCTGCTGTTGTTGAAGGAACTGAATCTTTATTATCGTATTCTCTAGATTGGTGTGATACTTTCGATTGCTGATAACCCGATAATGCAACGCTTCCTGGGTTAGCAGTAGTAGTTCCTGGGGAAAGGGTGCTGCAAATTGTAGAAGGAGATAATTAATTTCCAGGAGTTTATTTGTGATTCCTAGCAGAAATGTATTGCTGGGACTTAGCTGGTAAGCCATCAGTTGTGAGCTGCTAAACTAGGTTGTAGACACTATTAATTTCTTTTTTAGGATATTGGAACAGTTAGGATGTTTTTTTACTGAGAATATTTGAATTTCCACTGGTTTCAAGTGATGAATTGCGAGAGGGTTGCTTGCTCTAAGCGGCAACAATAACACCAGCAGCTACAGGAGATACTGCAGTTGGGTTAGCTGGGTTAATACCTTGGATATTGTTAGTTACGCATTCTTTCGACGCACTGGAAGATTTTTCTAAAATCAATTTGGTTTGTGAATTGATAAGTGTATTAGATTCAGTTCTGGATGATGATGGCTAATGTTGCTACTGTTACTGAGAAAGTATTTTCTTTTACTACTCAAGAGGATTTATTTTACTCGTTGCTGGATTATTAGTTCCTTAGGAGCTCCCAGTTTGAATAAACGTTGCCGATGGATTTCTTCGTTGCGTAGATGAAAGTGAATTTACTTTTGGATCAGCATTTTTTTAGAAAATAGCTTATGGTTCTTACTGATGCTTATTCTAATCAGGTGAAATTTATTATTATTTTTATTGTGATGGCATGACACATACGGTTAGTTTAGGCTAGGAAAATGTTTTCTGATGAGAACTTGTAGGTGGAATATTGCTCATTTATGAATTGGTAACCTACTTTGAAGATTCTTGAAAGGCCACTGTAACTTTAGTTAAAAGTTCAGGCTGTTATTTAGAGGAAAATACATTTGACTGCTAGATTGCTTTTTGGAAAGCTTATTAGGCACTTATGAGCTGCAGCATATTGCTAGTAGTACTTGAAGGTGGATTTTATGAACTTTGGAGATTAGATGGAGTTGCTGATTTCTGAATGATACTAGCTATTGGATTGCTTGTATGAGTTGAGATTTATTGTTTGAAAGTTTCATAAAAATTATATTTTGGAGTCTATTAATCAATATTCTTATTGGAACAACTTCTCTATGAATTTGGATCCTTTGATCCTCCATTGTTGCTATTGTTAATGTTCGTATTAACTGTGCTTATTAAGCCTTTCAGTGGGCCATAAACATTCATGTTATTATTATTGGTATTATTGCTGTTTTGGAGTGGTTTTTCCTTGGAGGAATTTAAATGGTCAAGTTTAAGTTTGAGGTTGAGTTATCTCCATCCACTTTTAGATTTAGCCATCGCTGCTAAGAAATTGCTGTCATTTCCGTTAGTCTTTTCAGATACTTAAGGAGTTTATTCATTTTTGTTAGGTGAATTAATCTTATTAATGGTTTATTTAATATTTGATGTTTCCAGTTATTTCTCAGAACCTATTGAATTTTAATGGCCTTAATTCCCTTGAATAGAAGATTATTTCGGACTTGGAAGGAGAGAGTCTCTTGGTGAGAATGGTGGCTTTATTGAAGACATAACTGCAGTCTATTGAGTCTTATTGGATGCAGTCTATTGAGGTTTATTAGGTGCTAGAAGATTTTTCTAAAAAATAGAATGAGAAGAAGCAGGAAAAGAAGGAGAACGAGGTGTGAAAAGCTAGGATTCTTTGGTATCCATTTTTACAACAATAGAACTAGAACTACCAGAATTTATAGGTTGTTACTGAGATTAAAGGGAATATTTCTGTGGATTAGTCGATTTAGGAGGCTGAAAAGAGGAAAGAGTAGCTTAACATTACACCAAAGCAGATTATTTTACATCAATAATTTCTCCTTTGAAACTCGTTTTTGCTGGTAGATTTTATTGTAAATTCATTCCTTTAAGTTGATATTAATCCCTAGCAGAGCGCACACTTAGCAGATCCTTCTGAGCTTACAGAGAAAATGTATGTATTGATTTGGATGTTAGCGAAGACAAACCATACGGTACTCCACTTGAAACAACTAGATTTTAATTTTTTAACGCAAACTCAGCATTGAAATCAATATCATCTAATCGCAACTATGGAGGGACTCTTTTCTTTATTGGAGCTGAGATGATCTGAGATGACTTATTATCTAAGTTATTTTAGTCACTTTTTGGCTTCAAAATCTAGCAGCCGCTGTTAGCTAGCTTTTAATCCTTTTCGTTCATTTCTTTTTATTAGTTTTATGTCTTATTTTCAACTAAAACTGGTTAAGAAATCGAATATTTACTTCGAGTTGTTGTATTTGCTGACCTTGCTGGTTGCCAATTCTAAATCCTCGCTGTTGGCATACCATTTTAGCTGTTAGTTTTCATGTGATTTTACTAGTTTATAAAAGACAGAAAATTATCAAGCTATCCATTGTCAAATGGCTTTAATCCTTCGTCTTCTCCTTTTCCCGTCACACTAGACTCTAACAATGAATAACTCCTGCTGCAACCGTTGACTATTTCCTTTAGTTTACAGTTTAAATCTTCTAATAAAGTGGTTTCGTTTTTGTTCTTATTCAGTTTATGATCTTAAATTCCTTAATTTCTCCCTTACCCTCTGTTGATAAAACTACTAATTTCTTCTAAGTACTCTTCTTAATCTTCCTCTCCATGATTGCCTATGATGATATCTCCTTTTTAATGATTTTCAGAATCTTAGGTTACACTAGCTTCCGTTTCATTTGTCCTTAAAGGTGGTTTCTCTCCTACAATTCCTTTTGGTGGTCGTTGTGGGTTTAACTTATTCTCTTCTTCGATAAGCTAAGCAATTCTATAATAGTCTATGAGTCTCTTTTTATCATGATAATTCGTCAGCACGATCGTTTCGGGCAGCATAAACAACCTTGGAATATCCTTATGGAATTTATAATATTCTGTGAAAAGTTTTATTTTTTTTTGAAATTCATCAGTGAAATAATATCGCTTTAGATACTCAGCTTCATCGTCTATCGCAGCAGCATCTTTAAAATAAATTACAGCTTTTGTCCTTCCTCCCATAAGAATCTCATTCACATCGCGAGAATAGTAACAGTTCTGTGAAGAAGCATACTTAGCATATAATCGTCGCTCGATTTGTGTTGCGTCAAAGAAAAAGTTATGTTGAACTTAGCATCGCTAACAGATTGCTTCATCGTCTTCTTCCATTAGATCGCTGCAATATAACACCTATTGAACTTTCGCTTTGTTTAGATCCCTAGGAAATTTATCTTGTTTTTACCACACTGGAACTGCATTGATATTTCTAGCGCATTCTAGTTTTTTAATAGGAATGCAAAACGCTTTTTACTCAAAATTTTACAGCATACGTCTTGCAAGATCCTATTTATTTTTACAATTTGATCTTTATCCTTCGTTTTAGCATTCAGTCGGTGGGCAACCAGCAGCAGCCGATTATTTATCGATATCTTAATCTCTCCACTGCTGTTGCTAGTATAATTCTAATTCTGAATCGAAATGGCAATCATTATCGAGCTAATTCTATCCATCTGAGGGATAGCATCCATAACCTCCTTTATATAAATCTGCCTAGGGTAATATTCATTATTCGTTAGATAAAAGCCATAAGTATTCAAAACGTAACGAAAGTATCTTACATATCCATTCCGAAACTGAGCAAGTTAAGATATCATCTGCAATTCATCAGGGGGAAGCACTTAATTGTAACCTTAATGAGGCTGGCTCATTTATTACTTACTTTCTTTCTTTTTTTTTCTAACTTCTAATGACCAAAAACAATAAAGAAAGAAATATATTATCTTTGTGTTTTTTTCAGTGAATTAACTTTCCTCTTTTCTTTTTTTCTTTGTATTTTTGAATCTCCTCGATTATTCTCTTAGAAACCCTCCCAACTGGTTTCCCAAAGGTCTAAAATTCCCTGATTGTTGTTTATTTACTTAGGAAATAATTCATTCCTTTGTCTCAGCGAGAATATTATTTACCTTAATTATCGTTGTGAAGACTTAAACTTTCACTAACAATAACAACGAAAAATATCTTTAATTAGTAAATTAAATATTTTTTTCTTATTTTTGTTGGTAAGATTTGAAAAAATATTCCATATTTTATCTGCTTTTTTTACCATATATCTATGAAAATAATAATCAAAACATTGATTTTTAAGAAGAAAGCTAATTAAGGAAAAATACACATTTCCTAAAAAAAATATCAATGAAAAAATAATAAATTATACAATTATTAACTTTGAATTTCGTCCTTTCAATTACAAGAAAAAGACTTTCTGTAAATCATCCCCACCAAGACTTCCCTAATATCTAAAGAATTTGTATTTCATTATGTGGATTGACCTTATTTTTCTTTACAAAGTTTGCTCTCCTTCTTGAATTTTTCAGAAAGTATTTTTGAACCCTTTTTAATGTCTAAACTAATTACTTAGATATTTATTGGTTTTCAATGCAACAAGGTACAAATAACAATCCTAATTATTTGTGTTTTTAAGATTATATTCTCATATTCTTTTTTAAAACAAAAAAACGCTAATAACTCTACTAATTCTACGGAGTTATCGTTTTAAAAAGCAAGAGTTGTTCTAATAGAAAGGCTTTGAAGTGAAGTACTAAGGATAATAGATAATTAATTACTTAAAAAAACAAAGAAAAGTTTCTGTTAATACAAATGAAAACTATTATTTTCTGTTGCTTGGCGTTATCTATTCTTTCATCAGGCAGTCTCGCTACTGCTTCCCTTAGAAAAAAAGACCAGAAAGTTATTCTCGCTTAATAAGAGCAGTAAGCAGGCAGCTACACTATTCAAGATCTCCTTGCTTTAGACGTTTCGAATGTTCCATGCACTGATGCTCAATTCTATTAAGATCTCAACTAGAGAATCGATCAGATCCACGCGTTCCTTTTAGAAAACCCTGAGAAAGATCTTAATACTGCGATTTCAGCTCTGAAACAAGTTAAGGTTCTCCTTAAAAAAGTCTAGGAAGGTATTCAGGCAATCGAAGACCTTTCGAAACCATAACAAGCTGTTATGATTCAACTCTAAGACAAGCATGATCAAATCAAAAAGAAGCTAGGTAAAATCAACACTCTTCTCTTCCCAGTGATCTTTGAATAGCTCTCAAGAACCATTGAAAGCCCTTAGAATGGCGATCTTGAAGCCTCCAAGCAATTAATTGATGAAGCCATCAACATTGTCGAGCAACTCTTGCAGAAATTCCAGGAATTGAAAGATGATTCAGTCAATTTCCCTTAATACGCAGAATAACTCCAAGCTAAATCCGAGTCAATTTCTTCTCAACTAGCTGCATGCAATGGTAGCAGTAATGTGGAATGAACAGTTATTTGTGTGGATTTGTTATTCAAACAAAAAAGAATAATTGTAGACATATCATTGAAATCAAAAATAGACACATAAAATAGTTCATTTAATTAGTATAATTGTTGGGGGTTTAATAGGAAGGATAAGAAATCCGTTTTTGAGCAAAAATTATTAAGGCTACAATATACTTTGCTCATGTTTTTGCTTTATTTTGTTGGCTTCAGTCTTATAAATTCAAGGGAATATACAAAGAGAATTGATTTAGTATAAAAAACAAAATGGACTTAGCGAAGGAAAAATTAAGACATAAGGTTTCTATTTTATTTTTTAAATAGAAATAACACAATAGGTCCACTCCCAATACTAAAACATAAACATCATTTTGTTATGTTCTTTTTTTTGTTTAGCTCTAAACGATCTAATTGCGTTTAAATTTAAAGAAGAAACAAGAAAGAAAATAATTAGATAATTCGCTTTAAATATTGAAAAACTTTATGAGAAACTAATATTTAGTGGGTGTATTGCAGAATTTTTAGTTTGGTTGGATGTCTAATTTAAACAGAATTTAGCAATATTGTCTTTAAAAAATGAAACACACAAAAATGCTCTTAATAAAAAAGGCCTTAAAGAGAAATGAGATTGATTTCAACATTATTAACAAAAGAGTTTACCACAATTACTTAAAAGCAGACACACATACACACACACATAAACACTAGGAATTATGAATTAAAATAAAGTAAGGGGTAAATTGATTTTTGATCAAAAATATCTAATTATCATGGAGATTTGCATGTTTCTCAATTTGTGGGAAGAACAAAATACACCAAAAATGTGATTTTTATTGGAAGCATAAGAAGAATGGAGGTGAGTGAAGAGGCATTCAATTTCGCCAAGATAGTCATCGAGGAGTTTGGGGAACCTTACTAGAACGATATTATCGAGAAGAAAGCAAAATAAATCGAAGAGAAATACAAGAACCTAGAAGATGAGAAGACATAACCTCCTAGCCTGCAAGAAAAATACTCCTTGGAATATGGCAAGAAATTCGACAACATCAAAGATGATGAGGATAAACAAAAGGAACTTGATGACATAATGAAATCGAATCCGTACTTGTAAGCTATGGGATGCTCTCATGATCGCAGAAAGGTTCTCAATAATTTAGCATTTCTTGCTATTATCATACACAAAACAACAATTTCAATTTTTAAAATGTATTTATTTTGTAGGAACGTGAGTTATATGAAAAATCAACTAAGGAAAAGCTCGATAATGCTGAGTAATTCAAAAACGAAGGAAATACAGCTGTAAAAGATAAGGATTTTGAAAAAGCTGCATTTTTCTATGCCAAGGCTTTATTGCAGTTTGACTACACATTCGCTGACACAAAAGAGGAATAAGAAAGATAGGATTTGCTAACTTAGCAGTGCTATGTGAATATGTCACTTGTAAAGTATAATCTGAAAGATTTCGATGAATCACTTCAAAATGCAAGACTAGCACTTAAAATAAATCCAAATAATCAAAAGGCGTTGTTTAGAGTTGCTACGATTATGCTCGACAGGGACAATTATGAGGCTGCAAGTCAGGTACTTTTTACAATTTTTTTAAAAAGAATCCTACAAAATTAAATCATAGGTTTTAGCTAATTAAGGTTATGCATTTGATTATAAAACAACATAATAAATTATTTGTTTTTTCATTCTTGGAAATAACCAAACATTTTCATTAATTTCTTGCATAGTCTATCGAGGAGATGGGAAAGATTAAAAGAAGAGAAGAGAACTTAATTTTTAGATATTTTCTTCTAACAAATTTACATTAAAATTCATAATAAGAAATGTTCATAGAACGCGAGATGAACTGCTATTCAAAAAATATTGTAGTCAGATTCATAATATTACTTACTAAATATTCAAATATTAAATAGTTTAAGTGCTTTTGAATTAGGACAGATTTCCTTCAAATTGAGTGAGTGTGTGTGTGGTGTAGGATTATTATTTTTACAATTCCTGGTGCTTTTTAACTCAATTCAAAGCAATTAAAGATATTCAAATATATTTTATGTTACAATGAAGGATCTACTAATTCTCTGGTTTGTCTTTGTTATACAAAAAAAATTTCTTCATCGAGATCTAACCATATTCGAAGCTCCAAATGAATCATCATTTGAAACAAAGTGATTCGAAAAAATAAATGTGAATAAACTGAAATGTAAAGAAATTAATGACTGTTTTTTATTTGCCTAAGATCCCTGGGAGAGAAGATTGGATAATTAGCGATAATAACGAAGAAACAAAAAGGGGTATAAGCAAAAACATCCATAGTCTTTTGAGAAAAATAAGCAAGATCTATTATCCATTTTACCAAGATTCCTTTATGAAATGCTCGGCAATAATAGCAGCAAATAGAAATTGAAAAATAATTTGCAATCTTCATTAATAAAACCGTCACATCTCCTCAATGAATATTAAGTATTCCCTCAAGGGCAGCAAAGTAAAATAATCGATTCCAGTGATGCTCTGAAAACAAAAAGCAATCAGGCATTGTTAGCAACGCATGGATAATTTGCTTAGATGTTGAAACCTTCAGTTTCCGAAGGTTATGATACTTTCTATGGGTCTCAAAGAAAAGAAATTGCTAGCATTGGCTAGTCAGTTTCAATGTCTACTAAGATTTCTAGTAATCAGGCACAGTTGATTCAAATGAATCAAATGAAATAAACTCCTGAACAACAGCCTAAATCGTAGCCTTAGCTTCATCAATAGTTTATATCTACTTATTAACAGCAGAAATAGCAGTAATTTTCTGCAAACTAGCTTTCTCTGCAATAAGGTTAGTAAATCCAACCATAAAACTAAAGTTAATCAGTCAAAAATAGCATTGGGAATCGCTCAAGTAACTTCTACTGTCTTCCCACAAATAAAATAGGAAACCTTATCAAGCGGAAACCCTTCAACTTGCATCGGAATAAGCTAGAAGCTCAAGATCAAAGCAATCGAAAGGGATCTGAACCCTTAACAATAGGTAGTTACTCCAGTGGTTTAGACTCACCTAAATACTTAAGTTCGAACGCTACGATAGGTTTTTTTTAATCTGTAAGGCCTTCCATGGAGACATTACTCTTTGACAAAAAAAATACCTAAGCTTTCTAATAAACTTCAGTAGCCCCAATTTCATCTTAGCCACATCAAGAGCAGTTAACAGAACTGCAGAGACTCAGAGAAAAAGTCAAGTTACTTGAGGATGTAAGCTACTCATAAAAGGAAATGCTGAAGGAATCAGAAGAACAAAATATGTAGCTTTTAATGCAAATAAACTAGATAAATAGCAGCACAGATAGTGAAAATTGCAATGATTAGCTTACTTTGAAATGCAGAATGAGCAGCAACGATAAAGATGATCGATTGAATCTGAATCACAAAAAGAAAGAAGAGATTGCTAATAATGTTAGCACAGATAAATCTAAGATTTAAATAAACCCTTACAACATTCTCCATTAAACTCTCTCGACAACTCTTAATAACCACAGTAGCACTCAAAATACAAATAATATCTCTGGTATGCTTCATTCTCACATACTTTAACACTCTAATCTCCATATTAATGGTCAAATTCTCAATCAAGAACCTCTCGATCAAGTAAAAATTAACTCTTTTCTTAGAGGTAATCACACAATACTTAGCCCAAAAACATAAAATGAGTAATACCTAAGGCCTAGTCCTAAAAATAGACATCCAATGATATCACCACAGACATACTCAACTCTTACCAACAGCAGAAGTAATACTACTTCTAACTCTAATATGAAGATTAAGATCATGGCGGATACCAAGCCATATCTGTCAACAGATGTAGTTACAGTTCGCTCTCGCAATTTACCTCCTGCTCCAGTTTAAAATTAGGATAATAAATACAGCTAGATTTACTCTAACAACGAAACAGCAACTTCTCCACATTCTCCGAATCGCAATTATTCGGAAATTTACTGCAAGAACTAATAGTAAGCAGCTGAGTCAATGCAGCAGATCGATTTTATCTCCTCTTAAAACGCTTTATTTTACTAAAATAATTAGAATAATTCCCACAATCAAATGCAACTCGAATTTTAAAACAATCAGGGTTTTCAAACTGCAAATTAATCATAGATAAAACAAGAGCTATCAGTTATCATCCAAAGAGTTCGTGCAGCTCTGGATAACACATAAATACAGCCATTTAAGTCCATTTGAGATATTTTTAAAGTAATTCTTGGATATATTTTTGTTTTAATTTCAACCTCCTGCATTTTCTTTTTGTTTTATTTTACAGTTTCTTTTTCTTCATAGAGACCTTAAGCTTTCTAAAAGGTATTTTCATGTTATCATTTGAAAATACAATCTTTGAAAGAAATGGTTAGTCTTGTTTTGTAAGGCCATGATTATATTGGGGGAAAAATAAGAAGAAGTCTGTCTTCAAATGTTTTCAAAGAGGTTACAAAAAATAACAAATGATTTAGAAATTAGATTCATAACACAAGTATTATGATTTCTGATATTAAAATCTATTTAATTGCTGAGGTAACTTTTGTAAAAAGGAGAAGCAAAAGAAAATAGTGAAAAAGTAAGCAAGCAAATAAATAAATAAACAAACACAACATTAATTTTTCTACAGAATAAGACAGACACAACAATCACTATCTAGTGTGTGAGGGAAATATCAATCCTTCATTGATATCTTAAATGGAATAAGAAGAGGAACATTTTTAAGATGATATGAGCAGAGAGCCACTTCGATTAGCTTTTGATTTAGATCCTGACAGTGAAACTGATGGTGATGATCTCCTTTCTAATAGCTAAGTTGTTAATCAAGTAGTAAATCGTCTCCAACGCAACTTCGATAGTCAAAATCCAAATGTAGACTGCACTTAATAACTCCCAAGAAATCAATTTCTCGTAGGAAGATCTGCCAGCGAGAAGAGTAGCATCAAAATTCTAGGTTTAAGAAAATTCAGAAACTCATTAGACCTGAAGAGAATCAAATCTATATCTTGGAACGATTCCAGGACAAACACTTTTAGTAGCAAGATTAGTAATCCCAGTAGATTTGCTGATACTTAGGATAAATCCAAATAAGCATGTTAGAATCATATCTTGCAAATAAGGTACTAAGAAATTCCATCAAAACGAGGATTCCTTTGCTTAAAACGGAACTTGAACTGTTTCTCTCGCTTTTAGGTAGACTACATTCTTGGCTTAATTAATAAAAAAATATGCGTGTTAATTGTAAATCAATCTGATAATACTCCCGATGAAGCTTATCTAGACAAAAATAACACATATTTTAATTAAATAGATTCTCAACTTGTTTAGATTTACATAAATTTCAAGATTATTTTCTTGGATGATGATCTACTTATGATTATTTATCTTTTTCTTTGATTTTGCGATAACAAATCAGCAGCGCTTTTGTGTGCTTGAAGATCTAAGACTAAGTTATTATATTCATGAAGATGACAATGTGCCAGAAGGATAGCTAAATTTAGAGACAATGAGATTCGAAATAGGGCTAGAAAGAGATCCTTCATCTAATAATATCATCGAATTCACGTAAAAATGGAATTTTTAAAAAAAAAAGTAACTTTTTTATGTCAAAACGTACTATTTCCTTGTTATAAATTCAATCAAAGAATGAAGCCACCAAATATGATCAGGGGTTTTCGATTTAGAAGTGTTCTTATCCAAGAACATGAAGAATTATAAACATGGATTGAAGCAATTAGACTTTAATAAGATAAAGCAGGTGAGTCTCCTGAACTGTTTCTGCATAATCACATACACCACAACTATTGGCTGGTAGATTATTAAAAATAGTTGCCATATTTTAGAGATTCTCTGATGATTTTTTTTTCTTAAGTAAAACATGATAACATTGAAATAATTCGAGGATGAGTCGGAGACAGGTGACCTGCTTCTTTTCAAAGATAAAGGTTTTTTTTGCTCTCTTTAACGCACTCTCACAATTAGTGAGTATGGTAAAAACAAAGTTATTTTTACAAGTTTTTTATTAATTGTTTTTTTGATAATGTCAGATCATGTGGCTATGGTTGTTAAATAAGACGATGGAGGGACTCTGCTGTTTGAATCATCCTAGAAAAAAGGAGTCAATTTGATTCCATTAGAGACATTCATTTTCACATCGGAATCTTCAGATCGATTGAGCAAGTAAAATATCAAAATTCTAACAAGAATTTAAACGGTTTTTATTTTGTAAATCAATAATTTAACTATTCTTCTTTATATTTTTCTTTCAGAGTGTCCTTTCGCAAGTTGAATTGTGAAAGAAGTGACGTTTAAATGAAATAAATCCAAGATTTCATCAGCACTTGTTTAGGCTCGCCATATCAATTGAATTTAATAACTTTTGGACATAACAATTCCACAACTCCTACATATTTTTGCTCTTAACTGATAGCAGCGTGCTACTAAAACAGCGGGATACTTTCTAAGGCAATACCATCACGATAATTTTTTCCAGGTAATATTTGTTCTTTGTTTGTTTTTTGTGAAATTAGAAGTTATTTTACTTAATTTTGCTATGTAATAATAGTCCATTTCTCTGAAAAGAAAACCCTCAATTTCTTAAACAACGCTTATCTATCCTAAGAGTTCCAAGTGCTAATTCCTCAAAAAATCCTATCTAGTTGAGGAACATCTCACTATTTATTTTCTAAAAATTATTTATTTTTTGTTGTTGGTTTATTTTGTAAATTTAAGTGTAATTCATTATGAAACGCAAACTAGTCATTTTAAAGTAAAAATTAGATTATAATGTAAAAGAATTTGATATTTATTTGAAGATTTTATGAAAGTCTTTATGAAATGACTAAATTTTTTATTATTAATAATCACCTACGTCATTATTGACACTTTCCCCTATTCGACGTCAAAGATATGTTTATTCCCAACAACAAGTAGCAAATTCTCCAAGGTCATAATTCCCCAAGAAGGTCGTCACCTAATTTATTCTTGAGAAGCTCTGAAATCAATTGTGCTTTGAGAGTTGAACCTCCGATGACAAAGGCATGCAAAAATCCTTTAGAGTCGAGCTAAGCATTTAGTCTAGGCATATCCTGATGAATGTCATTGAAATACTGCACTGGGCACCATTTGTCATCTAAGCCATAGTAGAGTAAAATCTTCTCTGAATGTTTATCTAAAATTTCCGATTAACGCTCATTAAGAAGGGAGAATTCTGTTCTTGTCATGAAAAGCATGGAGTAGAAATTGCTGTAAGAGAGATACTACGCAGCAATTTCAACCACATCGTGTAAATCTTCATCGATGCTACGTTGCTCTCTCTCAAGATGATGCTTAATCAGTAATCTTTTCACTGGAAGAGGTAAAAAAGATAAAAACCCTACGAAGAAACTGGATAAATAGATGTGAGGAAAATAAGGTAGTTTTGCGCATGATTTTCCATTGGGAGTATCCTTGATTCTCTCGATAACAGGATAGAGCATGCAGCTGAAGAGAATCTTATTGGAAGGTATTGCCTCTAAAACATTCAGAGCAACGTACGAGCCTATTGAATGGGAAATGAGGATGAATTTACTGTTCGGGTATTTTTAAATCAAAAGTTTTAGGAACTCCGTTTTCTGTTCAATCTGATCAGTGAGTGTGTAGTCATTGTGGATTGGTTTTCCGGAATAGTTAAATTACCCAAGATGACCGATTCCGAAGATATCAAATTCATTGTTTAATTCATTAGACAGTTCAGCTGCGAATCGATCGTAGAATCTCACAAATCCAGGATTACCAGACATTATGACGATTTTAGTGTCGCTGGTGAGAATTTCTCTTTCTTCGTTTAAGCTTGCAATATTAGCGTTTTGATCTTTGCTTGGTTTGGATTTCTTGTGGATGCGAAGGATCTCTGTTAGTCCTTTCTTTAATTTCAGTAGCTCATAAGTACATTGAAGCTAATAGAGAGGCTTTCTGTAGTTTTTGAGAAACAGTGTACTGATGAGCTGAGCGATGACAAAAAATGGTAGCAAAGAAATGGCAAAGAGTCTT
>Ga0302271_10000963_pt1 | contig 28276 bp, 11 predicted proteins | sample III_Bog_N1_1_FD_198767 | JGI IMG/M metagenome (GOLD analysis project Ga0302271, IMG submission 198767) | Peat permafrost microbial communities from Stordalen Mire near Abisko, Sweden - III_Bog_N1_1 | ecosystem: Environmental > Terrestrial > Soil > Wetlands > Peat | place: Sweden: Abisko... | reverse complement strand
CCCCCTCTTTGATAAAATCTTTTTTTCTTTCTTCTGGATTTGTAAAAATAATAACCAATCCTTTTTATCAATATCGAAGAGAGAAACAGAAATAACAATCAAATATAAAATAACCGAAGAAGATAAATGGAAGAACTAACAAATTATTTGTATGAAAATATTATTTCTGCGTCCCACAATCAACAGATGTTTTAATGAGGTGCTTCTAATTCTCCGAGTGCACTGAAGTGGAGTAATATCTTCGAGACATCTGCGAAATGCGAAGGCTGACAGCTATCACTTTTCTTTCTTAGAAAGAAGGATAGCTTGCTTCAGATCGAAGTCTTCCTCCTCTTCGTAATTTTAAAACTAAGAGGAAGACCCGGGCTTCTGTAGAGAGGGTTAGGGCTTGCGATTCTAGGCTCGATCTTTGATGCTGTCCTGTATCGCCCTCTGAAGTTCTTCGTCTTGTTCTTCATCGGGGTTTACCTGCCAAGAAGCCTGTTTAGGAATAGGCTTAGAGGGATAGCTGGAGGGGTTTTGAGAAGAAGATGGGTGGGTTCTTTTGTTGTCCTGCAAGCTTTGTTGGATGATAGCTTGCAGTTCACTGTCTTCATCGAGGTTCTCAAGATCTTTTTCAAAGTTTTGATTAGAGAACTTTTACCCCTGAGAAGAAGAGGGAAGAGGTTAGGAGGGTTTGGTTGAAAGTTGGGAGCTGCTCTTTTGATATTTATTGGAGGGGATATTATTGAGAGCAGCTGAGCTAGCGGCTTGAATAGCAGTACTTCTGCTACTTCCAGGTCTATTATTAGTTTCTCCTGGTACAGAAGAAGAGGGCTTACCAGAAACTTAAGAAGATTTTGAAGAAGAGCTTCCAGAAGTACCACCATAAGATGATGGATATTAAGGAGATTTTTAGGAGTTAAGAACTCCTTAAACTCCTTGAGAGGGTTGATAAGAAGGGACCTGGGCAGGGGCTCCTTGATAATTGGAGGAGGGATATGATGAAGGTGGCTTTTAAGGGTATTGAGAACTTGAGGAGGGTTGAGATAAAGGTGCCTGTTGAGGTCTGGAAGAAGGCACATTTGGATTGTTTTCGATAGGCTGATTCCTTGAATAAGGTTGCTACGAGCTAGGATATGATGATTGTGGGATAGATGAAGAAGAAGGAGGCTTATTTTAAGATGAAATGCCTTATGAAGATGATGTACTATTTGGCTGTCTACTACTGCCTGTGTTTTGTGGCACAGGTTAATTATTTCTGCTGAAAGGATGAACAAATTATGGGTTCTCATCGATTGGGGGATTGATATTAGAAGGCTTTTTAGTTTTCATCTAATCATTGTAGGCTTATTGGGAAATTTCTTATTCCCTTCTTCTTTAATCAGAAGGCAATGCAGCAGGGATATTAGGCTATTAGGATTATTATCCTTCTTTGTAAGAAGGTTATCTTTATCCTGAAGGAAGAGGATATTTGTTCTAAGAAGTTGAAGAAGAAGTTTAGGTAGTTTCAGGCATCCTTTGTGCAACAGCTTGCCTATGCTATTCATAAGAGCTTTCCCAACTCGGCTAACTAGCTGGTAATCCTCCTGCTGAAGGTCTATTATTGACTAGGTTTGTTTATTAATCCCTTTAAGGTTGCATATTTTGCATTTTATTTCTATCCAACTGTTATGATACTGAAGAACTAGGAATGAACGAGGAAGGTTGTTTTTACTGTTATTACTGCTGCTGTTGTTGTTGCTGCTGCTGTTGTTGTTGCTGCTACTGCTACTGTCGTTGCTGTTAATTAATCAGAGGCTACTGGGGTTATGCAGGCACTGAATTAGCAGGTTGAGATACATAAGGAGAAATCAAAGGTGCTCCATTTCTTCCTACAACTGGTCTACTAGACGATGGGAATGATGACTTAGGTAGTGGTTACTGCTGAGGAAGGTTATTATTAGTATTATTACTACTGCTACTGCTACTGCTAGTTATTGGTTTCCTCTCTTGTTTGTAATCTCCTACTGGATCATTTTTCTATTGTGGTTTCTATTCAGGCTATCTGATATTTTTCTCATTTTCTTGTCTAATTATGTTATTTAAGCTAGTTTAAACAACTGGAACTTAAGGCTGCTGCTATTATCTTTTTTCTACTACTCTCTATGGCTTAGGTTCCTCAACAACACCCACACATGTCTCCATGTGATTCTCATAATCTCGCATAAGAATATTCTTTTTACACAGACCGCATAACTTAGTTCTGCTTCCACATGTATACTCATGCTGGCTGAATTCTTAGGAAGGAAAATCCACATTACAGTAGCTGCATAATTTTGGTCTCATACGGCATTAGGTACTTTGATGTTTCACTAGAGCTGCTTGATTTTCTTAAGATTCTCCACATTTATCGCAGGAGATTTTTAAATGAAATTCTTCATTATGTTCGTCCATTTCTCGCTTATCTACAAACTAATCGCATTTAGGGCACTTACGGATATTGCGCAGACAGTAAGCTTCATGGAGTTAGACTTTGCTTTCAGGGAACATGTTTTTGCAATTTTCGCATTGCTTTTTAGGTTCATCATCGATTGTTGCCATTTTTTTGCGGGGAGGGATCTTTTCTACTTCAGTTAGAGTGTGACTTAATTTACTAATTTGAATAATTATCAATTTTCTTTGTTTTATGATTAAATAATTATATCGTTTTGATTCAAATGATATGTTCAATATGAGATTGATCAGGGAAATAATCTCAAAGAAGTAGAAAGTATTTATTACAAAATAATAAATTGGAAGAGATATTATTGAAGAAGAAAGAGATAAAGTGAGTTTATGGAGGAAGAGACAATTTTGATAATGAAATAGAGAAATAAAGTGTTCATTTTTGATTTAGAAATGTTTCAGGATTAAAAAAAACAAAATTTCTTTTTGAGATAACTTTATTAAGTTTCTACTGGGGCGATTATCTCCAGTTTAAGAAAGCAATTTTCTCTCAAATTGATTCAGTGGAAATTGCTATTTAATATCTAACACTTTATTTAAAAGAACTCAACAGAATTATTGCATTCCACTTTTGTTCTATCCCTACAACAACCAACAGATCCTCTCTTAAGAGCTCCCTCCACATAATTAAAAGAGAAATATCTTATTTTTTATATATTTGTTATTTTCTTCCTAAATCCTATCCTCTCGATTAAGAAATCACTCACTTGACTGACTTTATCTAGTTTTTTTTGAGTGTGTTTTCTTCTGGTTTTATTAATAAAAGAAATTTTAAATAATAGATTAAATATTTTTAATTCAATAAAGCTTTTAAAAGCTATTCCAAATGCAATGTAAAATAGAATAATCTAGAAGAACCTTTTAATTTGCACTTATGCAAAACCAATCACGATAAAAGAGTGTATTTTTTGAAAAAGTCTAATAGTCTGCAAAAATCCAAAAATCATTCTTAAAATGGTATCTCAATCACACTTTTTGAAAAATTCAAAAGGAAAACAATAACTATGTCTTATTCTGTAAAGCGCAATCTCTCATATAAGCATCAATGGTTTAATGGTAGAATAGAGCGTTGCCATCGCTTTGACCCGGGTTCGATTCCCGGTTGATGCATTTTTTGTGAAGTGGATTTTGTTTTTTTTGTCTAGAAGGTATAATGTGTGCGTGATTTGAAGAATGGATCAAGATTAAGTTCAACGAGTGTGGATAATAAATGAATATTAAGAAAAAGTCAAAACAATTAATTATTTTTGTGTATTTGATGTTGCAGGAGAAGTAAGAGGGTGAATCTGCCAGTAAAATATGCTAAGAAACGATGAATAACTTGGAAAGAAAATAAACTAATGAGAGTAGGTAAATAAGTGGAATGAAGTAGCCCTTTGAAGAGAGACACTTATAAAAATAAACTCAATCTTTGGAGGAGTAAGTTTCGCAAAAAGAAGGTGTGACGATAAAAGATTTTAAAACACTTAACTTGATCGGTAAGGGTGCTTATGCTAAGGTTTATTTAGTGAGAAAGATTGACAATTAAAAGGTATACGCCCTCAAAATTTTAAAGAAAAAACTCATCTAAGAGCTGTAATATACAAGGAGAGTCGTCTTGGAAAGAGACATTCTAGCTAATATCGAACCGCATCCTTTTATCATAAAATTACACTATTCATTCTAAAATGAAACAAGACTCTTCTTTGCGTTGGAATTCTGTCCAGGAGGAGAGTTATTTTCGATTCTAGCTCGTAAGCGTTGCTTCGATGAAGATCAGTAAGCTACCTCTTTTTTGATGCTTTTTTTTTTCTTCAATTTAAAAAACTTAAGTTCTCCTTGACTTATGTTGTAAATCTGATTGTTGCGAATCTTTTTTTCACGATTAGGACAAGGTTCTATGCTGCTTAAATAGTACTGGCGATTGAGCATCTTCATAAACATGATATCATCTACAGAGAGTAATAAACATTAATATGTTAGTGTGGCTAATTTTTGGATCAAGAAAGAAAATTCAATAGAAAGAGAGATTTTTATTTTGCTAGTTTTGTGAGAAAAAAAAACTAGTAGATGGATCTTTGAGGAAGATAGCGTTTATGTATTAATTAAATCTTAAAATACCTGCGATGATTTGGAAAATTATTTGCTTTTTTATTATCTATGAGAGAAAGAAATAAAATCAATGTAATCTTACATTGTTTCATTTTACTATTTGGATAATTGTATTTTTTTAAGTTTGAAGCCTGAAAATGTAATCCTTGATAAAGATGGATATTTACGCATATCTGATTTTGGGTTATCCAAAGCAAATGTAAACTCTGATGATTCGGCATTCTCGTTTTGTGGAACACCAGAGTATCTTGCACCAGAAATACTCAATTCAAGTGGACATGGAAAACCTGTAGATTGGTGGGCACTTGGTAATAACTTCGATTCATTTTTTTTCTCTTGTTCTTTATGAGGTTTTTATTCTTTAAATTGAGTAAATTATGAATTGTTGATTTATTAAATTTTAGGAAACTTAATATACGAGATGCTAACAGGGCTTCCTCCATTCTACACATATTAGAATCGTGAAGAGCTCTTCAAGAAGATTCAATTCGAGAATATCCAATTTCCCTAACATTTTTCAAAACAATGCAAAGATCTCCTGACAAGACTCTTTGAAAAAAGCTCCTATCTGAGACTGGGCTCAAATGGAGCAGAGGAGATCAAGGATCATCCTTGGTTTACAGATGTTCATTGGGACAGTATGGTTTAAAAATAATATTGTGCCCCATTTGTACCTAAACTAAAGAGTGATGTGGATGTGAGCAACTTTGACGATGTAAGAAAAATTTGTAGATACAAAATGATTTCCCCCCTCCCTAATTCGATAATTTTTCTTTTTCCAGGATTACATTCAGCAATCTTTGAATGATTCTTATCAAGACAGCCAAATCTATCATGAATTCGCCAGTAATCAAAATTAATAATTTTTTTCATAAGAAATTCAATATCTGACAGTTGTTTTAATGTTTATTTTTTGGCTAGATTTTTCCTTCGTAAATAGTTTAAGAGAGTAGCATTCACATCATACCAAAATGGAAATTGAATGAATTCCCCTTCCTCCCCCCCCTTTCAAAATAAATTAATCGAAATCTTGCTATACTTCAACACAGAAAATTCTCTTCGACAATCTCTTATTTTATTCGTTTAAATTTTGTGAAAATCTTATTGTTTAAACTGCCTTTTCTGAAGAGGAGCTGTGTGATGAAGTGTATGATTATTTTGTAATTTTTTTCCAAAAAGGATGTAAGAAAATAATATTTTAAGAAAGAAAAAAATAGCATTTTCAGCAAGAAGAAAGTTGATAAAAGCTAGTGAACATTTTTTTCAATTCCTACTATTGTATGTGTATAGATATAACAGTGTTTGAGTTTGCCTTCTTAAAAATGAAGTCCTCCTTGTTGGGAAGAAGAGGAAAAGATGAGGAGGATAGAAAGAATTTAAACATGAAACTGAATGCCTTCAGAATTTGCGTTGATTCTACTTGAACTTTGATCCAACTAGATACTCTCCTTGATTGTTTTGTCCTGAAACTGCAATTTTAAGCTCATCAGGTGAAATTTCTCCCTTACTTTCAATCTACATGTTCTACAGGAAAATAGACATAAGAAGAGTTATTTTTTTAAGATTTTCTATGAAAGATAAGTACTCAAAAACACAAAGAATTCGCTAAAATAATTTAATTTTACCTTAAATCGTGAGTTAATGTTTTCAATATCTTCAACAAGATGCTTAACACTTTTCCATAATGGTGAGTTTTCACCTGCTTTCCACATATCAAGTTGCCTTTCATTTAGGTAATATTATTGAGGGCCTAAAATACTCCCTGGTCTCGCAATACGAATCCATCCAATAAAATCCGCAGCTGGGAAGTGATAATGCTTCATAGCATACATAGCTATTAGTGAACCTGTTCTGCCTAATCCAGCCTAAATAATTTCCAAAAAATGATAAATATAAACGTATATCTTTGAATGATCGATAAGCTAACCTTGCAATGAATGGCAATTTTCCCTTTTTCTTTCTGGCAGACATCTAAGAATGTATTGAGAATATCCTAAAAAAGGGAGAAATAACATTCTTTTCAAGAAATGACTAAAGAAAAATAAAATGTACTTCAGGAGGACATGAACCATCAAGAAAGTAAAGATCGAGATGTTTTATCCCATTATTCGTAAAACGGCTAGCCTCGTAGGTCTTTTTGTTGAGACGGATCACCAAAGTTACTCCAAGATTCTTAAATATAGGAACGTAATCTTCAGGTGTAAAAGTTCTGTACTGTGATTAAAAAAAAGAGGGATATGATATTGATATGCAAATTGAGAGAGATATGTACTAAAAAACAAATATCATATTTATGGATTTACACCGTCTGCGTCTCGCTAAGATGAGGATGGTCCTGAGAATGCAACGAATTTTTCAGGAATGATGACATTCAAATCACCATTTTCAACGCGCTCATAATATTCGTAATCTCTAAGCTTGAAATCTCTAACATTGAACCATTTCAGTTTAATTGCGTATTCTAATCCTCTGAGGCAATCGAGAATCTTTTAATTTTTGGTTTTTCAAGAAAAAAATAAGAATGAGAAGGTATTTTTAGATCTTTTCTTCTTACTGTGCATTTATATGTGCAATATCCATAACTAGCATCTCTGTAATCATTGAATGGAGGCTGAACTTTTGAGAAAGGTATCCAAGCTGCATCTGCACTTCTTCCAAGCATTATAACCTAAAATGCATATCCAAAGAAAGAGAAAAAGCTTTAGATCTAATAATCAGAAGATTTATTTTTAAAAAAGCAAGCAATTTAAGTACTTAAAAGGCGCAGATAAGATAGGCTGCATTTGTGCGCTTATTAGAATCAGCACCTGTGTAGTGATAAATGGGGTTCTTGGAGAATTCTGGGTCAGCGAGAAGATGTTCTAGCTCAGTCACGAAGCGGTATGTATTTCCAAGGTTATGAGGCCCAAAATCAGCAAAAAAAGGTTCATATTGCATATCCTATTTGTAAAAAAAAAAAACAGATTAAAAATCAGTTAGAACGCTTAATTTGGATGAGAACATCAAAAAAGATTCTAAACGAAGATGAAAGCAAATAGTCAAACTAAAAAGAAGCAAACATATCTTTACCTGATCTATGTTAAAGAAGTAGGCATTTACTTTATTTTTAGGGGGTTCTTTTCCTGAAATCCAGTATAGGCGATCTAATTCAACAACCAAGTTAAAATTGAAAGATAAAAGCCAACAAAAAACAAACATCAATACCTTTGATAATCTCAACCTAGTCCACTCTGACTGAAGCAGTATTTTTAGAAACTTCCTTGGATTTCATGCTTTTTTAGATCTCAATTAATTAGCTAAAGTAAGTAAATTCTTTGATTTTATTTATTAATTTTTTTGCTTTAATTATTTATTCCCGCACCTCATTTCAACCGCTACTAATTTTTTAAAAAATGATTCTAACACACTACCTCTTCCATAGTACTACTACCACATCTACCATCAATGTTTAGCAATTTAAATTAATAATTTGGGTACTTTATCTACTCCTATTCATTCCAGTAACTTACTAATATCTTAATATCAAGGGAATTGCTTAAAACTGCTAACTACTACTAGTCCATTTTTTAAACTTTTTCTACCAATCATTCTACTTTCGTTTATCTTATTAAATTTTAATCTTTATGTTTTAGCGAATCTTTAAGAATGTTCATCAATCTTGACCTCTCAATAATCCTCAAGGAAATGTTGCCTTGAATTTCTCAGTATTTTATTTTTTTGGGATAAAATCAAGAGACCTATGCTAATATTTAAACATTTTTATGGTGTAGATTCCTTATTTATCCCTTGTTCTGAGTTAAAAAAGCAAATTTTTGGTTTTATTTCTGGGTAGTAATCCCTCAAAATGACGAAAGAACAGTTATTTAGGTAATTTGATTTTTTTAATTGCTTGAATCAGCATCAGAGCGGGAATAAAAAATTCAATTATCTTTATCTTTCATTCTCCACCATTCGTAGTACCTCCCCACAAACTAATTCGATTATTCATGGATAAAATACTTACTATTTTTTGTAATTTCTGCAATTTGGATAAAATTAAGGAATTACCCAGATAATTAATGTTTTGAAGAAGGTGATTATTCTTACATTTTTTGAGGAGATCAAAATTTTATCTTTAGAAAATTAAATGAGCTGTCTCTTAATAGAAGATTCAGAAAATAAATGTTTTTTTTTTGCTCATAATGTTGTCGGATCTTCTCGAGTAGCTTCATGTCTCCAATTTGAATAATACCATACCCTGATATACCCTGATGAAAATAGCAAAAAAGTCTCAGAATAACTTGTTGAAGCTGAGATCAAAGCAGGATATTTCATTTTATTACTCTTTTAATTGTAATCTAGGTCTTGTGTAATATTTTTGAGTTCTATCTGCGTTTTAAAGGTAAAAGGGTTAAAACTATTATTTATTTGATTTGAGAGAAATAAAAGAGTTTTGATTGTGGTTTTTTTTCAGATTTAAAAATGAAAATTTATTTGATCCCTTCTTTTTTTCATTACCTTCAAATATTGCTCAAAATTTACTTTAGCTTTTGCTAAAATTATCTCTATTGTTCATGTCAATAAATCTGTCATTACTTGTTTTACTATGATCTCAGTCTTATTATTAAGATTGTTTTGATTATTTTACTTTGAATTGCATCTTTTTTTCTTCCTGTATTCAATTGATTTTTCAATTTGATTATTTTGAATTTAAAGTTGACTCTGTTATATTACTTCAATTCATTTCTTGATCATGTTAAAAGTGCTAAACTATATCCATTTTTAATTTCATTACTCTCTTTTTCAATTCGCAAAATCGAAAACACAATCCAAATAAGAAACAAATAACTAAAATAAAAAATGTAAATAGTTTATTTTTTCTCATAACAATTATTGCTATTTTCATATTCCCAAGAATTTTTTATATCACATTCAAAATACATTCATGTTTAGAATGAAGTTTCATTTTAAACTTAAGCCTATCCTATCGAAGATCGATGAATGTTTTTATTAGATTACTTCAAGATTTTTGGGAGATTTACATTTATTTTACGACCTGCTGCTTGAAACATAAAATTATTTTTTCTCAATACCGCAGAGGAGCCTAAACTTTCTCCAAATTATTAAAACTGCTATTGTTGCTAGTAGGAGTGTAGTTTTTGCTGTTATTTATCGAGATTATTAGAGAAAGAAGTATTTAAATCCTCTATTTTAGATTCATTTTCTTCTGGACTTCCTTTGTAATAATTTTCACTTTTTACAAGAAACTGCTAGTATTATTGCTTTTATCCCTTAGACGATGATTAATTGAAGGTTGTTCTTTAGAGTATGTTTTTGGAGCTAGAACGTTAAGGAAATATATTTTACCCGAGAGTTTAATTTTGAATACCAATATCCTCCTTTTCATCTTTGCCTGAGTTACTAAAGCTTCTATGCTACCATTATTATTTTGACGATTGCACTTAAAGAACATTTCTGAGGGCTTATTTATTTTACTAATTAACAGGATTTACCTCAGGAGTTGATTGTAAATGTGATTAATCACAAACTTTCACGTAACTTTTACTTGCAAGGATTTTATTGGGATTTATAATATTAAAGCTAGAAGAAACACTTTGATGATGTCCTCGACCACGAGATGCTTATTCGTATGTCATGTCATCTAGAGAAGTTACAAGATTAGAAGAATTGAAAGAATCTGTAGGTCTCTTATTGAAAACTAACTCTTATTAATATTAATTTGAAATACTCTATTATTAGGCAACAATATTATCTGCATTATTTGAATAAAAGTGGGTAAGAGGATCGTTTTTTGCAAGTAAGCCAGAAGGATGCAGCTTCTTTTTGAAATTTGAAGAACAATTATTTTAAGATTACTAACATGGTTTGTTCTGGATTAGTAGTTAAGCAGTGAGTTTATTGTCTGAGAAAATAGTTGCATCTTAGGTGTTATCAGAAATAATATGTTGGAAAACTTCATTTTAACTCGAAATTCCAAGCTAAGAAGTGGAGTTTAATTCTTTGATCTCATTTGAGATTGAACTTACTGTTATTACGCCTTTTTTCCTTTTAGAAGGTGAATTTGATTAAGGAGTCATAATATCAGTTGGGTTTGTTTTTAAAGAAGTTTTTTCATTTTGAGGTTCTGGCTTATTTTGTTTTCCTGGAGAAATCTTTCTTGGTGAAATTTAAGGATCAACTTACTATGAGACGCACTATTAACCTGAAGAATAAGCCTGGTAATAATCAGGAGTGATAGGAATTTAAGAGACTTTTTTTGCTTGTAAATGATCTGATCTATTCCTAAATGGGGCTGATTTCTCCTTCTGCTGTTTCAGGATCTTCATCCGAACTTAAAGTTATTGTATTGTTTAAGTAGGAGTCGCTAATCTTTACTGTTCTTTTTACTTAGAATTATCGATATTTTGTAATAGCGCTGTTGTTTACTATTTGTTTGGATTTTTTATGAGTCTGATTGTACCTTTTGGTCTTACTTGTAAATTATATTCCTAAGGTTATACTTCACACATAGGAGTAATTGCTTTTTGCTCGAATGAAGTTTGGAGCAAATATGATTCTCGGGGGTTAGAAGTGTCAATATCCTTGACCATTATGACTTTTCTTGCTGTTTAAAATGGACTTTATCTGCAGTTATTCTTAGACATAATGTAAGTTAAATTAGCAGAATTTTCGCTTTATGGAGCATTTCCAGGATACAATGAGCTTCTAAAAACAGGAAATTAAGGACTTATATAAACAAATGGTTTTTTATTCAAATAGAAGCTCACTCCATCTGTATTTTCATAATATCTAGAGCTTTCATTAGGTTCTCTTTTTCCATCTGCATTAGGAGGACGACAGGCAGCTGAAAATAGACGAATAGGTAAAAATTATGGTTTCTAAGATGAGTCAAAATTTTAGGTGCGCTATTGAGAAATTTAATAGCTTCCAAAATGTTAAGAAGGATTTGTTTTATCAGGAGAAGTTTAGCATGGCTAGTGCAATTAATCTTTTTCAGGTGAAGATAAGAAAAGTGAAGAGTTTTGAGGAATCAGAGAAAATGAAGTCATAGTTCCTTATAAATCAGCACGTGGTTTGGGTCTCGGAGATATGCAATTAGTAGTTTGCACCTCTGTACCGAAAAAGCTTGTGCTTAGTAGCCGTTAAATGTAATTTTATTGATTTTTTAAAGATCTTTTTGGTGAAGAAGTAGGAGAAATTTATGCGCTCCTGGATTTAGTCGCAAGTGTTGCAGTGGTTATATATTCTTTGAGTGACTCACTGATGCTTAAGTTCTTCGCTGCAAGTTCATAAAGATGTTTATCAATGTTTCCAAGTCGCAATTGTGAGACTGAATTGCTCGTGTAAGTTTTGTCAAGTGACAGTACGTCATATAAGTTGAAAAACTTTTTGGCATAAAAAACAAAGCAATTCTATTATTGCTTCATTGTTTAGTGCATATCAGCATTGTTAATTTTCTTTTTGATTGGGGCTACAAGTTGAATTTCACTTTTTTGATAAGGACTTTCAATTACTGTTTCTCCAGGGATTTCTTAATTTCCTCTTCCTGCTTCAAATACAGTTGGAAAATTTGATGGCTATAATATCCCCACTTAGATTCCGCATCCGAAAATCTATTTGTCTTGATTGTCATCATCACCATCGAGATAAAGCATTGCGCAATTTACTAAGCAGCTTTTAATTCTCTCCAATTCTTCTTAAATTTTGTTTGAAAAGTGTTTTGTAAATACACTTAAAAGAGCCTCCAGATCTAGAGTTTCAGAAGCAAGAAGCCTGTGGATTCGTTAAAGAAATGTATTCTTTTAACTTTCCATTTCATTATCAAATATTTGGAGACTTTTTAATTTCATGATACCTTATTCGTGAATCTCACAAACGCGCATGCAGAATCGTGTCACAAACCTTGTTCAAATAAAGCATAAAGCCAATAAGAAACACCTTTATCTTCAGACATTAGCTACTTTCTTAGATTTTTACATCTTTTATCGTGAATCGGTGATTTTGATGCCTTGAAAACGATTTATCTAAGAAGTTTCTTCCTTCACGCGTTGAGATTCTTGCGCTTTAATAGAATCATACAAATGTGTGTGCTCTAGACTGTAGTTTTAGATAGATTGTTATCCTGCAAGTTCTTTTTTCTTTCTAAAAACCTCCATAAGTTTTAAATAATTTTCTTATCGTTTTGTTAAACTTCTTATAACTTCATTTAATTCATCTAATTCTGCAGTTGTGGAACTCTTAAGTGCTTTCATGGTATTAGCTATCTTGGTAGAAGGATCTTGAGAATAACGAAATTCTCTCTTAGTGGAAGTTTAAAATAAAGAGCTACTTTACTCCATCAGCTCTATGTAATTCTATCAGATGTTCCAGCCAACCTTTCCGTTTTGAGCTAGCCTCGGTTGGCTGTAGGTCCTTTCTTGAAAACTAGAATAACTTACTAATCAACTGAACAGCCAAAAATTTAATTGAAATATTATCAATTTCAATACCTTCACTACTCCACTTAGTTCTTCTATTTTTATTGCTGAAAAACCTTATTTCGAATTGTAAAGGTTGTATTATTTGATTCGAATTCACAAATATATTTTTGATAATTTTGTTTATCCTAGAAATGTTTAAAATATATTTTGAGTGAAGATTCCAATTATCACTTTGTGGATATCCACTATTTTTTTTTTTTAATTTTTTATTTCTTTGTTCTTCTTTTATTAGTAAGCTTAGTTGCTATTTTTCTTTTTAATTATTAACATCGTTAGTCTTCTTCCTATTTGGCAGTTTGCATACAATCATAAAGATAATATAATAGAAAATGAAAAATATTATTTATTCCTTGCTTCAACAGACTAAGAATTCTAGCTGAAGTAAGCTTCTTTGATTTAATTACAGATAAATATCCAGTGAGTTTTCAGTTAAATTTGTTTTAAGATTACTCAGCAACTTTAATAATACTGTAGCAACAGAAAAAGAGTAAAAAAATTCCCTCTGCATGATCTTCGATCATGAAGATCTTATGAATTTCATCTAACATCAAGATAATGAGGATATTGCTGATATTATTTGAGAATGAAAATGATTTAACATTTCGCTTGAGAATTACCAATTACTGATCAAATATTTTTGATTTCTAAAAAGCTGAGAAGATTAAAAAAATACTCTCTGCAAAACGAGGTTAAAACTAATGCCATTTTTACACCAGAGTCACTGGAAACCTCAGAACAGATTGCATAATATTTTAACACTTATTTAAATTAAAAAATATTATTAAATAAGAACATATTAGGCTAATAATATAGTAAAAATTATTAAAATAATTAATAACTGGAAATCGATTTCTAATTTTTAAATTCTTTTTATTAACTTTCACAGGAATATCTATCAAAACTGATCAAAGTTCATTTTTTTTTAGTATAATTTTTTTGATAATTGTCTGTCCTATTAAACCAAGGATTTTCTTTGGTTATTTTTTATGCGAAACTTAAAATTTGGATTAAGTTATTTGAAAATTCCATTTCAAAGAATAGCATAATTAACTAAGAGAAAAGTTAAATTATTAGATTTCCAGACAATCAAACGTAAAAATTGAGAAAAGTCTAATGAAGCATAATTCAAAAACAAAACATTTCTTATCAATTCTTAGTTACACATTAGTTACACAATATGAATAATTTTAAAACCCTCTGACTCTTTTTTTAAGATGGATGGCAACTGCAGAAGAAGGTTGTGTCATAAAGAAAGTTTTAGAGAAGTGAATTAAACACTTTGAAAATCCTTGTTTATTTTTCTCAATACTATTGTCAATCCTACCGAATGGATAATAATATCAATTTTTTTGCTTTAATAATAACTAATTATTTTAATAATCTGTTACTATTGTAACCAACATTATTATCCCTAAGATCTAGATTGAATGAAGTGAGAATAACGCACTTTGAAATTCCTTGTCCAAAATACTTTGCACCATTCTCACCAAAACTATTACCGAAGAGATCTAGATTTAAAGAAGTGAGAATAGCACACTTTGAAATTTCTTCTCCTAAATACTTTGCACCATTCTCACCAATATCATTACCGCTGAGATCTAGATTAAAAGAAGTGAGAGTAACACACTTTGAAAGTCCTTCCCCTAAATACTTTGCACCATTATCATGAATACAATTACCGCAGAGATTTAGATTGAAAGAAGTGAGAGTAACACACTTTGAAATTCTTTCTCCCAAATACTTTGCACCATTTTCACCAATACCATTATCGCTGAGATCTAGATTGAAAGAAGTGAGAGCAACACACTTTGAAATTTCTTCTCCTAAATACTTTGCACTATTCTCACCAATATCATTGCTGCTCAGATTTAGATTGAAAGACGTGAGAGTAACACACTTTGAAATTCCTTCTCCTAAATACTTTGCACCATTTTTATGAATACTATTACCGCAGAGATTTAGATTGAAAGAATTGAAAGTAACACACTTTGAAATTCTTTCTCCCAAATACTTTGCACCATTTTCACCAATATCATTATCGCTGAGATCTAGATTGAAAGAAGTGACAGTAACACACTTTGAAATTCCTTCTCCTAAATATTTTGCACCATTATCATGAATACTATTACCGTAGAGATCTAGATCGAAAGAAGTGAGAGTAACACACTTTGAAATTCCTTCTCCTAAATACTTTGCACCATTCTCGCCAATACTATTACCTAAGAGATTTAGATTGAAAGAAGTGAGAGTAACACACTTTGAAATTTCTTCTCCTAAATACTTTGCACCATTTTCACTAATACTATTATTCCTAAGATTGAGATTTAAAGAAGTGAGAGTAACACACTTTGAAATTCCTTCTCCTAAATATGTTGCACCTTTGTCACGAATACTATTACCTTAGAGATTTAGATTGAAAGAAGTGAGAGTAATACACTTTGAAATTCCTTCTCCTAAATATTTTGCACCATTTTCACCAATACCATTACCACTGAGATCTAGATTCAAAGAAGTGAGATTAACACACTTTGAAATTCCTTCTCCTAAATACTTTGCACCTTTATCACCATTAATATTCTTAGTTTTTTATAAATTAATCGAATCTATTAATTAATGAGGTGTTTATTGAAGTTTCTCCATCAGTTATAAAACATTCTATGCGCTTATTGAAATTCTTTCAATATATTCTTAGAATTTTTGAGTCTCCTTCATTTGAATTTCGTGAAACATATGATCACAAATGGTATTCTAGTTAGATAATATTTTTAATTCTTTCCTGTATTTATTATTTTGTTTTTAATTCTCAATTTTATATTTGAAATAGGTAATCCTTCTCTGTTTTCTCTTAAAGATCCCCACAGCTTGTGTAATTAAATAAGATTAACTTGAGTATTAGAGTTTGTCTGTCAACTAAAATTTATTTGTGGATTTTCATTGAAAATAGATTCTAAAAAGGATGTTTTTACTTTTTCAAATAGATTTCAAAGAAAAATAACAACATTTTTGATATGAAATGTCTCATAAAAACCTTCAAGAATTTTAGTTTTTGAAGATCTTAATTTTTTAATAAATAAATTCGTGGCAATCAAGTTAGAATTAGTTAAATGGATGTCTGAATCACAACTTTAGTAATTAAAAAATTATCAGCAAGCCTCTTTTGCTTTGTTATTGTAATACCATAATTATTAAATGTGTTTAGTTTTTTTATTAATTTTTGATCAGAATAAAAGGTGTTTATTAATTGAGAAAATAAAATAGAAACAAAGCAAATTGTGGAAGTTTTTCTTGGGCAAGATAAAAAAGTAAATATTAGCTAGCTTTCTGAGAAAAAAAAAGAAGCGAAAAATTTAAATTTGGAGGGAGAAAGATTCCAGTATTCATTTGAAAAAAGGAGAAGTACATGAAATAAAGGGCTGTACTAAAAAGGAGAGAGCTAACAACAACAAAAAAAGAGCAATTAAAATCAGTGACTTTCGCATGGTATTTGAATTTGCAATCAAGTAAATTCTAAAAAAGAACAAAACAATTCTGTTTCTGTTTCCAGTCAGCAAAAAAAAGAAAACTAAAATTAATGAAGCAACAAAACATGCCTGACAATTCAAATAGCTTTTTCTTTTTCTCTTTGTTGTAACAGTATAGGACAACCTATGATTGTCATAAAATAAACGATCCTCAATTGCAGATTTCATCGATTAGACTTCCTGCAGAAAGTTGAGAGTCAATAAAAATATATAATTTCTAAAATACTGCTGAAGTACTGTAATTTTGGAAGAAATGTCTCTCCAGTAAAAGAAGATAGATATCTCGATTTTGAAAATCAAGAAAATAAATCAGATTATGCGAACGATATTCTTTAAAGGGTTTAAGAATAAAGAAACCTTGAATGCGTTTAAGATAGCTGTTGTTCTCATTTAGCAGCTGAGTAAATTGATGATGATATTAAATATAAACGGAGGTAATAGGTTTTTATTTATGAGTTCATAAAATAAAAGAAAACTAAGAAACTCTAGTTTTTCTAAATCTGATCATGAAAAGAAGTCTACTTTAGGATCTGGAGCAAAGGGAACTTAAACTGACAATAACAAGAGCGTTAAGAACCTTTCAAATTTTCTTAAGAGTCTGAAATTCACATCCCTCTTTGTTACAGATTATCAGTCATTTCCTGAATAAGCTCAGCTTCCTTTTGAAGAGCTTTCATCTCTTGTTAACTTTCCAGTTGAAATCCACTTTCAAATATGCACATTTCTAACATCGAAAGAAATATATTCTAGTCTTGCAGGTGTCTGCTCGCTTTTTAGAAATTTATCTCATGAAACTCGACTTTGGAGTTTTCTTTCTCAGTAAAGACCATTATTAACAAATGACGAATATCGAAAAACATTTCCAGTTGTAGAGCGACGTTCAAAAGGAAAGCTTTTCTAAGCAATTTCACGTCTTGATGAGAAATAAATAAGTTTATATTACTTTTGGAATTATTTTAACAAAAAAAGATTAATTTAAACGTAGGTTATGATCAGGAACATTAATATTATGGTCAGTAATGCAGGTCAAGATGATGGTGTCCCCACCAGTATTCTCAAAAAGTTAAGCTTCCTTCAAAGTCTTGATCATCTAAATATTACAAAGGAAGAGAAAATAAAACAAACAAATGTTTTAAGTATCATAAATATTATTTCTTAACTAATTCTCTAATAAAAGATAAAAATAATAGAAATATTTAACAATACATTAATTTTTTTATGAAATTTGAGAAAATAAATAAATTTGTGGGAAAATAATAGATTTATTGGAGTGGAAGTATTAGGAAGTAATGTCTAAATTGTCAGCTCAAAGCTCAAGATGCGAATATAATCTCAAAGAGTACACTAAATCATTATTAAATGCAGATAACAAGACTTAGGTGAAAATTCCTCTCCTTGAAATTAAGAAAATATTCTTCCAAGTTCTGCAAGGAATCGATTACCTTCACCATCATGGTGTGATTCACCGAAATATAAAAATTGAGAATATCTTGGTCTACGAAGGAACTCTCAAAATATCAGATTTCTCACTTTCTCGTTAAATAACCATTCCTCACATCCCGTACACACCAGAAGATCCAAAAGAACGTGAAAGGTCTGGTAGAGAAGCCAGAAGACTTTGGTATAAAGCGCCAGAACTTCTTTTTCGCAAAATACTCTATTCATTTGAAGTTGACATCTGGTCTATCGGCTGTCTTTTTGCAGAAATCGTGCTAAACGAGCCACTGTTCTTTGGAGATACAGCGAGAATTAGTTTCCATAATACTTAATTAATATCAATAATTTATTTTTTTCCTAGACTCTGAAATTGAGCAACTTTTTTAAATCTTCCGTATGCTTGGCTCACCTGACTCTGAAACTATGACCATGATGAGTGAAGATCCCATGCAAGCCAATACCTTCCCGAAATGGCAGTCAATCAATATTTCTCATATCTGTTATCCCCACTCGAGTTCTGAGTTTAAACAATTATAATCTACTATGGTTCCAAACAGACAAAGCGGTTTTTAGAAACTTAAATATTTAGAAGCAGTTCTGGGATTAGAAGGAATGCATCTACTTAATTCTCTTTTATAACTTAATCCTAGCAAAAGAATAACTGCATAAAAAGCTCTTCATCTTTCATTCTTCGATGATCTCAGGACAAAAACAAATATCCTTAAAACAATCCCTATGAATTGCTGCTTCAATTAACTGCTACCATGCTTTCATTAAACTGAAATGCCTACTTGCTATCTAAAATGCTTGTATAATAATTTACTCAAGTAAGAACTCAAGATTTCCTCTATTAAGGATTACTTACAGAACCAGAATGTAATTACTGAAAATATGAGAACGATTCTAGTTGATTGCTTGGTAGATGTGAGTCTGCATTTCGATGCACAAGATGAAACTCTTCATTATTGTATTTCTTATATTGATTGGTAAACAAATCAACAATGTTTCTTTGATTTCAATTTTATTTTTGTATCTTTTAGAGTTCTAAGTGTAATGGAGATAGAGAGACAAAAACTACAACTAGTCGGTGTGAGTTGCATGAAGATAGCAGAGTAAAATTAAAAATATTTTTTAGTTTGCAAATTAAAAATGCTCAATTTAATAACTTTCATCATTTAGTGTCTTTAACGAGCCCTCTAGAGAGTATTATAAGTAAGAAAATGCAATTGAATATGCTTAAATAACAGCCGAGGAATATAAATCTACCCAACTGATCACAATAGAAAAAGAGATTCTTAAATGTTTGAAATTCCAACTGTACTGTTCCGACAATCATGCATTTCCTCAAGATACTCTGTTATTTATTAGACACCGATTCCTTTATATCGATCATTGCGATGGTACGCAACAAACAGACTGAAATCATCTGTTTTTGATTTGTACTTAAAATATTAAATCTCTTTCTTTTTTTTAAAATTATTATTTTTCAGTTCCTTGCTGACTTATTGCTGATGAGTTATCAGGCTACTACATTCTCAGCAAGCATCCTTGCCCATAGTTGTCTCTTTCTTGGGTTCTTAGCTAGAGGCACACCTTTACCATCTCAAGAGAGATTCAATTAACTTAAAGGCATTCTTGATCATCATTCTTTGGAAGACTTCAAGAAATCAGTTGAGTTTGTTCTTAAATTCTGGCATTACTACCCCTCCGATCCCAATACTATGAACTTTGAGGCAATTTACAAAAAACATAGAATCGTCTATGGTCTCGATGCACATGCAATCTAGTCTCCAATAGTTTCTACATCATAATTAACTCAATGAATTCATTCCTGAGCTTAAGCTTTAAAATAGAAAAATATTTTTTTGCCTCAACCTTTTAACCAAAAGGGATGAATCTATCTCTTTTTTCCCCCATCATTCCTTCCTTGCTACAATAATATGGTTTTATTGTTTTTTAAGTGTCACCATTATCCTAGTCAATGCTTCTTTATATTTGTTATTTGCTTGTTTATTTGTTAAAAATGTCTAAAATAATTGTTCATTTCCATGAATATCAAGAAAGTCTTGTTAAGGTATTTGGTTTTAATAGGGATGTAAAATTGAAATATTTAATAGGAAACTATGTGTTTTGTTGAATAAATTTCTTAAAATAATCAAACATGCACAATACAAGATAATGCAGTGGTATGCAATCAAACGGCTTCAGGATCAACGTAGTCGATTCTGTAAGAGGTATTGTAATATTGATTGTGATCTTCTGCTTTGAAGTGATGAGACCGCAAATCCTTTGCTAATGCAGGATCTAATTTAGAAGGGTTTCCTTGGTATTTTCCGATGTCTTGCATGGTCGTACCGAATTGATTCTTTTGAGTGCCGTAAACGAAGTGATTGCTTCTTAAATCTTTTATCAGTGCAGGATCGAGTTTACTTTTCTAAGATTCTTTAGTTTTGTCTACAAAACTGTCTTTTGTTTCTGTGATAAAATCAGGCTTATCAGTTCCAAATTAGTAATGATGTTTTCTCAGATTCTCTTTTGCTTCGGTTTCAAGAGCAGAAGGCTTTTATTACCCAAAATCTAAGAAACTATCAAAGGGATTGAGAAAAAAAAGTAAATACTTGAAGGTTGAAATAGAATAATAAATCCACTAGTGATTGAGTTGAAAATTGTTTTTGGATTAATGGAGTGAAAAAAATAAATAAATAAATAGGGATTATTCTCTTACCTATTTGCAGCTTCTGAAGTAAATTATCCAGGAACTTTATCAGAACCTAGCACAATATGGGAACTACGGTCAGCACGATCGTTTCTGGATTGCTGGGACTTGATTTACTCTTGAGTTACATAGTTTTGCTTGTAATTTGAAACGTATTATTAGACTGGATTAGCTCCTCCAAATCCTTAAAGATCAAAGTGTGACTTATAGAGATATGATAAATCCGGTTATTTTTACAGTTATGTTCTATCAATATCTTAGTATTGGTCTACTGCTTCTGATTTAAACGATCTGGGTTCGTTGCCCATGGAAAAATGTTCAGCTTAGATCAAAAATATTTAGTTTAAATAAAAATGCTCTTTTCATTAAAAACATAGCATAGCTTACCTCTCAGATCTTTCGAGAGTGCCTTGATTTTAGCTGGATCATGCTGCTTCAATTAAGCTCCTTGGAAAGTGGTTTTTACAGTTGTTTCATAGTTTGGTTTATCTTCACCAAGAGAGAAATGTGTTTTTTTGAGTCCAAGTTCAACTTGTGCCCTTGTTGCTTAAGGTAAATTCTTGTATTCTCCATTTGATTCAGTGTTGAATTGAGGGTTAGTGTGATTTCCAAGGACTAAATTAGTTTTTCGTAAATTGACGATTTCCTGTTGGATTTCTTCTTTAGATTTTCCTTGACGCAGAAACTAAGGATCGTAACTAAGGTTGTAGTTCTGATCATAGAGAGAAGAGTAATAGTTCTTAGGATCACCAAACTCATGATTGTGCTTTCTTAAAGCGTTGATTTGTTCTTTGCGATCTTTGAGGGCATCCTAATCAATCCCCTTTGAGTCATAGTTTCGTTTGTAGTCAGAAATAGCTGCTTCTTTGTTGTTTCCTAGTTTTTCCCCCAAAAGACAATAATAAGCTCATTGTGTTAGATGAAATATGGAAATATTCTACCCATCGTAAAGTGATGTGAGCGCAAATCATTCTTGGTTTCTGTGGAAAGCTAAGCTATTTAAGGATTCACTGGCTATTGAAATGAGGAAGTTGCCGTTGAAATAAACAATTTTGACGGTTCATCTGTTCCAAGCAGGTAATGAGTTGATCGTAAATCTTTGCGGAGTTTGAGCATATCTTGCTTAGTTTATTCTGCTCCATCAGTGTTATAAGCTTTATAAAAGTACCTGTAGCGTGTTTCATCATCAAATCCTAATGGTTTTATCAAAGAAAGTTCAAATGTCAAAAAGAAAAAAATCCATAAATGTAGCAATTTAAAGAATAGATAAAAGGGATAGATTCCTATGAATCTGTGATTTATTTTGATACCTTGATCAAATCCTAAGTGAAAGTGAGCTTTTCGGAGATCCTAGGCATGCTCCTTGCGCATGTCGCTCATTATTTGTTGTTTACTTTTTGCCATGTTATTCGATAATTTGTTTATCTATTATTTATTACCTCTTAGGTGCTTTCTTCCAATCAATTACTTTAAACTAAATGTTTTTTATTGAATTGAACTGGAGAATTTCTTCATTCAGCGATGGATTCAGTAAAATGCCTTAAAGATCTGATAATAAATCATCACTGTTACATATTTATTTCTTTGGGAACTAACAAATAAATAAATCAATTCAAACAGACTTGCTGCCATTAACATCTGAAAATAGAACGGGTAAAACGAATCTGCTAAAAATGCCAATTATCTCAAGATATTTCCATCTTTCTTGAAAGATAAACATAAAAAAAACAAAGAAGAAGAAAAGTTAAATTCTTCATCATAATCACCACTCAAGGAATGGATCATCTGCCGGCTTGAGAGCAGGGGAAAGAGTGTCGCTTTCTGGGTAGCTAGAGAAGTTGGAGGTATCGTTTGGAGCTCTATGTGAAAAAATAAAAGTAAAAATGATTATTTTATTTTTTTAATAATAAAAAGTTGTAAATATAATATTTTATTTTACTTGACAACTGGTTTGTATGGAACTGGGAGCTTCTTTGATACAAGCTAGTTCCAATCGATGCTACCAAACCATCTGTGACTCTTGATATCATTGGAGCCTTAAAAAAAAGTAGTCATATGAAGTTCTTTTGTAATAAATAAGAATTTTTGTAAAACCAATAATTACCATTCTTGAGATTGCCATATCTCTTCGAAAGATCAGCTACTAAGAGATGCTTTACAAGAGACTTCGCATTTCTAGTTATCAAAAAGCATTCCCATTAACAGAAATAAAAACTATGTCTATATAATTCTCATAATATCTTGATCTAACTTGTGTCAATGGTATTAAATAAAATCTTAAGAAATTCGAGCTTTATGGGTTTACTTATCGAAATTGCGTGGGAATTTAATTTTTCCTTTCAAGATCTTTTAGTAGATAGCCATGGGATCTTCATCAGTGAATGGATCAATACCAGCATTCATCTCGTAAATTAAAATGCCGACAGTCCACCAATCAACTGCTTTTCCATGACCTTAATATTTTATAAGTAAATTAAATATTCTCTGATTTTATCAAATCATACCTTTGTTCAGCAAGATCTCTGGTGCAAGATACTCTGGAGTACCACACAAAGTGTAAGTTCTACCTTCAACTACCTTTGCAAAACCGAAATCTGCGAGTTTCAAGTAACCGTCATCAGCAATAAGAAGATTTTCTGGTTTTAGATCACGGTAGATAACATTCTTGGAATGGATGTACTCAAACATGAGAGCGACTTGAGCACCATAAAAGCTGTTGAGGTAGAAGATTAAAAATAAATTAAGGAAAAATAAGTTTAATTTCGAGGGGATTTAAAGTTTCGGGGAGATAAGCAGCAAAGAAATAAAATTTATTGATGGGAAAGAATAAGAAAGTGATTTAATAGTCAAGAGAAGAAAAGAATGCAAATAATTAAAGCGAGAGTATCTACTGTCTCTAGCATTCTTTTTTCTTAAATTCTCCCAGAATCTATAGGATGTAATTTCTATTAAACATTGCATAATTATCCTAACTGATCTCTCTCTTCTTGCACCTTTAAAGCATCTTTTTATGTTATGTTTTTTGATGCAATTTAAATTTAAAATCTCCTCCATTAACATTTCTTAGCGTTTTTTAGATTTGAATCCTTATGGATATCTTAATTTAACTATTTTTTCCTGAATTCTATTGGTTTTATTTGGAAAAACCAAATTCTATTTAAATTCTAAGAAACTTCTTTTTTAAATTAAAACCTAAACTGCATGTTTAAATTCGCCTAAAAGACACATGATTTTCATGCGTACAAGTTATGTTGACATTTCAATAGATAATATTACCAAGCATGATCAGTTTCGAGACGTCCTACACTTCTGAGATAAGTAAAGAGCTCTCCACCAGACACAAACTCAAGAACTAAATACAGGTATCGACTATCTTAACAGAATCCGTCCATTTTGACCTTGTGATTAATAATTAAAAAAAAGAAAGGCATAACGATTGAACTAATAAAAAAAGACATTACAATGAATGGATGGTTCAGATTAGACAAAATTGTGTTTTCGTTAATGATGTGATCGACTTATTTTAATCTGATGATTTCTGATTTTTTCAATACTTTTAACGCTACGTATTAGTTTGTATTTTTCCTCTTCGACAGCTTGACTCTTCCGAATGAACCTGTTGCAATTGAACAATCATGTATTTAAGGATATTTTTATCCAGTAAAGCAAGGATTTAGTTAGTTTTATCCATTTTTTTGTCAAGTAGAAATGAGAATCCTCATTAGAAAAAAAAGATAAAAAACCAAGAGAAAAAGTGGAAATTTTCGAGGCAATACTGCCCATGTGGAAATCTGTTGGGTAATCGAAATGATTGAAAAAACCATTCAAATTTAAAGGGAGATTTATGTAATTCAACCTAGAAAAAACCATTTTTTTTTATGAACTTGCAATAGTTTTATTTGATTCTGAAATTGTTTCAAACTCTTTTTCCTAAAAATATCTTACATCCTCCATGTAACTCTGCTTATTTATTTAATGTCAGTAAGGAATATTACCTGTTCCTAGTGTTTGAAAGATCTCATAATCTGAGAGTTTCATCTTCTTAGCTTTTTCCATTTTTGTTTTCTTGTAACTTCAAATTATTCAATCCTTTTAAACAAAGTAGTAATTTATGTTTCCTTTTAGTTTGTTTTATTTATTCTTTAAGGATTATTCTTCATTGCGCTTTTCCCCTTTTCTTTGTTGTAATTAAAAATCTATTTAAAAAGTATATCTCTCCGTTTAGCTTTAGCAAAATAACGATAAAACAAAATTGTCTCAAATAAGAACATTTATTAATAAACTATGGAAATTAGTAATAAATAAATCGATGGGAGCTTTCATTGGAGTTAATTATTTAAATCACTTTTACTTTCTTACTCTTTTTAACTTGGTCTCAGTTGTTTAAGAGTTTTAGATTGCAAAAGAGAATGTAAAATTTAAACATGTGTCTCAAAATGGAAATCATTAATAATTGCTAGAAATTATTTTGATAAAGAAAACTTTTGACAGAGATTTCATGTATTATTTAGTGTTTACTAGATATTTGCAAAAAAATAATAATCGACTTATTTCTGTTCAAATTGAGACTAACCTAACAGAAGAAAGGTTATTTTTAATCCTGTGCAATTTTTGAATTAATTAATTTGGCAAATATGTCAGATTGGAAATAAGAAATTCATTTAAATCTATGTGTTTCTATTTCAGCGAAGAAATAAACTAAAAACAAACACAATATTTAATATTTCAAACTTAACAGCAACCCAAATCGATTTTTTTCTTTTCAGGAACTTATCCTGATTATTGAGCACTCAAAGAGATGTTGCTGCTCCCAGTTTAAGAATTATTAACCCGAAAATCAGCAGACGTAGCAGAGGATTGTGTTTAATCTTTCTAAGAAGAAGAAGAATCTGATCCAGTGATCGAAGAGCCTTATCGATTTTTCTGGGAGCGTTTTTTCTTTTCTGCAAGTTTTGCATCTTTTTTTACCATAATATTTTTTGATATTGATATGAATGATTATTCCACAGAATCTGCAGTTTTAGCAGAAATCTCGTAGAAATCCATGTGCTTTTTCTCAGCATATTCTTATACTGTGTTTGTCTCAACTTGTCTTTAATCAGAAAGATCACTCTTGTTTCCAAGAAGAAGTAATTCCACATCTTTTTCAGCATAACTTTCAACTTCATTCAGCCAGAATCGTTCAATATCTTCGAATGATGGTGAATTAGTGATGTCATAAACAAGGACAATTCCGTCAGCTCCTTTGTAATAAGCATTTGTGATTGTTCTGAATCTTTCTTAACCAGCAGTATCCCAGATTTGTAGTTTAACTCTTCTGCCATCGATATTAAGTGTTTTGAAGCGGAAATCTACTCCAATAGTTGTGAGATATGATTCACTGAATTGGTCATCACTGAAACGTAAGAGCACTGAAGACTTGCCTACACTTGAATTTCCAATAATGACTAACTTAATCAAGTAGTCGTATTCTCTGTTTGCCATGGGTTTGCGATATTTCAAACTAAAAAAAATATTTACAATTTTACAAATTAATTTTCTTTCGAAACAATTCTGAAAATCTATCCTGAAGTCTTCATCTCAAAAACGAGGGAGAGATATATATTCATTTCTGGTATTAAGGCTTTCATAATTCTCATCTTTCACTGCTGGTTAATTTGAAGCATGGTCTTTAAGGTAAATTATCGAAATTGTTTTGATTAATTTTGAGATATATTTTGATTTTTTTAACACTCCTAAAGCACTTTAGTATGCCATTCTATTGACTTTTATCTCAAAAACCTTATGGACCCTAGAAGATGGAAAATTCGATAATCTAAAATGAGTTTGCTATTCAAATTTCTAATAATTTATTTTTTATCATTTGAATTTTTTGAGAAACTGATGGAGACAAAAAAATATCAGTAAATCGTTAGTACCTTGCTAAATACAAGCTCTTAAAATTATCTCAAAAAAGGATAATATAGCTACATATTCCTTGTGTAAAGTTATCTTATCATTTAATGGCTGGACATTGTGTTATTCACTGTGGCTTCTCAGCTCCTAAATACATTCTATCGAAGACATGAGCCGACTTGGTCCACCTGAGATACAAAAAACACAATAGATTTTAAAATCTATCACAGCGAAATTCATTCAAATATTTTACTTTTCCCTGTATTCATTGAGCTCTTGAGGATTCTTTTCGAATTATGATTTCTTCACAATAAAAGGCTTCAACTCAGAGTTTCGTTTCTATTCTTATGGCTTTTTGTATTCTTACCTTCAAATAGCATAAACTCATAATAGATTAATAAACTCTTTTTGCTATTAAGATTATTATGCACTTTGAAACTTAAAAAGACCAAATTATTTTACATGTTCATTGTGATGAACTGTTCATTTTTCACTGATGGTTTATCTTCTTAGAAACCTAACCAACTTTTGGTTGTGTCCATAAATTTTTGCTGTTTTATAAAGCAATGATGAGTTCACAAGGTCTTTTTTCACAAAGAAAACAAAATCCAACTTAAGAAAGAGTGTATTTGTTGTAGTTGTTGTCAGCGTTTTTGCGTTCATTGTAAAATGTGCTTTGTTCTCTGTAAGGATCACATTTCTCTTCGTACCAGTTTCCTTTAGTTTTTTAGAAGGGTGTTAGCTTGGTAAAGATAAAATTTATCAGTTACCTATGAGAACGTTGGAGGTGTATTTTTTCTCAGGCTCTGTTGATTGCTGGAGGACGAAATCTTTAATCATTTTTTTTTAGTTTTTTCGCTAGATAACGATCAGTCTATGAAAATTTTATTCTTTACGCTTATCAAACAGTTGCCTTTCTTGATTAACAAAAATTAGAGTTCTGTTTCTATTCTTATCCTTGGAAATGAAGGTTGATAATTTGATTACTTTGTTTTTGATTTTAAAATGATGGATTCAAGCTTATTAGTTCCTTAAATCTACTATTAGAATATTTTTTATTAAATTAATAGAATACATTCATTTACATCTTGAATTTATAAAATTTAGATAACTTTTATGCTTTAAAATTATTGTCTTAAGCATAGTGTGAGTGACTTTAGAAATCTTCCTTCGCAAAGAAACTATCTTGAGAGTATTTAAGATAGTCAGGATTAATGTTGTCAAAAAATAAATGCCTTTGAAAATTAGTATTTCCAGGGAAGAAACTGAGTGACTCTAAGAGAAAACAATGAATGACAACTTTAAAAAAAATAATTTTAAACTGGATCAAAATAAGTAGAACATTTCCATTTTTGGAAAACAAATGGAAAAACTGATAGCACTCAGGAGCCACACAAATCTCTGCTCTTCTTATTTAGAGCTAAAAATACAAGCTAATTTGATTTAACAATCAATTATCAAATCAGAAAATTATTTTTATAACAGCTATCTTTTCAGTTGTTTAAGTTTGTCTTTTGCATCAGCAAGCTGAATACTAATCTTTATTACTTCTTTTTGAGAAAAAATGGTAGGTTTCCCTTCACAAAAAGTTAAAGTTAAAAATAGCATCTTGAGTATTTATCTACTTTAAATGTTAATTGAGCCTAGGAGTCACACCTTCTTGCTGATGA
>Ga0302271_10000962_pt1 | contig 28277 bp, 17 predicted proteins | sample III_Bog_N1_1_FD_198767 | JGI IMG/M metagenome (GOLD analysis project Ga0302271, IMG submission 198767) | Peat permafrost microbial communities from Stordalen Mire near Abisko, Sweden - III_Bog_N1_1 | ecosystem: Environmental > Terrestrial > Soil > Wetlands > Peat | place: Sweden: Abisko... | reverse complement strand
TCGAGATAACCATAGCTTTGATAATCCTTCACGTTGTTGTCGTTGTGATTAATTTATGTAGCTAAATCTTATCTCACTCCCCCTTTCAACTTGCACTTTATTTTTGATTATTTTTCTTCTAATCTCATCATACTTTTATTAGGAATCTTTCTCATTTCGTTTCCGAAGCAAATCCATCCAGTATTTTTTTTTACATTTAAAAATAAAATCTTAGAAAAAGACAAACACATGATACAAGTTGAAAACATAAGCATTTAAACGATTGCATTGACTACTTCAATAATACGGAGGAGATCCATGAATATCTGAGGTCATTAATGAAGTAATTGAAGGGACTGAATAAGGGTTTGAATACAAGTGTGAGTCATTTTAGGAAGAGATTTAGACTTATTATTCTTATTATTACAATTCATATTATTTCTAGTGCAACTGTTGATGGTTATAATGATTCATGAATCTAAAAAACCAACAAAAAAGATTATTGTCATTTGAATATTTGTTTATTTTGTGTAATTTTAAAATCTTACACTTATTAATTCTCAGCAGAATCAATCTCCTTGAGGATCTTCTCTGATGTGAGACTATCGATATATGATACAGCGCTTTAAAGCTATGTAAATATATACATTTCTTCATTAGCTGCCAGCTCGTTTTGTCTTGTCATCAATTCAATAAAACTACCAAAAATAATTCAAAAACAAAAATATATTAATAAACTCAACAAAATTCCAATCCTTGAAATAATATCTAATTCAATAAAGACTGATTAATTTCGATACTTAATGTTGGAGTGCATGAATCGAGGTTAAGATAGGAGTAAAATATGAATCCAAATCGGGATAAGGTCATCTGCTCCGGTGTTTTCTCCAGGTGTAAGAAGAAGAATCTTGACCATTTCGTTCCAACATCGAGAAATTAGTTTAAGTTTATCCACATGCGATTTAAAGCTGTTGATTTCCGATAATTCTAGGGGTTGAAAAGCGAATTCAAATAAATGAAAGGAACATTTTATCTTCTCAAATAATTGCTCTTTTTTTTGTTTTTTATCTCAAACCATTTACCTTCAGCAATATTAACCCACATGGCTTCTTCTTATTGGAATCGTTCAATGTTCTAATGTGTCATGCTCATAAAACTAAATATTTTAGCTTGAGATGTGAATTTCATATCTTCTGGAGTCTCCTCGAGTGGCATACAGCTTTTTTATGTTTAGAATTTTTTTGAATATTTTGTTAACTCAATCTAAACTTGTAATTGCTAAGTAGATAAGTTGATTACTCTTAGCTGATGGACCTTGAGATGTATTCTTCGATTAGACGGATCGCTAATGTTTTGTAAGTTTCATTCATATTCGTGTAGAAAGGCATATCACTGATTTTTAGTTTGACTAGACCAATGTATTCGGAAATCAACGAGTTTAAGCTTATTTTCAAAATAAAACGAAAATGAATTACAAATGATAAGGAGTAATTGTCAAAGAAGAAGGATAAAATGAAAAAAATGATTGGGTGTGGTGTGTTTTTTGAGAACAGTGGTTAATTCGATAGTTTGTTACCTCTGTAAATTGGAGCGATCTTTGATACATTGGAGTAATTCTGGTGTTGCGAGTAAGAAAACCACAAAGCTAAAGAAAATAATAAAATCAGTTAATAAATTGATGGGTTTTGGGTTAATTTACTCTTTGATTGAAAGACAGATTGTTGGTTGTAGAGGAAGAATATCTTCTTTTTTGCGAGCAACTGAAATAGTATCTAAAGCAGTGATTTCTTAACTTTTAATGATTTAAAATGAAATCGACTGATTCTCAGGATTAAGATTTTTTATGATTTTTATATTAATATAGGATGTTCTCAAGAATAATGCGATGTTCTATGCTAGATTCTTTTGCAGAATAATCTACGATTCCGCTTTGAAAAGTCCCAGTTAATTCTAAAGTATCTTGGATTTCTGTAGAAACAGCTATTTTCTGTATCGAATTTATGCTGCTAGATTCTAGAATCTCGAATGCAGCATAATAAAGATCTCAGTGCGTAATGCAGCATAGTCATTCACAGCGAGATGAGAAGGGAGATGGAGTAAAACGATTTACAAATATTCCACGTATAAGTCAATTTGAACTCTTGGCTGATTATTCCGAACTGGCAAAAGACTATTTGCAGGGTTTCGCTTGGCATCTTCTAGAATCTACAAAAGTGAGAAGCGCTAAGTGTTTCTGACTTACATTGTGTAGAGTATGGAGTCGATAGAGAGTAAGGCTAAAATGAGCATTTCCTTTGCTTTATGTAGGTCTTTTTATTATTGAATTAAAATAGAAGAACTCTAAATATTTTTAGTTTTCGGCGAGACAAAATATTTTTCAATATAATTGCTTGGCTAAACTTCCCAAAGAAAGTAATAACTGCTGCGACTGACGTTACTATCTCGAAATACTTCTTTTAGCTTATCTTAGAGTTTCTGAGCTTCTTTGAGGAGTAGCTGCTTGGGATCAACGGACTCTAGTTTATCGGGGATTTTACATATCAATAAACAAACAATTCGGAGATCTTCTATGGAAAAAGACAACGAACTAACTTCTGACTCTATGTTGTTTAACGATCCGTTTATGATAGACGATAATGCTGGATTGAAGCTTCTGAGAAAAAAATTATTATTTGAGGTATTCATATTAACAGTAATTGGTTCTTAAGATAACGACAGAATTTATGATATTTTTGCAAGATCTGATTTGCATAGAGTTTCAAGAAAAAATCTTATTTTCGGTTAGTAAGTTGTGATAAGCAGATTCAATTCTGAAAGTGGATACTCCGATGGATTGTTAGTGTATGGCTGATTTTGTAAGATCCTCAGGAAAATACTTAAAATCAGCTTAGAGTTTTTACTTAACACTTCCTATTATTTTCTTGACATGATATTCCGCTAATTCAGCAGTTTCATGTCTTACAATATCCACCTCGAAAAGAGCAATTACCTGAGTTGATTCTCGACACCGCTAGCATTTCCAAATTTATTTACCATCAGCTACTTCATCAACGAACAGAGAATCATCACTTCATTTGGAATATTCCCAACACTGTTTAGTAACGATTCCATCAACTAATTCAGCATATGCTCGCAGACACACAAGGATGTCTCTATTTCGATGACACTGCAGAGTAACAGCTCATTTTCCGCATCATCATTCTCTTCTTTGTTGATGGTTCTAGAAATATTTGAAGAGGCTGCTGAAGATGCTAAATTGTTTTCATTCTGACTGACAGTTTTTTGAATATGACTATTCTCAACAGCTGCAGGCTCTCTTAGTGCCTTCAGAGTTTCGGTCAAAAATCTAAAAATTCTCTTTCCTCTTTCACTCACTTCACTTGTACTTTCATAACTTAATTTGCCTTTTTTTCTCCTGGGTTCTCGTTTAGAACTCATATCAACCTCAGTATTTCGAATATTAGAAGTGCTAATCCGAAATGTTTCATGGACAATGTCCCGTGCAGTCTTACTCTCTTTGCGACCAACAACGAGATAATGTCTGAAAAAATCTTTTAAAACAAATAATTGTGGTTGTTATTAATTTTTTTGATAAGTCAATAACGGATCAAAAAAGCAAAGAAAATTCTTTTTTAACTGACTAATTCAAGTTTCTTACTTTTAATCGAAGTAATTGGGTTGCGACTCACAGGGCCTAGGCTGCTCCCATGAAAACCTTCAAAGCCATTTGAATTTTTTGTAGGTGTTGATTCTTGCAAACTCCCTTCAGACATAGATGTTTTGCTTTTTTCGATCTCCTCCTTCTTTGCTTTTGATTTTTATTTTAGCCAAGCGTAAACCCTATGAAAAGGCAAAGGTACAAAGAAGCTTAAGTTAAGAAATATCTTTCATTAAAAGCAATTGAATTTGACTTTATCGGATTGATTTCGATTGGCTGTGTGAAACGCAGAATATTGTTGAGAGATGCCGAGAACGTTTTTTCAAGATAAATAATGCAATTTATGTTCTTTGCAAATGCGTAAACTGTCTTAGTAGAGAGATTACTTGTTTAGAGAGCATCTTACTGCGATGTTGCTGCTTCAAGTTCTTTCTGTTAAAAATTATTTTTGATTACTGAAAACAACAACAACAAAAATACTTCGAAATTCATTTATTTCTCCAAAAATACTTGAATAAGATAAGCGTAAAGGACGAAAATAGGCGAGTGATAAGGAGAATCGAGTAGAACTCTGTCATAGAAGAGAGAATTCAGATCGTCCAGAAAGTAGTCTAGATTATTATCATATGAATTGTTGTGGTGCAGAACGAACCCTAGCAGCAGTGGATTCGAAGCAAGTTTTAGCATCAGAGATTTAAGTAATTCTTAATTTTTATTTATCCGATCGACCAGACTCTATTCCGATGTATCGAAGTTCTGTATGTTGATTTTCATTTTCGGCTTGACATCTTAGAATCTATCATGCACCATGCTGTATCGTGAGCGCTCTTTTAAGATTAATTTATACTTCAGCGTGTTTTTCACCTGCTTCAAATGCAGTCTCTTCAGTTCTTCCAGCAACTCCGCCTTCGCCTCATTTTCTACACACTATGTCACTCAGCAAATCAGTATAACCCAATCCCACTTTACCCTAACGGAGAAATGCGTACTGCGCCTTGAGATTCTCTTGAAGTACACCCCATAATGCAGTGTCATTGTTTGACTCAAATAAATGAGCAGGATATTCACTTTCTTACTTGAATAACTGCGCTCTTAAATCGACTTCATGCTGGCTTTAGGTGAAATAGCTTTGGCTAGTTTGTATTATCGGAATAGAAGGTAAGTTCGTCGGAGTAACGATTACAGATTTAACACTTTATAGATTCAGGAATTTTTATGACTTCTAAATATCACTTAAATCAAAACTTTCACTATGTCTATCCTTCGACTGCAGTTACTTAGCAAAAACAGCGAACGTTTCCTCTGAGCCTGAGTGGCATAAGCTTTCTATCTTTTTCTCACCAGGGAGAACGATGAGCTGCTAAGAAATGCCAAATCCTTTATCGCTCGTTTCTGTAGGAAGCATCTGTGTCTTTTTTTGATTAAATAATTTTTTGTAAAAAGTGCTAATGTAGTTTTATTAATCATAGCAGTCCAAAGATGTTTCTTGTATTTTCCTTCTCAAAATCACTAAAAGAACTGAAGGAAGGGGTAAAAAAGGATAAATTATCTTCTTGGATAAAAGTCATTCATAGGGTAGAAGAAATAAGTGAAAATTTGCCATTTTAGACCTTTTTTGGATGTTTTTTATAAACTTGAAGCTACTCCTTTCTACTCAAAGGATACTTTGAACTTTTTTTCAATTTTTTTCATATTATTAAATATTCTTGTCATGAGAGCATATTACAGACAATGCTATTTTTAATTCATACAAGACAAAGTAAAACGAATAACAAAAAGTATTTGCAAATGTTCTCTTCTCTTTCTCTTTTTTTCTTCTTATGATTAATTTCTCATATTTCTCAAATAATGCGTAGAGAATCGAACCAAGCTTTCTCGTTGTAGTTCTTGGAAATGTCGAGTTCAGGGTTGTTGATACCTTGCTCATTCCAGGTAGCATTCTTGTCGAAAACGTAGAATTCATTTTGGAAGGTATTGAAGAAGATCATCTCAGTGTCGAGGAACAAAGGAGCATTGAACAGCTTTCTTCTGCTGAACTGCACGTAATCCTCATAAGGCACAGGGATGAGATTCTCGAGATTCACAGTCTTATTGACTACTCCTTATTAAGTGAGAACCTATAAAGCGAGGACCTTATTCTCAGCATGCAGTTCCATTTTAATCACGAACTATTTAGGATGGTCGTAGAGACTCTAAACAATTAATTAAAAATGGGATTTTTGTTAAAAAATGCAAGTCATTTTTAGTTAAAACAAATTAGATTTTGTTAACAAAATCTATTATTAATTTCTAAATTAACATCATATCATTCCACTTACCTTCTCGAGGAAGAAAGGCACAAGCTTGAGATAGTTAGTGACTGCTTCCGGGGATGACTAGATCTCTTCGAGGTTCTGGCCTAGATAATTTAAGATTTTCTTACAAAACAACGCAAACAATCCTCGAAGTTTTAAGAAATCTAGCTACCCTTGAACACGCGGGATTGATAAAGGAGAACAGGATTAGCATCCAAAACACTTTGTCTCATAACATTGTAGTAGTTGTTGATAACCTATTTGGAAGGAATCATGTAAAATCATAATTTGACAATCTGCTAAAAGGTTACTTTCCTAGTAATGGCAGTCACCGAAGACTTTGCACCTTTGAACACGAACATCTCGAGATACTTAAAAATCGTAATTTTATTGACGAATATTTCCTTTTTATTTGTTTATCCCCTCTGAATCTTGAATTTAGAATCAAATGCTTGTGTCTCCCCCCTCTGAAATATAAATGCATATTATTAAAAACCAAGTTTTTATCTGTATATTTCAACTCTTTCACTAAAATCTTAAATCTAAAAGGGCATTCTATGGAGAATTATGAAGAAGAAAATAAAATGTATTTCTCTCTGTATTTTCGTTCACAAACAACAAAAATATTAAATCTTTAAAATTGCTCATTTTTTTTAGTTTTTCATAAATAATATTCATTGAAGAGCCTGTAAATATAAGCAGGAGTATGCTCACCTTTGTCAGTTAAATACAAGCTGACGTATTCTGGTGCGACATAGTCAAATCTTGTGACTACCACAGTCTCGTTGTCGTTCATGGCAACTTTACCTGGGAGTACTTCAGATGGGTTCAACACTTCATTGAAGGTGTTTTATTCAAAGGGGAAATGAGGAGTTAATTTCACTGATGAGGCTAAGACAACCACGGGAACAGAAAAGGCCTTAGCAGCTGTTGCAAGCATAAGAGTGCCATTTCTGCTTAGCATACCACCATTCTTCATGATGGCATGAGCTCCTAATTTTGCAAATAAAACAAATATTCTTTTTCTGAATATTTTTCAAATAATATGGTTGTCTGTGTTACCTAGGAAAACTTTACTGACACGAGGCATGAAAGCAAACGCAGCAGCAAAGGGGATTAGAGTAGCTGTGATTCCTTCTTTGGTGAGTTCTTAAACCATTTTTGATCCGGTCTATTTTTATTCTCCTTCAAGCACTACAACATCGAATTCTCTTTAATTATGACATTAATAAAAAGAAAATTACACATTCACTACAAAATAAGAAAAAAAAAAGAATATACCTTTCTTGTTTTGCAGCTCCAAGGAAGAGGCGCATTGTCTCTGAATAGCCATAAGTTAGAATAATCTCCCTTGAGTTTATGTGATTCGTTGCCTACAAATCATATATTGTGATATGTGTGTTTTTGAAGACTATTTATGTCCAAAAACATATTAAATATGTCCTTACATATTAAGCTAGGGAATCATTAAGGGAGTCGATTTCTTGAATGAGTTGTTCAATACCCTCCACGACTTTGATTCTTTGAACTTTAAAGGCTTCTTTATCTTCAATATTCTAAGGCTATTGCTACTAAGAATCTTCATTATTCTCATCCTTCTAAAAGAGTCTCTTTAAATCTGAAAAGCCTCCATTTCTTTTCCCTTCACCTTCGTCATTGGCTTATTGCAAGACAGCTAGAATACGTCTGACAACATTTTATACTGTAAATTCCAGTGGATTCTCTTCGACAATCATTTTTTCAGCACGCTTAATTGTCTTGACTAGTTCACCAATAGTTTGATATTTCTATGCTGAGGCAATGTCAAACATAACTTGAGCTGTTTCTCTCGCCATCTACAGCGAGCCTGTGGATTCAAATGAATTTTTAAGGTATTCAGGTTCAATAGCTTCATCAGCAAAATTGAAAATAAAACTGTGTTAAAAGAATGATTACTTTTATCTTCTCTAAGGGGATCAACGAGTCGCTTCATATTTTTAGTTTGATTCGCTTAATATTGATTTCTTTATGTTTCTTATTAATTTTGAACACTTTCTCTTAAAATGACTTCTTTGCTGCAAATTATTTGGATACAATTAAGAATACAGGAGACTGCATGTCATGGTATGCATAATAGGGACAAAAGTTTATTATCTCCAGTAGACGTGCAAATCAAACTAATATTCTATGATAAAATAAATAAAGTTTTAAGCGATCCTTTCAAGAACAAGTAATGAAAGATATCAATCACTTCTGAAAACCCTATCAGAATTATCATTTGAAATGAAATTCAATTATCCATAGAAAAAGTGAATTTGTAAATATTGAGATTCTACCAAACATACAAAAATCAAAGACAAAAACAAGAATTAATTTTTTTATTTGTTGTTTATGCTGTAGATTTCAATGAATGATAGAGTAGTCGATGGCTTAATTGTAAAGTAACTTGAATTAGGTGTTTTCAATATCAGATTCAAATTACTCTGATCCAAAATAATCACTTGGAAGCTAGTTGAAAAGAAGATGCTAACTCTCAATTTCTATTATGCTCGCTGTTAGTTCTTTGAAAAGCACATTTATACTTTGAATTTCACTTGGATTTAGCTAAACATGTGCATTCCACTCGATAATATACGGGTTAAATTCGTCATTGAAACTAATATCCACACCATACAACTAAAATTTCCTCTCATGCAAGGCACTCTTATTACTCACAAATTACTATTAATACATTCCACTGAATGCTATCCGTTTCATCATTTTTTCTTCTATTTCCTATCTTGTTTATCCTTTTTTCTCTAACCATTCAGTAAATTACTCCATTGACCAAATCGTATCCTCTTTTTCTTATTCATATCTCTTGTGCTTCATTTAAACTGATTGATTCACACAATGGATCAATTTGTTTGACAAATCATCCAGCTAATACTCCTCTAAGCTTCTCCGTATATACCCAGGATGATAGAGCATAACGTATGGCGAAAAGGATGCAATCAATACAAAACTTCTGATATCAAATTTTTTGCCATTAATCAGTAGTGAATTCTCGATGTACTTCTACACAATCCAAGATTTTTATTCGACTACGTGTTATGGTTTCTTGTGTGGTTTATTTTTCCCAACTTTAGAATGAAATTCCTTCAAATCTCTGAATACTTCGATCCCTTTGCAACGAGCTTCTTCAACTGGCTTGAAAAGAAGAACATGCAAATAATTAAATCAGTAGTACAGAGAAGGACAAGAGAATATTCAAACAACAACAAAAGTATTGATTTGTTTATTTCAAAATACCTTTTTGATCCAGACTCCTGATTTTTACTTCTTGAAAAATTCCTTCTCTTCGTCTGTGAATTTCGGTTAATTCATGTCAAAGAAATACGTTTCCGGCATGACATCGCGAAGGGAGAGTTCCTTGATAATACCCAATTCATTTAATTTCTATGCGTTTCTGTAGAAATTTGCTTTGTTGTGGAACTGCTACTGCAATGGCCAGAAAGAGAAAAGCACATGGTTGTTTAGCACCTTCCAATCGACACCTTCAGTTGAATAGACAAGGTCTAAATCAGGATTATCACTTGATTTTTTCACCAAAATCCATCTGTCACTGCGAGATTCAAAGTATTCTTTGATGAATTAGACACTGTCAGATTCTATTATTAAGACAGTGTATTTCTCTTTCCAATAGAGTTGCTTCCCTGTGCGATGGTTGGCTACACATTCCCCGAAACTTATGTCTTCTTAGCTGTACTTGAACTAGCAATAGTCTTCACAGAAATACATCTATGCTAGAAATATTGCAGCCAGCACAAAAGTCTTCAGATATTGAGCATATCTTTGCATTGGTTTCTTTGAGTTGCTACTGCTACTACTAACTAACTGGTGTGCGGATATCAATAATTGATTTGTATAATATTTTATTATTAGATTACTACTTATGCTTGTTGAGTCCTCCAAATTTTGATGAATCAGCCCCCCCAAAATCAATTTTTTAGTTGATCATTCTTTTCTTCGGAATGATGAAATATCCCCCCTTTCTTCCCCCCTCCCCACGAAGATCTTTATCAAACAATCATCAAGAATAACTAAAACTCCTAAAATATGTTTGTTCTCCTGGTTTTTTCTTTTCTTTCTCAGAAAACAGCTTTATCTTTAGTTTATATGATGGTTCCTAAATTTTGTTTGGCCTTTATTTATGAAAATGTTTTTGAAATAGTAAGCTTTTCGAAAATGGAATGGCAGAGAGAGAGAGAGAAATCTATGAGAAATAATAAACTTTTTAAAATGGTTATTTTTCAGAGGAAAACAGACAAAGTAAAACAAGGTAAGTTCAAAACATACCTACAAGCGAATTTATTGAAAAAAACTGAATTTTCCCTACAAATTATAAAAAGAAGAAAAAAAAAAGCTAAAGATCAGATTCATAATTTCAAGAACCAAATCATTTTTGCTCCATAAATCCAATCCAGTAAAAATAATCAAAAAATGTTTAAATTTACAACCTTTTTGGCTTAACGAGTGACTTACTTGAAATTTTTCGAAAATGAAAAAGAAAGAGATAACTTTAAAAAACATTTTTACAACTAAATTCAATATTTAGTTCTTTGCTGTTGTAATGAAAGGATTTCACAAATTATCAGCATCACGACACAAAATACTAATAAATAGTCCTATTTATGATATCAAACGCATGCTATTCTGATTTCCAATCAAGTTTAAAAGATTTTTAAAGGATATTTTTTTGAGAAAGTATTCTTGTAAGATTGATTGGAATGTTAGAAGCAAAAAAACACTACTTAATAAAAATAAAACTTGTATGATAATCATTTTTGTTAGTATTTTACTTTGATCTTTCATCTAATTTATTTACTCATCCATAAAGAGTTCTTAATCCAGGCAAAGAAGGTTACTTTCTTAATTCAGCATAAGGATCTTTAGCTGTTTTAGGTCTTGACAATCTCATTGTTGTGTTGCTCTACTATTCAACCGTTGTTTTATTCAGTGATTTAGTTGAACCTCCAGCTGTTTTAGGACGAACTACGAATTAAGATTTAACTAAGAAATCATCTGCTTAGGCATATCTAATTTTTTCATATCCTCTTAATCCATTGATGAAATTTGTCCTTGACCATGAATTTCCACTGAGACCACCTTCGTTTGTCCTGTTTTTAAAAAAATGAGATTCAACAGATTAAAAGAATTTCTAGACATAAATGTAACTGCTTGGTAATAATTGTAGTTAATTGTATTGTGTACTTAATATAGATATCTCTTCCAGTGCCGTCTGTCGGATAATGAACATGCTTTGCTGGTAAGTAGTTATTCACTGGTTTGTAATGCCTTTTGCTGCCAAATGTACCTAAAATATAAACATTTCCTATTATCATCAAAACCATTTCAAAATGACCAAAAAAACAAGCCATAAAAACACCAAATTGCCATGAAACTATGATGATATCCCCCAGTTTCTCTAATATTATGTTTCCTACCAATTTCAAATCCAATGGCATCGTCAACTTTAGTATGATTGAGGCCTCCATTAGTCTTCCAGATGTAGCTGTCTCTACCTAGAAGATGTTTTTGCAAAAGAACACGATTAGATACACTAGATGAAATAAATAACACAAAAACCATTCTTGGTATCTGTCATTTCTTACCTGATCCATTGCTGATATAGTGGATGACTTTGCCATCATAACGAGGAGGTTACGGTCTCAATGACATTATTATTTCGAAGGAGAGTAATAGCAATCGAATATGATTATTTTTAATTTGTAATATGACTACTTGTGTTGTTTAGAAACTTTTTATCAATCTTGCAACAGAGGGAGTTGTTAGAGTAATAATTAATTGCAAACTTTGAATATCTCTTGAAGGGGAGAATAAGAAGGAAACTAAAGATAAAGTGTGTTTTTTGTTAAATAAGAAGGAACAATTAAATAAAGCTCTTGAAATTTTTCTGTTGAGTAATTAATTCATATTGAGTAGGACATAAGAAATATTTCATATTAGGTCTTTTTTGTAGAATTTTTACCTTTTTTTGGAGGAATATCCCTAGCAATTACGTGGGGGAAATAGTGAGTTTTTAAATGAGAAAATGATCTCTCTCTTCATTAGAGCATTTTTTCTCATAATCAATTTGATTTTTCAGAACAAATTCAATAAGTCTTTTTTCCTGTCAGCTAGACATTCCAATCGCAGAGACAATTTAATAAAATTCGCAGAACAAGAACAAAGAAAAACATTAGTAAAATTTAGATTAAAGTCACTTTAAAATGGGAAACGATGGAGGAAGCTTCCAAGGTAATTACAAATCAGTTATTCTTAGAATAAATGCATACATACACTCACATATCTTCCTCCATAGTCATGCTGTTGCTAATCTGATATTTTTCCATGTTTGAATAGCTCGCTCTGACTTGGTGAAAGAGAAGGCGAAGGAGATAAAAATTGATAATAATATCACAGCAAAATTTCGTGCTAAACTCTGTTGCTTATCTAAGACTCGCTTGAAACGACCTATTGCTGCATGTAAAGCAGGTAATCTCTACAATAAAGAAGAAGTCATCAAGGCTCTCATGGAAAAATCCATCCCCTTGAGCTTTGCTCACATCAAAAGAATTAAAGACATCAAAGAAGTTAAACTGGAATCAAATCCTGATAAGAAATCAGAATACCCGTTCATTTGCCCACTTTCGTAAATTGAATTTAATGGGTTGAATAGATTTGTTGCACTTTGGTCTTGTGGGTGTGTCTTCAGTTAGTTATTGCTGAAGAATTCAGATGGAAAAAATAGTAGTAGTAGTGTCTTAACATGTCCAGTTTGCAACTAGTCTTACACTTCTTCAGATGTGATTTCATTGAATTCAACACCTCAAGAAATTGAAGCCAAACGATCAGAACTACTAACTTAAATGGCAAATAAAGAAAAGAAGCATAGACATCATGAAATCGCTGAAACTGATGATAAAATTAACACTCTAGAGCCCAAATTAAAGAAAAAAGTTAAATCCAATACTGAGAAACCCAGCAACAATGTAGCTACTGCGCCAATCATTGGCACTCATAAAATTGCTTTGATAGAGAAACTCACCTAAACTCAATTAGAATCAGAATGTAAGAAAAAGACATAAATAATGCTCAGAACACTTGAATAAAATAACCTAATCACTAATAAAATGAATAAAGTGGAGTGCAAATTGTCTCTTTTTTTATTAATTCTACGCTTTGAATTGTGTTTTGATAATGTTCATTATTTGCATCAGCCTTTAAGAGTTTATTCCATAACGATGAAGACATGAAGAAAAAGGATGAGAATTTATTCACTCGCAATGTTAGATTCGGAATCAGGTGATGCAGATAGAAGAGGTCAAAGGAGAAATGTATGGTTAAGGGAATTTTAAAATAATTTTATGTGTGGTTTGTGATGCATTTTTAGATTTAGAATTAATAATGTTGCATTTTTAAGAGTTTTGAGAGAAAGCAGGTTCAATATATTTTTTTCTTCCAATTTGAAAAAACTTTCTCATGATAATTAAGATCAAAAAGAGAGGGGATTCAATTAAACTGGGAAGAATAAACAATATCAATCTCCCCTATTGATCGATTTGTGTTTCTGAGGTATCTCAAAATTATTACAATAAGAGTGTCTTGAATACTGAAAAAATAAGGAATGAGAGATCTTTTTAAACATAATGAAGGAAATAATATTTTTTAATATTCGCAAACAAAGAAAAGAGACAATGATTTTCTTTTGGGTTTAGTCGAATTCTTAGATTATTAATATGTGTTTGCTAGTCAAATTCAATATTGTTTGAATACAATTAGATGTTAATTGTCCTTTAATATTAATATGGCTTTTTTTTTTAGTTTGGGAAAATCTCAGTCTTATATTTTTTAGATTTAATTTGATAACTCTTCCCCAACGGAAGAATATTTTAATTTAGATTCACTTTAAAATTCAGAATTTTAATTTAAATTAAAAAAAATTTATCTGCATAACAGCATAGTGTTCTGTTATTTTCTCTCTCCCGTTTGATTGGGGAGATGGATTTTAATTTGATTTTTGTTTTAATGATGATTCTATTTGAATTTCATTTATTTCTTTTAAATATCTTTATCTTTTTCTGTTTAATTGATTTGTTCTTTCTTAATGATTTCTTTCTTTTTATTCTTATCTTTTAATCAGTTGGATTTACCAAACTGAATTTTCAATTAAATTTTTTTCGATAAATTTTCATAATTAATTAATTTGAAGAATTTTCTAACTGATTTTTTAATAATGATCGCCTTCGTTAAGATTTTTTGAAAGATTCCTTGAAGATTGAAGGGATAGAGCAAAAATGATTTAGATAAAATCTTTTTCATTTTTTTCTTCTTGTTGAAGATGATTTTTGACTGTCATTTCTCGGTGAGGGGGGATGGCCGAGTTTTTAAAAGCAAAGATATATAGCCTTTTTGCAACGGAAGGATTTTTCTCTCGAGGCACTCGCGCTTGGTGAATTGGGTGTGAATACAATGTTTGCAGGGATGCTGCTAAAAATTAGTCCTTCTGAAAAACTATGAGGGAGAGAATAATAAACCCGTTGAAAATGTCTATATAAATTCATTGTTGTTTTCGTCTATCTTGCTTGTGTTTTGCAACAAGCCACATTATGGTTAGTAGAGATCATTCGCTTGCGATGTGGTGTCTCGCAGTTTCACGTCGTGGCTTTAAAAATTCAGCGAATTGACAATCCCTACAGCCTCATAATGCGTAAATGTTTATACATCGTCCAGTTTGTGCCGGGATGGCGTTTCCACAGACTATTTTCAACTATCACGGAAAAATAACTGAATTTTTCTTATTGCCTCAAAGGATCTTTGGAACTTGTCTCTTCATGGAACATGTCTCTTGTTTTGTTTGACCACATATCGCTTCCCTTAAGTAGAGATAATTGTAGCAGTAATATATAGCAGAAAATGCCAGAGTATCCTTTGGACGAGGAACTTCTTGCACATCTACTATTACGACGTACTACTTCTCCTTTGAGACGCCAGCTATGCTTATCCACTCCTAGCCAGCATCTGTGCATGGTATTTACACTCAACTGGGTCGAACAGTGAGGATTTTTAGCTGTGAGAAATATCAGCACTTCATACTATTTTACTAACTTGTCATTAGCTCAAGCAAAAAATGCAAAAATATCTCTCTAGCTAATAACTGGTTGTCTCATTCATTAAATCCTCTCCTAATCAGCATCTGCACTGTTAAGCACATCAACTGAGTCGAACGGTGAGAATTTGCTTCAAGACATATGCACGCTCATACTGTGTTACTAATTTGTCATTAGCTCAAGATACAAGATGCAAGAATGTCCTGTTGCTATTATGAATTCTGCCTCGATCAATGAAATGTACCATCAAAAGCCTATTTATCTCTCAGGTCGTAACAATTAGATCGCATTCCGTTAGTCTTCTAGTCGCAGATTAGAATCAGCCAATCTCAAGATTAAGTTGCAGTCTTTAGAGCAGTCAGGTAAGGTGCGTCATAGTGACAACAGAAGTCTCTTTCCGCTCTTAGTCAACCCAGCCTCTCTGCTCAGTTCGCAGAGACAAGCTGTGTATGTGTGTGCTTATGTCTCTATGTCTTCATTTGTTTGTTATCGTGTTTTTAATTAATTTATTAAGAAATCCTTTGATTAGCATTGAACGCATTGATTTTGTTGCTTTCCCATCCTAGGGGTTCTTTAAGAAAAAATTCAATTTTGAATCCTAATTTTTAATTTCCCTAGTCAATTGGAAAAGCAAAGATAAACTCCTCTAAAGCACTTCAGTTTCTATTATTTGTCTTCCTCATTGAACTTCATCGATTAACAATCAAATATTGTCTTTATGCTACTTGAGACTTCACTGGAAAAAGAAGAAAAAAACTCAATTATTATCAAAATATTGTTTATTGATTAAAGAATAGTAATAAATTTTGAAAATATTCAAAAATATTATTCATTTTGCAAGTATTTTCTGTTTACTTTAATTTTTAATAATTTTTGCGATGATTATTGTGTCTCACAGAATACATAGCTTTCCTGCATATTTTACCAGCTTTTTTGGCGAAAGTAAATTCAGTGCAATTAATCCCTAAAACTTTGGGAAGAGAAAAAGACTCAATTGATGAAACAATCAGTGCAAGGTAAAAAATAGAAAAAAAATATCCAGCGAAAAATTTTATAACTTGAATATTAATTAGTATCATCCTAAACAAAGACTACAAATTCAAAGGAAAAAGTACTTTATTTTAACAATCAAGCATTCTCCTTAAGATTATGGCAATCGCAGGTTATTCATCAGCATCAGAAACATCTACATCTCCTGTCATTAAAAGCTAGCCTCAATAAGTCTAGGAAATGAATCAAGCCAAAGGCAATGCATCTAGCAAGACGAATAGTATTTAAATGCAGACTAAAATTTTACAAAATATTTTGAAGAAATCTACAGTTTATAAGAAATCATAGCAATAGGGATTATTTGAATAGAAGAGCACTATTGCATAGGATAATAAGAGCTATCCAATTTGCTAAGGAATCAAAGAAAAGAATGTAATTTAACCTTAGATTCATAGCACATTAAAGGAACCATTCTTTTTCGCTAATGGCGTAATGAAAAAATCAGATTCTCACAAAGAAGAAGATTAAACTACAAGCAATTCCCATTTTTCTAGAGGGAAACACTGTAAACATGCTTCTTCATCATCGTTCTTCCAACTCCTTTCTCGAATACAAGAAGGTGTTGAGTAGAATTTCCTTTCTAAGAAATCATTAATCCAACAGGATTCATCTTGCACATCCAAATCAACAGAATAACTTCTGAACAATTAAGAAAGTCTTAAATTTGTAATAAAAAGTGAGAGGGCAGCTCATCAAAGGGACAATTATATTGATAAACCATCTAAAAGAGGCGATAAAAAGCCCGAATAAATCGAAAAGTTAGCTAATCCTTCAGCAATCACCAATAGAAATCCAACAAAAAAACCAGAACAATCTGCAAGAAAACTCATGTAAATTGTTGCGAATAATCCTTAAGATTCCTCAACTGGATTCTGCGTACCCAAAAACTAATTCTAATTTCATTATTAAGAGCCACTTTCATATTATTTATAAGTACAATAAGAAGATCATTATCTTCTTAACCCTGAGTGTATTCCCTCGAACAGACAAAATATCTCGAACAAGCCAACAGAATCAACAATCCCAACAAGAAAAAGGTCAAATGGATTAGCAGCCTTCAATCAGTATATAGGATCCTTATAGAACAATTCATGAAAGCTTATCAGCCAAATGGAATCGAAAAAAGCATCAAATTCATGACAATTTCATATTAAAAAAATATTTAAATCAAATACAGCCACTCGAATCAATCAGAGAATAAATCTCCCAAATTAAGAAAAACAAATAATAAAAATAAACCTCCTTGGGGGGGGTCTATTTATTTAATTGAGCTAAGCCAAGAGTAATTTCTTTTGTTATTGACTTTTGATTATTTAGCCCTTCCTTACTCAAGTTTCAGGTAGTCGTCCAAGTATGCTAAAATGAATGGTATCTGTATATTTTTCCAAATTAATAAATTTTTATTATTGTTGTTTTTGTGTTTGCATAAAACTCATATGAATTTGATTTATAATATCCAATTCTTGTCACTTTCTTTGTCGATAGTGAAGTAAATATACACTGATTTTCTTTTCTTTCAAACTAACAACTCAATCATCTTGAAATTGCAGTATCAAACCTTCTCAATTAACTTAAATGGCTAACAGTGTTTTTCAATACAAAATAAACATACTTTCTAACAATGAAATGCTGTACTGATAAGAAGGAACTATCTCAGAAAAAGATGGATATCCATCCTATACCTTACCATTTATTTCTTCAAGATAAAACTTAAATTCCTCAAATATTGATCAGAGTATTTGGATCTTCTGAGACCAAGACAGTATGAACTTTTTTAGAGAGAGCTTTTCCAATACTTTTCTCAGCTTTTCCTAGTTCTCCTTTGAATTACACAGTTGAAAGAAACGCTTCTCTTTCCTTCAAAGTACCTTTTATGAAGTTCAAATTAGCAAATCCAATCATTTATCACACAATAAAAAATCAAATAAATTGTAAATCCTTACTGCATTGCTGATACTGGGAAAGAAGCGCTTTAAGTGATCGATATTCCCTTGCAATTCCAACTGCTTTCTTCTCACTTACTTGATTTATTGACATTAACATCTAAACCCATTGTTAGTCGTAAAATCCACTTAAACCTATGAAAAAATAACCAAAATAATTCCGAAATAGCAACATTTCAATAAAATGCTCTTAATGCTCCTAGAATCAATAATATTTATTAGATTTGTGAGTTCGAAACAAGTATGAATATCTTTGATCCTTTTATGGATTTGTTCTCGCAATTAATTACCTTCAGCACTAGCAAGCTCCGACAGTTCTTTTCCTTTTTAATCGTGCATCCCAATATCTTTTTTATATTTTGCTTTGACAGCTGTCTTCAGACATGAGACTAAGAATTCAATCGTCTCATTTCTGCTGAAAGTGAACCTATAATCGATATCATACTTTATCCCAATTTCACACAGCCAATCTTGAATATCTGCATCTTTTCCTAGTAATGCACCTCGTGATTTTTCTTCTTGCAGTCTGTATGGTTGGTATTCAGGCGGTAAAGAATCCGTTTGCTTAACTTATTCCTTGTATATGTTGTCGTTGTCCAATTCAATATTGTTGTTGTTATCGTAGAATGATGTTGATAGTTCCTGTGTGTTTTATGTCATTTAAATAGCATCTCTGATACGCTGTGCCACGAAGATATCCTTAATATCTTCAAGGACTAAAATATTCTTAGAAGATTGCTCCTTCTTCGCTAGAATAAACTCCGTAATTTCATTAAGACTCCCAAATAATTTGAACATCTGCCTGTTGAAGTAGAACACGTTGAGGCGGAGGTCCTTTTTCAAAACTGGAGCGAAAGCGGAGATACAACTCTGCTGGGAATCTTCATCCATAGAATCAGCATTCCCCATGAGTTTATATTTTCTAAGAACTTGCTCACTCTCATCTAATATCCCAGTATTCACCTTGACTTACTTCTTCGTTCGTTTCTTAGACTCATTCTTCTATCGATTGACAGTGAAGAACTGTATTTGATTTTATTCTAAGAATGTCATTTCTTCTACTTCGAAGTTAGATCGCTTGCACTGCAGATAGAACTCCTCGACTTCTTCGATTTCTTAGAAATCTTTCCCGAAGCGCAGCTAAACATCATCTATCTTTCCTTTTAGCAGAGTAATATTCTAAGCAGCCATTTTTGTTATTGTTGTTGTTGCCTTGTAAATTTATGCTAAAATCTTGTTTTGAAATCGATCTAAACTCCCGCTAAATCAGTTTTTGTTTTTTTTTTTGTTACTTTTGTTACCGAATCACTTTTCTGATGAGAGTAATTTCCTGCTTGCCTACTTTCACGCACACACCTTTAGTTTTTTCTCGAAAACAACGAATAGATATGGTACAAAGATACTTTTTAGAGGATAAATAGTTTATTTGTTTATTTTTGTTTAATCGTCAAATTAGCTTAGTGCTCACCATCCTTTTAGTTCATATTCGAGACAAGATTTCAAATGCTAAGAATTCTCATAATTTACAAAGAGTATATTTTTAAACTTTCTTTTTAAAGATTAATAAAATCAACAAACAAGAAGGAAACAGGATGTAAAATACAATCCAATTAATTGAATCAATTTTTAAATGTTGAAATCTTCAATGAGTAGGCTTGGAAATTGAAATAATCAAACAGCAAGAAGGAATACAATATATCCAGTTCGTTTATTTATTAAGTGCATATGTGTGTGATTGATTATAAACTTAGTGTGAAACATTGGAATCGAAGTGAATTCAAATTTTAAGTAACTAATAATGAACTAGAGAGTGAGAGATTAAATAAGAATTGAAGATTTGACTGATTTATTAATTAATTAGCTGCTTTTGTTTTCACTCGCATGAGTTCTAACTATCTTAACACTTAGAATCTTCAATAGAATCTTGAAGGTAATCCTTATCCTCAGCAGTTCCATCAAAATAGAGAAGAAGACGATGAAGATGAGGATGATCTTATGGGTTAACGGGATATTGAGAGATTAAGCCATCTCTGGAAAACAATGAAAGAAGTAAATCTCATTCCATAAATAAAATTTAAGATATCAATTACTTGTATCACATTATCCGCAAAAACGAATGTAATAACTGATTATGTGTGATATTCCTTGCAGGAAAAGAAGCAGATGAGTACTACTCGATCAAATGCTTAACTAAGAGACAGCAACAAGATCACTAATCCAAATCAAAATATCTTCCAAGGAGGAGTAGATAGACGAGAAACATTCGAAGTGAGTAATAATTCCTCCGACAAACGGCTCTTCGGTTAAGAGCAAACGGAATCCAAAAAGCCATTAAATGCAAGGGAATATTAGCCTCAAGAAGACTACTAGTAATAAAGTGCCTAGCGATTGTATGAATTGAGTAGAGCTTAAGAGAAAAATTCCACGTTGGTTCGGAAACTCGCCGAAGCTGAAGAAGAATTAGATAAATGCCATCTCAAAATTATGAAATTATCATAAGTCCCACTCAACAATACTCAAGCTGGTCATCAAGAGCCTATCTAAGAAGTAAAATGCTTAAACAGAAGAAGAATTTTTAGTTTGATTTTGTCAAAAACTAAGGAGGTTTTTTATTAATTTATAATATTCCTCCATACTAACATCAGGCTCAGATAAATAAATATGCAGTGGGCTTGCTCCAAGGCGACATGGAAGAAAATAACAAGCTCGTGAAGTAGCTTAGATTGTCATTAGAAGAGTTTTAAGATAAATGCAGTCTGCTAACAAGTGAGAATATTGCTCTCAAAGAAAAAAATGGAACATTAACTCAATAGCTTGATGCACAAACAGCTGAAAATACTCGGATTAAATCAAAGTTAGCTGAGGTAAGTTAAAGAACCAAATACCACAATATCAACAGCGAGTTCAGCTTATTAAAGAAACTAAAAAATAATCTTTTAGCATGGAATTCATTGAATTTTATTATTAGGTTGAAGTGATAATTGATGAGATTATCCTTGAGAAGAACTCCAAAGGAGTCACCATGTTGGAGATCGAGTATCTTAAAAATGACATTGAGAAACTACTTCAACTCTTGGGAAGTGTTCCAGAGGTATTTCTTTGTTTGGATTATGATTTGCTCTTTTATCTTTGGGGGTATAATATCCTTCCCAAATGCAACTTAAGTTATTTACCCTTTTTTTTGTTGTTTTTACTGCTTATCTAACAACAACAGTACAAGGATTTCTTTCGTTTCGCTAAAGATAGTCGTGAGATCACAAACTTAAAGTACATTCCTAGATTAGCGAATGTCAAGCAGGATAGTGACGATAAAATCTTGAAGGTATCCATAAACGCTAAGATGCTGTGGGTACCTCGAGATGCATTTTCTCTTGCATTGTATCTCAAGCAGAAATACAACAATAAGTTTGATGAGCATTGCATAGAAGAATTGCTATTTGGATATAATAAGATATTCAGTGATCGTGAGTAGAAAGCGCAAGAGAGGTTCAAGAAGATTTACACAGCTCAAATCGAAAATTTGCGTTTTGAGCTTGACAAAAAAACATCCTACAAGTAAGTTGTCACTGCTACGAAGAAAGCTGCTGCAACACTTAAGAAACCTAATTCTACATTTGTACCGAAATAAGCACATCCACAGACAATCAATAGATAGCTGGATAATGCGTATGCTTAACAACAAATATGATTTTATTTATTATTTTCTCTGGAATTACATTTTATTTTACTGTTTGTTCTAAAAGTGCTCGTGAAACAGAATAAGAAAAGGAGAACTAATTATTCCTCACAGATGCAGTGCGCTTACAAGAAGATTATGAACATCAAATCTAGGAAAAAAATGAAGAAATTGAAAAAATAAATCTACGCATTTTAGAGCTTGAAGGAGAAACAATGAAATATGATAAATTAAACTACATGGAAGGATCTCTTTGGATGCTCGATAAGCTCACTAAAGAAGTGCTCAGATTCAAAGAAAATATCCTTTAAACTACGAGATAAATACACTCACAGCCAGCTAATTCAATCAAAGAAATAAGTTCAAATTATTCCTGGCTGGTCGATAATGTCTAGCAAGGCAGTGAACAGTTACTGACCAGACTAGCACACATGAAAGAATCAACTACATAATAGCTCTCCAAAGTTAAATCTCTCTCCGGATATTCTCAAAGTCGGCAGCATGGGTTTAGTCAAGATTACAAAAACAACAACAATTTGAATAATAATGCCCCTTTACTGAGCACATTTGCTAGTCCACAATCAGATTATCAATACCCCTAGAGTGATTAAAACAATAACGAGGATGCTATTAGAGATCAATTACTTGGAATAAACCAGCCGCCCTAATAGCCATACTAATAGTTTTTGCAGCAACAGCAAACAGCTGTGACAAGCACACGATCTCAATAATAGCAATTAACACCGAATATCGCTACAACAACAAGATCCTAATCGCCTTATTGCAATATCTCAGCATTGAATACACCCTAAGCAGTTTAAGATACGTGGAATATATCGAATAATAATAATAACACTAGTGGGAATCTCTAGCAACCGAATAGTAAATCCAGCTAATATGCAGGGTATTCCTCGTTTGAGCAGTACAAAAGTGAGAAACTTCACAGAAATCAGTGAAAGTTTTATAATATAAAATATTCTTGTAGAAATCAATCATAATCCCGTCTTGTTTTTGTTGTTGTTTTTTGTAAGGGCAAAATCAATTTATTCTTTGAATATATTAGCATCTCCAACACATTTAAACGATAAATTTTTCATCTACTTTTTCCTTTTATTTTTTCCTCACTGAGATTATTTCTTAAGCACTAAATCAGTGATCTCTTGGAGAGTTGTATTTTAGCAGATGAATAATAACTTTGATTTTCTCTTTTCCACAGTCTACCATTTAATAGTCGTTTTCTTCACTTCAAATATATCTTCTACGCCTTGCAAGGAATACATATATTCATCGCCTTCGATGTCAATAAGTCCTTTCATTCGTAACACTTTAATAGTCTCGTTTTCCCATAATAACTCACCTAAATTGATTTCCAATTACCGATAGTTAAATGGTTCAGCGCTCTCAAAAAAATAATATTTTATGTCTTCACTAGCGTGCTCATGATCGTCATTGGCAGTGTGATTATGATTATGATGATCATGGGCATTACAATCATCCGTACAATCGTTGTGATGCTCTTCATCGTTACAAATATTCCCCAGATTGTGCGTTTCAGATAGTTTGTTTATCTTATCCACTGCTTCCATTTTACTCGACCTCAGATTGAATCCATCGATATCGAAAATTTTCTCGAGCTCCACATTGCAAAAACTTGTCCTAAATCGGGGATAAAGAAGAATTAAGAAAACATACTCAGAAATGTCAAACATTCTACTACCTTTGAATGGAAGCTAGAGGGTTCAATTTTACAATGTCCTTCTCCACAACTTGGATTTATTCTTCAGTAAGTTTATCCTGTTTAGAACCAATTTAAAGCATGATTCAATGATCTAATCAGTTATGCTTATCTAACGAAGGATAATTTCTTGAGAATTATGAGTTCCTACAGTGTGATTCAGGAGGATAGTATCAGCATAGAGGAGCTACTTAAGGAAAATCTTATCACTGCGAAGTGTTGAATACCGATGTGTAGGTATCACCGTATGTATAGATCGTAGTTCTCCTGGAAATTTAGCTTCATCATCAACCCAGAAAATCTTTACTGCCTTGAAAATTTTAACACAGAATCAAAGGGGGAGATCAAAATAAGTTGACAAAATACATTTTTAAAGAATTGATTCATTAAAAATAAATGATTTCTTGAAGATCTTACTGCAGAAGGATCAGCTAGGCCATTAGTTTCGATTAATATGAAATCTAATGGAGTAGATTCATTCTTGATTAAGTATTCGACTGCAGTCAGAAGATCATCTCTAGAAGAAGAAAAAAAGACAGAATTCATTTTACAATCTTTGAATTTTTTTTTGTTTAAACGCAATTCCTCTTCTCATATTTCTTTCTTCTTTCGAATTCAGTGCTTATGGAGAATGATTAAATTCTTCTTACTTCGCTGTACAGCATATGCATCCATTTGGCAACTCATAGAATTTATCAAAGGGTTTGCCTTCTGAATCTTGCATCAATGGAGATTCAATTCCCATCTCTGGAAAAATAGCAGAAAAAAACAAAAATACATTGTCTATTTGTCGCAAAAAAGCAATTTGAGAATACTCTACCATCAGCAAACTCATTTTAGATGACGGCAACCTTGTATTTCGTTTGAGATTTCAAGATATAAGAAATCAAAGTTGTCTTGCCAGAGCCTAAATACCCCGTCAGCAGGATCATCGCTGTTTTCTTCTTGTCTTAAGAGATATCTTCCATTTATCTTATTATTTTGTAGCACTTAATCACAAAAAGAAATCCAAAGGATCAATTGGTTTTTTAATTTAATCCTACTGTGTTTACCGCTGAAAAGTATTACCTAACTTTCTTGAACAATCTAGTGATCAATCATTTTAGAACCAAGATCTCATATGAAAAGAATAAATCTTGTGGGGAGAAATGAATGGAAGGATTCCATCAAAAAATTTGATCAATTAATTGTGGTTGCTTTGTTCGATTTGAGGATAGCTTTTCAGATGATTGTGTAAGTCTCTTTTCAAGAATTCAAACAATCTAAGAAACGTGATATTGTACTTTTTACAGATTAGCATTGACTGATAATGCAAATTAATTCAAGATGGCTCGTTCTACAAGCCATTCTGTTTGTGGTTAGGCTATTTCTGATCACAGGAGGGGAGACACATCAAATCAATAATATCTTCATATTTGACTAACGGAATACTACTTCTCAAATCAAAAAACAAATTAAAATATTCATAAAACCAATGAGAATGCAGAATCAAATAATTCCCCACATTTCAAAAAAGAATCATCAAACTACAACTCAAAGAATATCTCCCCAAAAACAATGAGAAACCAATAGTATTCGTTTTTGAATGAGCTATTTGATACAAAAATAGTCCATTTCTAAAAAGATACTGGAGTCTTTACAATCGAAGAAGAGGATATCGTGAAATATTACAGATCAAGATGCAGAAGAAGCGATGGATTTTTTGACTAAGATAAAGTGCTGTGCTTTGTTGATGAGAATACTGGATGCATCACGAGGTGAAAGATAACACAAATTGGTTGTTTAACAATAATTATTTATCCATCTTGTCTGATAAATATTTGCAATAAACAACAGGGAATCATTTGAGAAGGGAATACAACGAGAAATACAGTGTATCATTGAAGAACAAGCTGAGGCATAAACAAAGCGATAATAAGCAGCAAGATTAATAGAAGAATTAAGAAGAAAATATGCTTCCAGAACTCCTGAAAACCAATTAAAATTGTTGATAAAAATTCAAAAACTTGAAACAGTTTCAGTGTAATCTGAAGAAAGAGCTCTTGCAGTTCAAGTTCTTGCGCATACATCAGCTGGAGAGATTTAAAATTCTAGTGAATATAGAGTTATTGATTCAAAATCGACGTTCTTTCTTGATAATGTCTTTAACATGTAAGCTTAAAATCATTAAAATCAGGAGAGTATATAGCATCTTTACTGCTTTTTCATTACCATTCTACATAAGTAATTATTTATTTTTGACATTTCAACAAATAAAGTCCAATTACTAGCCTAGATAACAAAATAACTCTTCAAATCCTTTAGAAAACACCTTCCTCAGAGTAATAATTCTTTTTCATTTAATCCTTACTACGCTAAATAAGTTTGAAGTGCTTGTATCAAAGATGTAACTTATGTTTGTATTTTTTCTTCTCGAAGATCTCTTGATCTGAACGTCTCCACGACGATTTCTCTTAGAGATTTTCTTGACTAGAGGATACATAAACGAACATATCATCTTTAATCGAAAAGAAAAAGTCAATCATAGCCGTATAATGTTACCCTCAAAATCATGCTCCTTCATGATATTGTAAGATTCTGTAGAATTCTATTCTTTTTAATGTTTTTACTAACATTTTGCAATATTTTGATGCATTCCGATTGCTTTCTCATTTCCAAATATGTTTCATTCTAAAGTCTTAGCTGAACAGTCAGAAGCTTGCTTTAAGGGAGATAGCTTATGAGAATATCAACAAATAGCTTTCACAACGAGATGCAGCTCTTAGTGTCCGATATCATGCACTCATGTGTAAATATTGAGTTAACTTCACTCTCATTTCAACTAATTTATTTCTTTTTCAATGATGATTCCATAAAAGAGTGTTCAGACTATCGATCATTAGAGCATTTGAATCTCATATGCTTCGAGAAGAATGAAACTCTTATTAGTTAAAGTGACATACGAGTCTATAAGGATTGTGAATCTGAAAGTGCGTCGATCTACAATGAAGCTACTTAAGCGTAGCTGATTTTAGACGATGAAGATGAAGAAGAAAGAGAGTTTAGAAAGGCTATTAGCTTAGATCAAGATATATTAAATCATGATAAGCACTTATCTGGTGGAAAGAGTGAAGATTCTTGTGATTTCTCGTTTGAAAAAACATATGAAGTTAAAGAGTAAGAAGATCCAAAAGACTAATAAGCTGATGCACGATATTTCTCACATCAACAAATGTTACTCCAGCATCTGCTTCCTAATGAACTAGATTAGAAAAATAATGAGAAAAATATCAGCAGAAGTAACAGTAGCAACAACTACCAATCCAGGCCTAAACTAACCTAGCCAGCTCAAATTTCCACTAGCAATAATAATTAAAATCCTACAGCTGGAATTGAAAAATAATAGTAAAAAGGATAGAATGATAGTGTAAATAGTGGACACTCAGGGCCACAATTCATGAGTCCTAGATTCAATGAGATTCTCACTATTGCTAGCTCCTTAGCTGCAGAGTAAATTCATTAAAACTAAAATTGCTTTTCTTGAATTGATAATATTATTTTTCTTTTGTGTGGGGGATGTTTATTTAGAGTGGAAAGAAACGAAAAGAGTGGATTGCAAGAGTTGTAGTAACTCTACAAGAAAACAGCTAATCTGATGAATGAGTATGATAGTCGAAAATCAACTAAATCAATTCCAAATAGCACTGGGACGCTCAATCAGGAATAGTAAATCTACTTGGATATGGCGAAGATGAGTAAATAGGAATTACTTCGTTTCCGAATATTGATCAAGGGAATCAATAATTTTGCTAAGCTTTAACAAGGCACACAAGCTTGATGAGGCAGAAACTCCTAAGGAAAGAGTGGCAATAGTCTGTTTGTATTTTTTTCAATGAAGCCATAAAAACCTTGAATGAAGTCTTCTAATTTTTCTTCAGAAAGAGCTGAGAAAACGATAATAAAAACATGCACCAAGATCAAGTGAAAAGTAAATAATTCTTATTTGAAAGATCTTGAGAAAAAAGTGAGAAATGTGGATAATTTACAAATATGCTCATCTTAAGTCATACTAATCAAGATAATAATGATGGAGATATGCTTTGTTTTAGCTTATCCATTACAATCTAAGATGTTTATCTGTTTGTCCTGTAACAAAATGAATGAATTAATAAGTTAATTTCAGTAAACCTGTAAATTTTGTTTTATCTTTTTTCTCTCTCTTTTTTCTATTCATTTTAGACTATCTTTTGGATATTTGGGAGTATTAATTTCTAAAATCAAAGGGTTGCTTATGTTTTGGGAGTTTCAAGAGAAAAAATAATTGTCTTTTTTTAAACATACCCTATGAATGCTTGAAAAAAGTGTTGGGTAGAATAAACAAAAATATGTTTTTCTAACTAACATGAATACATCTTCAGTTTTGTTAGTATTTCACCTTCTATTTATTAGCTTATTAATCACTTTGATAAAATATTAAATTGAAATGGCTTTATATAATAAAGACTTACTTATTTGTTGTGTTTATTCATTAAGAATGGGAACTCTTTCCCTTATGAATTACTGTAGATTTACTCACTTTATTTTGTTTCTCTAGAATGGATAGGATTTGATTTTTGGTAATTTTTGTCTGGTAAAAATTAGAAAATAATGAACGATTATTTTTGGGAATTTCACACTTAATTCTTAAGAACTAGGAGTTTCATTTCTGCCAATACTGGAGAACTCAGAGTTTCTGTGGGGCAACTATTATACGATAGTCCAATAAGAAGTATTAAGTTTCATTTGAAGGATCATCAAGCCCTCTTGGAGGATCCTAAGGCTAAAAAATAATA